>Ga0182015_10002659_pt1 | contig 21165 bp, 17 predicted proteins | sample 712P3MmetaG_FD_120478 | JGI IMG/M metagenome (GOLD analysis project Ga0182015, IMG submission 120478) | Permafrost microbial communities from Stordalen Mire, Sweden - 712P3M metaG | ecosystem: Environmental > Terrestrial > Soil > Wetlands > Permafrost | place: Sweden: Stordalen | collected...
CGCGGATCGTTGCCGAACTGCGGCAGGTTGTCGATATCGACGTGGACATAGCGCGAGACAAAAAGGTCCACGCGGCCGTCGCGATCATAGTCGGCCCAGGCCGCTCCGGTGCTGAATCCGTCCGCGCCTACGCCGGCCTTCTCTGTCACATCTTCAAACTTGCAGTTGCCCAGATTGTGATAGAGCGCATTGCCGCCGTAGCCGGTGACGTAAATGTCCTCGAGACCGTCGTTGTCGTAATCGGCCACGGCCACCCCCATGCCCCAGCCCTTGTGGGTGAGGCCTGCGGACTTGGTGATGTCGGTGAAGTGGAGATCCCCACTCTGAGGATCCGTATCCTGATGATAGAGCGTAAGCATCAGGTCGCCGCCCTGCCGGTAGCGCTGCACCGTGGAGCCGTTGACGGTGATGATGTCGAGCTTGCCGTCGTTGTCGCAGTCGATCAGACCTACGCCACCGCTCATGGATTCCACAATGTATTTCTTATCGGGAGAAGAAATGTGAGCGACGGTAAGACCTGCCTTCTGCGCGACGTCTTCGAACTGCGGGAGGGAAGCTTGCAGTGCTCCTTCTTGCGTCTTTTGGGGACTGGTTGGAGGCTTGCCCGGTGCGGCCTGTGCCAGCAGCAATCCCGTCCACAACAGAGGCGTCCACACGGAGAGCAAGGCTCGCATAGGCAGAACATCGATTATACCGTCGCCAGCGATCGGCCTCCGCGCGGTTGGGAGCTTATTGATGTAAGAGTCCCCTGAGCTTGGTTGCGACGGCCAGCATCTCTTGCAAGTCAACTTCGAGCGATTCGGCGCTGGAAACCGGCATGGCCCCGTATCCCCGGATCCGGGCCGGCCGGCTGTCTTCCAAAGCGATCCATATCTGGGATACGTCGAAGGCCAGGATGCGGCGCAGATTCTTCTTCGAGGGCTGAAGGTCATACTTCTGCGCGAAGGACCGGATCATCGCCTGCAGCTGCTTCAGCAACGCCTCCATCCGCTCCTTCTCGGCCTCGGTTACCGAGCCCTCGACGACATACATTGCGGCCGGCGAACTCCGGCCTTCGAGCCGGTTGAGCATGCGAACGGCTGCGCCATCGATGATCAGCATGCCGCTCCCAATCACTCGACGATGACTGTCAGTGAGACCTTGATCCATGCCTAAGCACTCCACCTCAGCCTGAAATCGATATACAAGGGCGAGAGCTTGACGTGCTTTTCGGCAACGTAAGCGAGCTATTTGTCGCCGTGGGTGACGAATGGGGGTTCGGGTTCACAGCCATTTGAAGCATGGCCATGATCGCACCCGGACTTCCCTTGCTGTAGCGCACGATTTTCTCAATCGCCTCGTCCCGGTTCACCGCTTCTAGCTGCATTTCTTCCGCTGCTCGGAGAGCGAACTTTTTCGCTGCCTCGGTTTCGAGATTCCGCAGCCGGTATCGGCTAGAGCGGTCAGAAAACATGGGCAACAGAAAGCCAGCATCTATGTGCGCGGAGCGGGCAACGGCGATCAGAGGGGTCTCGGCTCGACTGCACACATCTTTAATCGCGGCAGCAAATGATTGCGAGGAAGATTGCAAGTGGTCAAGCACAATCCAGTAGCGCCCTTCCCGCAAGGCCTCGATGACGATTCCCCGGATCGACACGGCGGACTTTTCGTGAATGGCGTTTGGCTTACAGGCCCTAAGGACATGACAATTCTTGATCGCAAGAAGTGCAGCGGCGAGTGTCCGAAAAACAAGTTGGCTGCGAGAGGAGTCGCCACAATAAAGCAGAGCGGGGATTTCGTTCATCAGACGCCGAAGGAGCAGCGTCTTCCCCGCGCCAGCCGAACCATACAGCAGAAAGGAGTGGCGACGAGAAACCAGCTTTGGCAATTCGTCGATCTCAACATCCCTCCCGAAGATGGCGGGCGCGTTCAAGAACGCTCCATGAGGCGTGGGCTCCGGTCAGAGGAGCCAGTTCGGTTTCCGCATCCGCCAGCCTTTTCAAGGATGATTTGACGGCGATCGAGCCTGTTGCGTGTGCGCTGCGAGCGCGAGTGAGAGCTCGCTCCGCGACTCCGTTCAATTCCCGGAGCATACTGCGGATCTCGGCTTCCAGATGGCGTCGGCTCTCCGTTACCCGCTGCTCGAGGTCGTTGCGCACGCGTTCGCTGTTGGTCTGCAAAAGGCGGTCGAGGAATTCGCGGGCATCGGCATCCAATGGGACGTGAGCCCGAATCGAGCCGAGCACAAGGTCAGCCACGTAGCGCACCGGAGATGCGGGCATAGCTACCTCGATAAATTCGTAGAACCGGAATGCAGAGCGCGTCCGAAAACCCTGTTCGGCGTTTACTTCCTTTGGTAGATAGGCCAGTTCGATACCGAAGCCGCAGACCCGCGACAGAAAATCGTTCGCCAAGTCAGCAAACCTCTTCGCGATCCTGCGGTACGCCTCTTCTGCATGTCCCTTTTCGCTTTCGAGCCATGGCATCACGTGGAGGCGGCCTACGTCTTGAGCCGCCTTCATTGCGGATCGCCGATACCGGGGGCCCGCGGTTCGCGGCAAGGATTTCAGGGCCTCGTCAAGCTCGCGATGCGCCGCCTCGTGCACAGACTTGAGGAAGAGATGGCGGCGATCGGCAAATGTGTTCGAGAGCCGCTGCTGTTCCCCAGAGAGCAGGTGGGCGAGGTCGTTGAGGCACTGCTCGGCGTGAGCAACCATCTCTCGGAGTTGGCCGATCCGCCTCTCGGACTCTTCGAAGGGTCGGGTAAGAGCGTCGCGCTCCTCTTTCACCACCCTAAGGAGTTGACTCGATAGACGCCGCACGCAACGATCCGCAGCGTCCCGGACAAGTTGATGACCGGATTGCTGCGCCAAGAGCGCCAGAGAATCTACCAACCGAGCCCACTCTCTTCGACTGCTGCTCCTGGCGAGCTGTTCAAGAGCACTGATTTCGAAGATATAGGGGATGGGCCGCCGGAGCCTCGTTTCGAGCACGTGTCTGCAAAAGAAATTGCCGCAGTCCGTTCAGCTTCAGTGACGCGATCTGCTTTGTTCAAGACGAACAGGAGGTCGGGAACTTGTTTGGAAACGGTCTCGACCAAGGCCAGTTCGTCTCCGGCGATCGGAGGATCAGCACCGATTACGACGATGGCCGCGTCTATGTGCGGGATGAATGCATGCGTAGCGGCAGTGTTCCCCGCAAATACGGAGCCGAGACCCGGCGTATCCACGAAGCACATGCCTTCCGCAAGCAGCGGGCTGGGTACAAATACCTCTAACGCCGCGACTCCCTTGCTGTTCTGGGGGTTCTGCGTCTCGGAGACGTACTGTTCAATTTCGGCAATTGCAATCTCTGTCCATTCGCCGCTGTCCAGGCGAACCCGCGCCCCGTAGTCCTCTCCAAATCTCAATATGGTGGGAACGGAGGTCACGGGAACAACGCCGCTGGGCAAGATGGGCTCGCCGATCAAAGCATTCAACAGGGTGGACTTGCCCCGCTTGAACTGCCCCACGCACGCGACGTAGAAGCGGCCCTCGGCAATACGTTCTGCGGCGGAGCGGGCATCGTCCCTGATTTGGTGGTCGTTAAACTGCTCGGCCAGACTGGCAATGTGGAGTAACATGGCGGCTTCTTCACCCGCGATGCTGCGTGAACCCGAGTCGAGCGGAGACCCGGAGGCTCCCGAGCCGTCAGACTCCGCGAGGTGTGCCGTATCACTTCTCTGGGGATCTGAACTCATTACGGCTCCGAGCGAAGACCGTCCTGATGTACATATCTGATCACTTCCACTTCCGACATCGCGATTAACCCCTCAGCCACCATCTGATCCAGCGCGGGCAGCAGCTTGTTTATGTTCTGTTCGCTGTCCACTACCGAGACCATGATGGGGCGATCGGAAGACCATAACAGATGGGCGCGATGAATCAGGGTGCTTGCGCCGTACCCTTCAATGCCACGAAACACGGTTGCGCCCGCGATATCGAGTTCGCGGCACTTCTCCACGATGGCCTGGTAGAGCGGCTTGTCGTGCCACTTGTCGTCCTCGCCGAAATGGATGCGTAACATGCGGGCTTTGCCTTCAAGCTTCATGGTCGTGCCTCCTGGCGCCGATCGGCATCTTTGTAGTCGCGCGTGTACTTGATGACATCCACGTCGGAGAGGACCACGAGTCCTTGCTGTACCATCTGGTCGAGAATCGGCATGAATGCTCTGAGTTTTTCCTCCGCATCCACAATGGAGAGCAGGATGGGACGATCGTGGGATAGGCTCAAGGCAGCGTCTTTGTGAATTCTTCGGTTGGCGCCGTATCCGAGGATGCCACGGTAAACCGTTACCCCGGCAACATCGTGAGCCCGCAGGCCGTTGACGATGCCTTCATACAAGGGCTTGCCATTCCATTTGTCGTTTTCTCCGATGAAGATGCGCATCAGCTTGGCCTTGCCTTCCCGTTTCAGAGCGGGACCATCCATTTGGGCGCCGTGTTTGGCTTTCTTCTCCGCCGGTTTCACGATGGTGGTATCGTGCATTTCAATCAGGCCGGAACCGGCCATCTCCTGCAGTTTGGGCAGAAGTGCTTCCACTTTCTCCGCCTTTTCGATGAACTCAACCTTGATCGGCAGCCGGGTCGCCAGGTCGACCACTCGAGTGGTGTGGAGGCGATGATCGGAGCCAAAACCAGCGATGCCGCGGGTCACAGTTGCGCCGGAAACTCCGTGGAAGAAGAGAAAATCCAGAATGGCGGCATAGGCGGAGTTCCCGTGATATTGCTGATCCTCCGCCACGTAGATGCCGACTTTCTTACCAGGTCCCGCTGTGAGCACGTTGTCCTCCTGGGGTTCGAGTCCCCTCCGGCCTGCCAGAAATCCCGCCGCGCGTCTGCCTAATTGCATGTGTTGAAATATCGGATCTCATGGCAGCGCTCTCCCCGCAACAAGCCCTCCCCATACCGCGGCAAGCCCAAGCAACACGCTCGACATCACGTACAGAAGTCCGATGCCGAACTGACCCTCTTGGATGGTGCGCAGCGTTTCAAACTCGAAGCTGGAAAACGTCGTGTACCCGCCGATGAAGCCGATCGGGATCAGATACCTCCAGTATGGGCTCCACTGGCTCCTCTCCGTCAAGAAGGCGAAGACCAGTCCGATCAGAAAAGATCCGGTAATGTTGATGACGAAGGTTCCGTAGGGAAACCGCGTTCCCATCTTGCTGCCAACATAGTTGCCCAGCCAGAAACGCAGGATCGATCCCAGACAACCCCCGATTCCAACCATTACATATTTAAGCAAGGTGCTTCTCCATCCAAACGCGCCTATCTGCTTTTAGTTTTGTAAGCGGGGTTGTCGCCGGTGCTATGACTCCGCGACAAGAACCGCTTGTCAGGAGTCATCAGCTGTTCCAGCTAGGAGGCACAGCGGTTAACGGTGAACTCCTTCACCGTGTGACAACCATATGATGCGATTCAGGGCCCGGTGTCGTCAAGAAGTTTTCCGGCAATTCGGTGTCGCTGGTAAAGGAGCTTGGAGCGGGTGGTCCGGTCTGACGCGCGGCGGGAACGCTCAGCTTCTGAGCGACGGAATCTGAGAGCGACCGAATGGGCACGAGTGCTGCCGCAAAACAAAACGCCCCAGACTCAGTTTTGAGTCTTGAGGCGTATGTTGATCAGCCCTCCCCCAAGTGCTGCTCAAGAACGAGACTACCGTAGGGCGACCAGGACGTATATAGCCCTAGTGTGCCATTACCCGGCACGAACGTGTGGTGTCTTCTGCGCAACCCCTAAGTCCTTTTACGCCATAACGGTTACGCGATTACCGGAACGTTGGTAACCCCCGCGGTGCCGAATACGCGCCGGTAGCGTTCGATTTCCGAGGGCAGGCCGAGCGCTTTCGCGTAGTTATCGGAGAGCTTCACTGCCGGACGACCTTCGACGCTTGATACTTTGCTGATCAGGCTGATCGGGTCGAATCCGCGATTGCCGGTGGGATCGCAGTCGCGAAAATCGTTGGTCAGCAGCGTGCCCCAACCGGCACTGAAGCGAATGCGACGGTGCGGGGTCCACTTGCGTCGATCATGGAAATCGGCTGCGCTGCTGAAATCCCTGACACTGGTTCCACTGGCCATCGTTCCACCAAAATAGGCGTGCAGGCCGAGGATGTCGTCGATGTCGAGTGCATCGGAGGCGATGACGAGCTTGTCGTGTGGATCGCGGCCGCGGGCCCGCAGCCATTCGATATATTCATCTCCGGCTATATAAGGATCCTTGCTGTCAATGCGCTGTCCGGTCCAATCGGCGGCCCAGTCCGGCGCACCCTCGAGGAATTGCGTGGTTCCAAAGGTATCCGGCAGCATGATGCGGAGCTCGCCCTCGTACGTGCTCTGCCACATCTCGAGGACGTGATACTGAGAAGCTTTCAGGGCTTCGTCATCTGGCGCCATGGCGGCGAGGACCATGGGGATCTCATGTGCATTGGTTCCGATCGCCTCCAGGTCATGCTTGTGGGCGAGGAAGGCGTTGGAAGTTCCGACAAAACCGCTGCCCAGATTCGCCGCCATGGCCTCGACAATGTACTCCTGCCAGAGGAAGCTGTGACGGCGCCGGGTTCCGAAGTCTGCCACGCTGAGATGGGGAACTTCGCGCAGCCGCTCGATTTTGTCCCACAGCTTGGTCTTCGCCTTGGCGTACAGGATGTCGAGACCGAACTCGCTCAGCTTTTTCAGATTGGCTCTGGTGCGCAGCTCGTTGATGATGGAGAGTGAATACAGTTCCCACATGGTGGTATCGGTCCAGAGACCGTCGAAGGACAGATGAAAGTGGCCGTCCTTGACCGACAGCTCGTAGTCCGACAGTCTGAAATCGCGTTCCAGCCACTCCAGAAAGGCTGGCTCAAAGATTCCGCGGCGGCCATAGAACGTGTTGCCGGCCAGCCAGACCAGTTCCGACCTTCGAAAGCGGACGTTCCGAGCATGATCCAGTTGCTCGATGAGTTCTTCGTGCGCGAAAGTGTCTACGGGACTGCTGGAAGAGCGATTGAACAGGGTGAACTGCACATGCGTCTTCGGGTAATGCTTCCAGACAAACTGCAGCATCAGCAGTTTGTAGAAATCCGTGTCGAGCAGGGACCGGGTCACGGGGTCGAGTTCCCAGTTGTGGTTGTGCGCCCGCTCCGCGAAGTTCACGATCATCCACTGATATCCTCATATGCCTTCGCAACAAAAGCAAATCTCGGGGATTCATTGGGAGTGGTACAGGTTTGGCCTTGACTGTCGTTTCGCCGGCGAAGGCACGCCCACGCGCGAGCCAGCTGAGCCGCTCGCACAAAAGTTACGCGATATTCTCTGACGAAGGCATGAAGCTGTTCGCCAGGGTGATAACAGCCTTCCCTGCCCCGCAACAATTACTACGAAACGCAGCACGGCATCAGTTCGCGTCCACGGACTCGTTCCGCGCCATCTGCAGCTCGGTTTTACGAATCATCTGCGGCCACAAGGAATCGGGATCGGAGTTGAAGACGGTCTCGGCATCTCCTGGAAAAACGAACCACGCGCCCAGTTCCATTTCTTTTCGCAGTTGATCGCCCTGCCATCCGGCATACCCCAGATACACATGAAAAACTTTGGGAGCGGCCCGATCGGTTAGAGTCCGTTCGAGCTGGGCCTTCGTGGCAATCTGGTAGACCCCATAGCAAACCTGTGTCGCCCCATCGAGATTGGCCGGCGACTTGCGCAAAGCCCGTATCTGCCGAGAATCGACTGGCCCCCCGAAATAGACCGGGTCGGAACGGTCTTTCGCGGCCTGGTAGTCCCCAAGCACGCGTGACATCGGGAGTTCGGTTCGGCGGTTGAGAATGAGTCCGACCACACCGCCGGCATCGTATTGAACCAGCAGGATAATGGTTTGAGCGAAATACGGATCGCCGAGGTTTCGGCTGGCCACCAGGATCTTTCCGACACCCAGAAGTTCGGGGTTCTTGGATTGGACGGGAAGAGGAATGGCCGGAGAGTTCTGGCTCTTGGCATAGGATGCCTCTACCCGATTTGCCACGTCCCGAGTGTTCGCTACCTGCGGCGCGTGGGCAACGATTGTGGCAAGAACTGCGAAAAGGCCGAGCCTGGCCAGTGACATGGCTGCTCTCCTCTGACTGAATCACGCCCTGAGATTTCGAACGCGCTCGTGGGCCTGCAAAATTATACTCAACATCATTGCATCATCTCTGATCGGCGCACCAACGCGCTATGCCGCCGGTGGATGGAGTGGCAAAGTCGCTGGAAGAGGTGGAGTAAGGCCATGGAACTATGATGAGTGCTAACGCTTTTGCGCTGGGCGCAAGTGGCCCACCCCTGTACAGCAAGTTCAGGAAAGTTCCCCCGCTCATGCCTGGCAGGACTTCACGGTTCCGGTCTTCGAGGAGACGTCGCGTTTAGCATGGCGAGCTGGCGTTCGGATTTACACTCGAAGGCCGCGCTCTTGGCAGGGTTTCAGAGCACTCTGTTCTTCAACCCCATCATTGCCTGAAGCCTCGGACAGCGAGCCAGTCCTCTAGCGTGGTGCCGTAATCAGCCTTCAGGCGCGCCCTGGTGGCCGCAGCATCCTGAGCATTCCCGCTCGCCGCCTGCAATTCCGCTAGCTTGGCCATGGAGAAGGGATCCTCCGGATCCTCCTGCAGTTCTTCGATGGCCGCACCGATTTTCGACTGCGCAGCCAACAGCACCCCATTGGCTCCGTGGTATGCGCGCTCGACGCCGTTACTCCGGTTGGTTTGGACCATTTGCTCCAAGCGCGCGACGGCGGCACGGGCCGTTGCCAGATTTCCGTCTTCCACCGCCAACCGGGCTCGTATGCGCAAGGTGCGCGCCAGTAACCGGGTGCGGCCCTGCCCCGACATAGGCCCGGGCATCTGCAAAGCCGCTTCCGCGACGTCAAGATGTTGGAAGGCGGCGGCGCGGGATTCTGCCAACAGAGCCAGGTACAGATGGATGGAGCTTCGGTAGCCGCTCAGTTGCAGCTTCGTCGCCTCCGCCAGCACCGTCGTCAGCGCCATCCGGGCTTGCTTCAGATTCCCTTCACGCGCGTAGCTTATTGCGAATTGAATCTCACAGTCGAGCTGGTCCTGTTGTGACAGGGCCATCGGCAGCGCTTTGGCGTATTCCTGGCGAGCGCGGTCCTGGCTTCCGAGCAAGGCGTAAGCGTCGCCGAGACCGTTCTGAGAATGGTAAAAGCTGGGGTCCAGCTTCAGCGCTTTCCGATACTCGGCCATCGAATCCTCCAGCCGTCCCGCCTTCTGCAGAATTTCGCCCAGCGAATCGCGGGGGTTGGGATCGTTCGGTTCCATCTCGGCATAGCGTTTCAAGTAAGAGATCGCTTCGCCGTACTGATGCAGGTTGGCGAGGTCATACGCCAGGGTATTCAAAGCGCCGCCGAAATTGGGGTCAATCTCGAGCGCTCGCTTCGTGAGCCTCACCGCGCCTTCGTAATCACCCTGGGATTGCAGCCACAGCCCAGCTTCGTAGCTCAATGCGGCATCGCGGGGATACATCGACAGCAAATCGTTCATCGCTGCAATGGCGTCGAGAAAACGTCCCTCGTTCGTCGATATCATCCACTTCACCAGAAGCTTTTCCCCGGGCGTCACGTTCTCGGACGCAAGCTGCGCCTTCTCCGCCGCCTGCTTAACCTCCTGAGGATCGAGTCCCAACCACACGATGTAGGCCCAGGCCTGAGCAAAATTCGGATCTTTCGTGGTGGCTTCCCGCCACTTCACCAAAGCCTCGTCCGTGTGATAGTCGTATCTAAGGCGCAATCCTTCATCGAACAAGTTGGCAGCTTCAGGCGAACTCGTGGTAATGGGAAATCGATCGGGATTGTTGGCCGCGCTAGGGGATGAAGGTGAAGTCTGTCCGAGCGCAGGCCTCGAACCAACGACGAGGAGCACACCGAGAACTACCGCTCCCAGTAAGAACGCGCAGCCCCAAAAATAGCGCTTGCCGGAGCTAAGAAGAACCCGCATGTTCTTACTGTAGTGCTCGAGCAGTCCACCCTCAAATTACGGAGGTGTACTTTCCCGCAACCTGCGGGCGAGTGAGCCAACTCTGCTCACCCACTTTTGCCGAAGCCCCCAGCGCAGCCGGAGAGCGCGGCTGAAACGGACGAGAACCTGCGGCTCAACCCAAGGTCGGCCAACTGCCCTCAGCTTTTTGGTCCGAACTGAAGCTCCAGATCGCGGTCGAAAAAGATCGCCAGGCGGTCGGCTTCCCGCTCAATCCCGGCGCGCCATGCCTTGGAGAGCTTGCCGAATGGCTCGATCTTAACAAGCAGCCGCTTGCCTTGAAGTTTGTGAGACCACACACCTGCAACCGAACCATGGATGAGTATGACGGGCGAGATCCACCACCGGCTGCGGTAGATGCGTTTATAGTGCCTCGGGTTCACAAGGTGGTCCTTGTCGCGATGAGCCAGCAGGTAGGAATCGAAGCTCGGCAGCAGGCGAATCGAGGTTTTTGCCACCCGGCTGCCGTTTAGAACTGCTACATCCTCCCGCAGCAAGAGACACTTCTTCTTCTCACCGGGAATCTCTGTCAGTTCGGGTTCGAGCAAAGCGCGAAGCGGTTTCACCACCTGCATGGGGATGCCCGACCAGTGGGCGAAGTCAGTCAACGTAGCCGGGCCATAGGCGCGCAAATACTTGCGGAAGAGAGCACACTGCGCTTCAGTCGGCGAGATCGGTTGCGGCTCCAGGTGAGGCAGCCATTGGTCCACCCGAATGAAGGTGATTTCGTTGCTCTCGCCCGATCCATAACAAATCAGCCCCTCCGCCACCGGCACCCGCACGATGCTCGAAACTTTTTCCATCCAGGCGCGCATGCGTTTGCTCACTTTGGGACGAACGGCGGCGGCGATGGCAGCCCGGCCTAACGGCCCTGAGCTGAGGGCGTCCATGATCAATGGGGTGAGAGCTTCGCCTTCTTCGCGCGCGATGCCGCATCTGGCCATGACCCGCAGCACTGCAGCCACACGGCTTGATTTGAGCGCGGCGATATAGAGCAGGAATTCATCGGCCGGGATGAAATGCAGCGTCTGGCGCATCAGGGAGGTCTTGACCAGAGTGCGAGTCTTCCACAAGGCGCTTTCGATCTCGGATCGTGTGATGGCGTGGTTGCGCGTCCAAAGCTGGAGATAGGCCGCTGACATGACCTGCGCCTGTACGCCGCACACATCACGGCAGATGGTAACCGCATCCTCGGGAGACTCATCCCAGAGGTGGTGGCGGCGCAGCCGGAAGCTTGAGATCGCCTCAATCCGAATTCGCGATGGAGTTTTCCGCATTCAACACCAGTGCGCCCTGTGTGACACAGTGCGGGCGGAAGTGGGAGCCTTCAAGACAGTGCCAATATGCGAATCGTTCCCGACAGCCCTGGAAATAAATCGAAAGATCTTGCACGATCCACGTCGCCTGCTCATGCCGGGCATCAGAGCCCGGACCGCTTGCTGGCGCTGGAGGACGAACAAGAACTCCGCCAAAGGCTCGATCTTTGGCACCACCCGGCATCCCGGTCTTTTTCCTCTAAAGTCCTGACAGGCCTGGTTTATTCGTTACCGGAACAAGCAGTCTACACGTTAGCGGAAAATGATAAGGCCGAAAGGCAGATTTCGCTGGCCTCTTCGATCCTCGAAAGCGACCCCGATCCGATCAGCGCCAACCCACCGCAAACGCCGCCAGCCTTCGAGCACGTAGTTAAAGACATGCCTGCAGAAGAATCCAGAGGAGCGCTACCAGACCGCGCGCCACTAGCCGTGCTCGAGTCAGCGGCGAAACAGGCGAGTGTCGAGGCGGCGGTGGTCCGCTGGGCGCCTGATTCGTGTCGTTGAAGGCCGAACGCTTCGCGGTCGACATTGGCTTGTCGACACTGAGGGGTGTGTAGATCCGCAGCGATCCGCTCATACAATGGGTCAGGACTCCATCAGGATGCGTTGTCCCAAATGCCAATTCGATCATCCACTGCAGACAACCGAGTGCCTGAAGTGCGGAATCATTTTTGCGCGTTACCTAGCAGCAACCCATTTTCACGTCGCCGGCAGCGGTGAGTGGAGGACCGAAGGCCTCCTGCGGCGCGGGAGCGCCGTTGAGCACCGCGATCCAACGCCGTACCGCACTGAATACGACGAGAACTACGCCCACGATAAAGATGGCCATAAGCACTGAATCCAGATAGCCGGTAAATACCTGACCGGGCGTGGAGGTCAATGGCCAGAAAATGTTCTTGATCGAGAGCACTCCCGCCGTAAGCGTAGCCACACCCACGAAGCACATCGGAACCGCCGTAATCCACGCATATTTCTGCTTGCCCATATTAATGAGGAAGGTGGTCGTCACCGCCAGTGCGATGGTTGCCAGCAACTGGTTCCCGGTTCCGAACAACGGCCATATCGTGGAAATACTTCCCGTGTAGATCAGGTATCCCCAGCCGAGAACCACCAGGGAACTGGTGATCAAATTTCCCAACAGCCAGGCGCTGTTGCCGAATGGCTTGTGCACTTTGCCCATCAGTTCCTGCAGGACGTAGCGGGCCACGCGGGTCCCGGTGTCCACCGTAGTCAGGATGAAAAGCGCTTCAAACATGATGGCGTAGTGATACCAGTACCCCATCAGGCGATCCATCCCAGGCAAGCCACGGAAAATTTGGGCCATGCCGACAGCGAGTGAAACCGCACCTCCCGTCCGCCCCGCCAGTTTCTCCCCAACTTCGCGGGAAAACATATCGAGGTTGACCGTGTTCAGACCCAGGTGGCTGAACACCGCCGGCGTGGTGTTGATGGCAAAGTAGTCGCCCGGATACATGGAGCAGGCGGCAATGAGAGCCAGCAAACCCACCAGCGACTCGCAAATCATGGCTCCGTATCCGATGAAGCGAGCGTCTGTTTCCTTGTCCAGCATCTTGGGCGTGGTGCCGGAAGCCACCAGCGAGTGAAAGCCCGAGATCGCACCGCACGCGATGGTCACAAAAAGGAACGGGTAGAGATTTCCCTTGATGATCGGTCCGCCGCCGTGAACGAACTGCGTGAAGTTTGGAAATTTGATGTTGGGATGAACCACGAAGACGCCGACGATCAGGACGGCGATCGTGCCCAACTTGACGTAGGTCGAGAGATAGTCGCGCGGTTCCAGTACCAGCCAGACGGGAAGAACCGACGCCACCAGCCCGTAGATGGCCATAAGGTACGTGATCTGGTGAGGAGTAAAGGTAAGCGCTCTGGCAAATCCGGTCTGAGCGACCCAGTGCCCGGCGATCACGCTGCCGATCAAAAGGACGACGCCAAAAATGCTGGGGCCGGTGACGGTTATCTTCCCGGCATGGCTTTTGAACATCCACCATCCCATGACGACGGCAATGGGGATGGTCATGCCGATGGTGAAGACGCCCCAGGGACTATTCGACAGCGCGTTGACCACTACGATGCCGAGGCCGGCGAGCGTGACCAGCAGAATAAAGAGGACGGCGACCATCGCCACCAAGCCGGCGAAGGGACTGATCTCAGTGCGGGCAACATCCGCTAACGAGCGGCCGCGATGACGCACCGACGCCACCAGCACGGTGAAGTCCTGCACGCACCCGGCCAGAACCGCACCCACCAGCAGCCAAAGAAAGCCCGGCGCAAACCCGAACTGCGCGGCCAGGGTCGGCCCCACCAGCGGACCGGCTCCCGCGATGGCCGCGAAGTGATGTCCGAAGAGCACCCATCGTGGCGACGCAACATAGTTATGCCCGTCTGCGTAAGTGTGCGCCGGAGTGGTGCGACGATCATCGAGCGCCAGAGCCTTCGCGGCAATGAACGCGCTGTAGTAACGGTAGGCAAGGGCGTACACGCACAGCGCAGCCAATAAAACCGGGAAGGTACTCATGCTCGCTCCCAAGCTCGCAGGTAGCAGCCAATCCTGCCAGCCCAATCGCACGCATCCTACACCCGTCGTGAATCCCGCACAATGGCTTGCGCGGCACGAAATACACGCTACAATGTCGGGCACCGACCGCTGCCGGAACCGAAAGGATCGAGCATGCACATGCCACCAGAGAAGGAGGCGGCAGTTCAGGAACAGGGCCTGGTCCGTTTTGGACTGGGGCTCGCCAACTGGAGTGAACGCTGGTTCCCGGATCCGCTGATTTTTGCCCTGCTCGGAATCGTGGTGGTCTTTGTTGCCGGCCTTTTGCTTCATCAAAGTCCAGCCCAACTGGCCATTCAGGGTGGGAAGAACTTCTGGACTCTGGTGCCTTTCACCATGCAGATGGTGATGATCATCATCGGGGGATATGTGGTTGCCTCGACGCCAATCGTATATCGCTTAATTCGCACCTTGGCTGGGATCCCGCAAACGCCGAGGGGAGCAGTTGCCATGGTTGCGTTTTTTTCCATGCTGACGTCGGTGATCTCCTGGGGCTTGAGCCTGATTTTCAGCGGACTCTTTGTCCGGGAGCTGGCTCATCGCGTCAGGGGACTGGACTACCGCGCTGCTGGCGGTGCTGCCTATCTTGGTCTGGGAGCCGTCTGGGCGATGGGGCTGTCGTCTTCCGCCGCGTTGATGATGGCGACCAAGTCCGCCATACCGCCGGACCTGCTCAAGATTAGTGGTCTGATCCCGCTCACACAAACCCTGTTCTTGTGGCAAAGCATCGCAACCACGGCAATCCTGATCGTGCTCTCGGTGCTCATCGCCTACTTGTCCACGCCCTCGCCGGAGAACGCCAGAACTGCCGAGTCGTATGGCATCCAATACGAGCCAATTCGCTCCAGCCTCGAGGTCAGGGGCAAACCCGGCGAATGGCTCGAATACAGTCCGCTGCTGACGGTTCTGGTTGCGGCAGTGCTGTGTTATTACCTGGTGGATGTCTTCCGCACCTCCCCGCAAGGCGCCCTGGCAGCGCTGGACCTTAATACTTACAACCTCATCTTCATCACAGTTGGGCTTTTATTGCACTGGCGCCCAAAGCGCTTTATGCGTGCCGTCGTGGAGTGCATTCCAGCTACCGGCGGCGTGCTCATCCAGTTCCCATTTTACGCAGTGATCTTCGGGATGATTACTGGAACGGGCATTGCAGATTTGCTGGCAAAACTTTTCGCCTCGGTCAGCACCCACGGCACCTATCCTTTGCTGGTGGCGATGTATTCGGCGGTGCTCGGCATTTTTATTCCTTCCGGGGGCAGCAAATGGGTCATCGAAGCGCCGTATGTTCTCCAGGCCGCGAATCTGCACCAGGTACATCTGGGCTGGGTGGTGCAGATCTACAACGCGGCGGAAGCGCTGCCCAATCTGGTGAATCCCTTCTGGATGCTGCCTCTGCTGGGCATATTGAAATTGAAGGCGCGCGATATTGTGGGATATGGAGTGCTGCAGTTAATCGTTCATATCCCGGTCGTGTTCTTCCTGTGCTGGTTGTTTGCCCGCTACATTCCGTACCTGCCGCCCATGAAATAGCAGGCGGAGCCAGCGGCTCCCGCGGGCTTTCCAGGCAACGGTTCCGCGAGACCTCAAAAGACAGATTGGAACGCTCCCGATCGAAGAGTGGCACAGCAGCCGTGGCCTCGGTCAATGAAGCCTCGACTGTTTCGGCCGAGCGCTCGGCGAGGCCCGTGCTGGGCTGAATTCTGCGGCGTTGATTTACGCAACCTTCGTAGGGTTATCTAGGCCGGTTTTGCTGACCAGGTCCTTGTCTGCAGCCTCTGAGCGTCGGTCTCGATGCGGCGCGGTGCGGGGCTGGCCAGTGCTGAGCTCGCATTTCTCTCCAGGTTTGGCGCCACACGTGCGGCAACGAACGGAAAGGGCTTGGTCTTTTTTGGCCTTCATAGGCGCATGATGAACCGCTGCGCGGAAAATGGCTGATCAATTTTGACCAGTTTGCAACTCCACTTTTGTTGAATACTCAAAGGTACCAGTTCCATCCATCGTGATTGCTTGCGGCCCTGCTTGGAAGGGGCCTCATGCAGCAATTGTTCTCACCAGAGGTTTAGGGAAAATGGCAATACCCATCACAGTGTTTCCAAATCGGGCCCTGGAAGTCATCAGTTCTCGCCCGCGGGTGGGAGAGAGAAAGTCAGCGACCGCTGCGCGGTTGCAACCGAAGCCATCGCTGCCCAGTCGAATCGCGGTGATCGGGAATTATCTTCCGCGGCAATGCGGAATTGCTACGTTCACCACGGACTTGTGCGCGGCCATTGCAGCAGAGTACGGCACGGCTCGACTGTTGGCACTCCCGGTCAACGACACCGAGCCAGGATATGACTATCCCGCACGTGTGCGATGGTCGTTGGCCCAGGACGACTTGAAAACCTATCAGGAAGCGGCTGACTTTCTGAACTTTAACAACATCGACATGGTGTGCCTGCAGCACGAGTATGGAATCTTCGGCGGCGCGGCCGGAAGCCATATTCTGCATCTGCTCCGCGGCTTGAAAATGCCCGTGGTGACCACGCTGCACACGGTTCTCCGCGGGCCAGACCCGAACCAACTGATGGTGATGGAAGAGATCGCAGAACTCTCGGACCGCCTCATCGTCATGAGCGAGCTCTCATCCCAGATATTGCAAGAAACCTTCAAGGTTCCCGGCAGCAAGATCGACATGGTTCCACACGGCGTTCCGGACCTGCCATTTTTGGATCCTAATTTCTATAAAGACAGATTCGGTGTGGAAGGGAAAGCGGTACTGCTCACGTTCGGCCTACTCTCGCCTAACAAGGGAATCGAAAACGTGATTGAGGCGCTGCCGCAGATTCTGTCTAGACACAAGAATGTCGTTTACATCGTTGCCGGAGCGACCCATCCTCATGTACTCCGCCGCGAGGGTGATCAGTATCGAGCCAGCTTGCAAGCCCTGGCGAAGCAAGTGGGAGTGGAGTCGCAGGTGATGTTCCACGACCGCTTTGTCAGTCCGGCAGAGATGGTCGAGTTCATTGGCGCCGCAGACATTTACATCACTCCTTACCGGCATGAGGCGCAAGTAGTTTCCGGAACGCTGGCCTATGCACTCGGTGCGGGCAAAGCAATCATCTCGACTCCATATTGGTACGCCATTGAGCTGTTAGACGACCGGCGGGGCGCGCTGGTCCCCTTCCAAAATCCCGATGCGATTGCCCAAAAGACGATCGAGCTCTTGGATACTCCCGCGATACGCCATGCCATGCGCAAACGCGCTTATCTGTTCGCGCGGCAGATGATCTGGAAAAGAGTTGCGCAAGGCTACATGGAAAGTTTTGCCCGCGTGCGCAGTGACCGTATGGAAAATCCACAAGCTCAGCTCTTGGCCCGCGTTACTCACAAACCGCTGAATCAGCTGCCCGAATTAAACGTCAATCACGTAAATGCGCTGACCGACGACACGGGGATGCTGCAGCACGCGATCTTCACCGTCCCAAATCGGGGAGAAGGCTATAGTACGGACGACAATGCGCGCGCACTCATCTTTACGGTGGTACTGGACCAACTCGGCCGCGACCAATCCGGAATGGACTGTCTCGGAAAAGCCGAGTCAGTCAACCCAGACTTGGCTTCCCGTTATTTAGCATTCCTGGAACACGCCTTCGATGCAAAGAAGAAACGGTTCCGAAACTTCCTCGGTTACGACCGTCGCTGGGTGGAAGATCAGGGATCGGAGGATTCTCACGGCCGCGCGTTGTGGGCTCTGGGGACGGTTTTAGCTCGGTCCGCAAATCATGGATTGAGGGGTGCGGCCGGGCGTTTGTTCGAGTTCTCCCTGCCAGCAGCGGTCGAATTCCACAGTCCTCGGGCCTGCGCCTACACCATGCTCGGAATTCAAGAGTACCTCCATTCCTACCCCGGAGACCGGGATGCGCAGCGCGCACGATTCGCCTTGGCTCGAAGATTGCTGGATATGTATCAGAAGATCCGACGTCCCGGCTGGGAGTGGTTTGAAGATATTCTTGCCTACGGAAACGCCAGGCTGTCCCAGGCGATGCTGCTGGTGGGATCGGCGTGCTCGGATAAACATATGCTTTCTGCCGGACTTGATTCGCTGGATTGGCTTATGAAGGCGCAGTGTTGTCAGACCAACGGCCACTTCGTACCCATCGGCTCGCAAGGATTTTACCGCCAAGGCGGTGCACCGGCTCGATTCGATCAACAACCAATTGAAGCTGCTGGCGCGGTTGCTGCCTGTCTCGAAGCGTACCGCGTAACAGGCGACGGCCGGTGGCGCAGTTACGCCTGGTCGGCTTTCAACTGGTTCCTCGGCGACAACGATCTGCAAGTTCCACTTTATGATTCTGTCACCGGCGGCTGCCGGGATGGCCTGCATCCCGACCGCGCCAATGAGAACCAGGGCGCAGAATCGACGCTCTCGTTCCTGATGTCACTGCTAGAGATGCACGCTCTACGAGAGTCTGGACAAAAGGAAATCCCATCATGACGATACCCGCTCAGGAGCCTATGAGCCCTCTGAGTACGCGCTACGAACCCCTTCTTCTTCGGCATTCTGGCAACCCGATCCTGACCAGTAAGGATTGGCCATACTCCATTAATAGTGTGTTCAATCCCGGCGCGACGCTGCTCGCGGATGGTTCTACCCTGCTGCTTTGCCGCATCGAGGATCGACGCGGCTTGTCGCATTTTTGCGCTGCGCGCTCGCGAAACGGTGTCGATGGGTGGGAAATTGATAGCGAGCCGACATTGATGCCGAGCCCCACGGACTATCCGGAGGAAATCTGGGGTATCGAGGATCCTCGCATCACTTTCGTGCCCGAACTACAACAGTACGTAGTCACCTACACTTCCTATTCGCGCGGTGGCCCCGGAGTATCTCTGGCTCTGACGAAAGACTTCCGAACCTTCGAGCGTTACGGCGTGATTATGCCACCAGATGACAAAGACTCGGCGCTTCTACCTCGCCGGATCGATGGGTACTGGGCGCTGATCCATCGGCCCGCAACCAATCTCGGAGCGCATATGTGGATTTCCTACTCTCCGGACTTGCGGCATTGGGGAAGACACCGGCTTATGTTAGAGGCACACCGCGGCGCCTGGTGGGACGCGAACAAAATTGGTATGTCGCCGCCGCCCATTGAAACGTCCAGGGGATGGCTCGTGCTCTACCACGGCGTTCGACAAACGCCTTCGGGTTGTCTGTACCGCTTGGGTTTGGCCCTTTTCGATCTGGAGAATCCGGCAAAATGCCTGCTGCGGGGAGATTCGTGGATCTTTGGGCCGGAGGCGGAGTACGAGGTCCACGGCGACGTCGACGATGTTGTCTTCCCCTGCGGATATACGATGGACGCCGATGGCGACAGGCTCAACATCTATTACGGAGCCGCAGACTGCTCCATAGCCCTGGCTCGGGCGAGCGTACGTTCTTTACTAACTTGGCTGGATGCCAATGGAAGTTGCGCGGGCCAGCGTCGGGCGGAGGATCATCTATGAAGCGGCTGCGCTGGTGCCGATTCTCGGCAGTCTGATCGCGCGAGGCAAGGCCAAGCCTATGATCGTAGTAACGCCGCTAGGCTACGGGACGACGGAGTTCGTCGAGCTGGGATGGAGTGCCTGGAACTCGACAGGGAAGAGGCACCAGCCCCGAAGTTTTTGAAATAGGCTCTTGGCACGCGGATCAATTCAGTGGCGAACAACGACGCGGAATGCTCCGCGCCCGTGGAGCTCGCCGCAGCGGGCTTTTTGTCCCGAGAAAAATCCTGAGCGAGACAGACCTTCAAGTTTGCTGGCAGGCACATTTTTTGACGCGCTCCAGGCTCTCCACAAGACCGTGTGGTCGGAATATGGCGGTGGCCTGCAGGGCTTTGAAAAACGGTATAGCGCAATGCTGGCAGATCGCGATGCCTCTAGTTTTTTCGCTATATTTCTCTTCCCCACACTGTTTCACGAGAACCCACGCTATTTCCGGTTAGGCCCTGGAACATCGGTATGGGGGCGAGCGGTATATGCCATCAGCCGAACCGCGATCGCGCTGAACGATGCAGGCGGCGCCACTCCGAACCTCTCCCTGCTGTTCACCATTCTGGCGGCTCAGTCACTGAAGAATGCGTACTACCCCGAACCACAACGCGGATTTGCGCAGACTCTGCAAACGTTCACAAAACGCACTCCTGGGAAACATGCAAGACAATCTTTCGCGCGAGTTCGTGCCGGATATCGAACGATTTCTGTGGAAGCGCATGCCGGCTGGATTGAAGCGGCTGGAGCAATGCATACCGTTCCGACGACTGTGGGAACCGGCAGCATTCGCTGAGGACTTCCCGACCAGCAAATAGCACTCCACTACTTATCCCCGTTTGGCACTGCCGTGGTGGCTGACCTTAACCCGCTGCCTATAACGATGAGCATGGGAAAAACATCAAATAACGGCCAAGACGAGCGCAAACCAGGCCAGAGCCAAGGCCACACCCCTCAAGCCTGGGAGTCCTACCACTGTCTAATTCCCCCAACCTGTGTTCTAAGAACTTTTTTACGTACTCGATTACGATCCTGACCTCCATTTCACACCTTACTAGGTAGAGGCCAATCACGAGGCCAAAAAATCAAGCGAGAAGGAGCGTCATTATGAAATTCACGAGCAACATAAAGGCTGAACCAGTCGGCATTATCCGAGCGCGCGTCGCACAAATCATTTTTTGTGTGCTCATACTGTCAGCGAGCTTGATTGCCTCGAGCGGAGAGGTTCAGGGTCGATCAATCCCCCCACAAAAAGATTGGACGGATGGCTGGGACGTCACCGACTGCCATGACTGCCCTGCCTGAAACCGAGTCTATGTACGAGTTCGACTACGTACGAGTTCGACTACACGGTGGAAGCGGACGTGAAGACACTGGTGGACGAATACGTCGAATATGACGGCGACACCTGCGAGCTAATTTCCAGCGGAAGTTGGGCGCTCGCATCGGGCCCGAAATACGGCGTCACGAACACTGGAACCGCATACGGCTATCTTGCGAACGGCGATTGCCCGGATACGAAGTTTCCGTTTGCCACGCCTTATTACACGTGGACGAGCACGGCGGACGCGACTAAGGACGTCTTCTCAGCCACCTGGACCAGCGGCAACTCCGATTTTCCACCTCAAACAGACCGTTACACCATAACCCTCGGGTGCGGCTTGGCAGACACGCCCGATGTGCTCTCGGGGCAAACCTTCACCACCCTGGTAAACTTCGGCTACGAAGCCAACGGTGCTGGTCCCTACTA
>Ga0182015_10002661_pt1 | contig 21155 bp, 17 predicted proteins | sample 712P3MmetaG_FD_120478 | JGI IMG/M metagenome (GOLD analysis project Ga0182015, IMG submission 120478) | Permafrost microbial communities from Stordalen Mire, Sweden - 712P3M metaG | ecosystem: Environmental > Terrestrial > Soil > Wetlands > Permafrost | place: Sweden: Stordalen | collected...
CGGCCGGCCAGCCCCCCGCGCAACCGGCTTCGGTGTAACTCATCGATTACAGGCTGAGCGCCTCTCGGAACAGAATGGACTGGCGCCGTGACATCTCAACTTGTGAGCCACCTTTGAGGCGGATCAGGAGGCCACCTCCAACACCGGCCTCCACACCTTCCACCCACTTGAGATTCACGATATGCTTGCGGCCTGCACGAAAGAAGACGGCAGGATCGAGCCGTTCCTGCAGAGCCGACAGGGAACGAGGAATGAGCGGCCTTTGTTCCCCAAAGTAGAGTCTCGTATAGTTTCCTTCCGACTCCAAAAGATAAATATCCAAAACCCGGATCAGCCAGCAACGTTCCTTGTCCTTCACAAAGACCTGGTTCAGTCGCCGGTACGGCGCCAGGACCGGCCGCAACTTCGCCACCGCCGCAGCAAGCCGATTCGGCGCCACGGGCTTGACCAGATAATCGAGCGCTCCTGCATCAAAGGCCTTCAGCGCATAGGTGTCATACGCCGTTGTGAAGATCACTTGCGGAACATCCTCGAGCTTCTGAAGAAGATCGAAGGCGCTCATTCCGGGCATATGTATGTCCAGGAAAAGCACGTCAGGCAAGCACCGCTCAATGACAGCGAGTGCTTCCTCTCCTGTGCGCGCCTCGCCCACAACTCGAATCTCTGGATGCGATGCGAGCAGTCGTAGCAGTTCCCTGCGGGCAATTCGTTCGTCGTCGATGATGAGCGCTTTCACCCGGCCGCCGGAATCAACAGTGTCGCCGTCACTCGTCCTGGTCCCGACGCAAGCAGACTTAGACTTGCGCGCTCCGCATAAAGAATACGGAGACGCTCCCGGGCGTTTGTCAGTCCGATCTGCGTCGAGTTCGGGAGCGGACTACGTAAGCTGCCGGCGTTCTCGACTTCGATGCGCAATAGCCCTCCGTCTAACTGAGCTCGTATAGAAAGCACTCCTTCGTCGCAAACTCGTTCTACTCCATGCTTGATGGCATTTTCCACGATGATTTGCAAAAGCATCGCCGGAATCTCAATCCGGCGTACGTCATCAGCCAACTCCAGACGAAAGCGCAGCCGATCTTCGAAGCGAATCGACTCCAGCGCCAGGTAGTCTGACACCACTTCGACTTCGGTCTCCAGTGGGACGGTATGGCTCCGGTCGCGCTGCAGGCTGTAGCGCAGGATGTTGGCCAGCTTGGTGACCATATCCTGGGCCTGAACAGCATCTTCAACGATCATGCCGCGGATAGAGTTGAGACAATTAAAGAGGAAATGAGGGTTGATCTGGGCTTCAAGAGCGCGCAGCTCTGCATCGCTTAGCGCCAGCTTCATCTGCATCTGATTGTTACGAACCTCCCTCGAATGCCGCATCGTGGTGATGGTCAGATACAGGATGGTCCAGATGGTCGTAGCAATCGAGACGCCCATAAACAGAAAAGCGATGGAGCTCTTGTCCCGCCATATACCAAGCGAACCCTCGATGGCCGTATACACGCCCACGACGAGGGTTGTTTGAACAGCACCGATCAAAATGCTCGCCAGTGCGAGTCGCATCAGGATTCTCGGCAGCGGCAGGCTGGTCCAGTTTCGGCGACGAATGACGATACGTAGGAGGTGAGTCAGGGCAATGTCATACAAGAAAAAGAGGATGTAGCCAATAACCGCGCTCGGCCTCCAACCGTGATCCAGCACGGCGATCCAAAGCCCAATCGCGCTATAAGCTCCCCAACCGCAGATCTGGCAAAGCCAGTAGAATTTATTTGCTTCTCTCATAAGCCTAGTTTCCATACTGGGCTACTTACGGACCCACAATTCATGACGAACGGTTCTGGCTCTTGATGAACGGCAGTCCGCACTAAGTTGCAGTCGCGCTCCTAGTTCGAGGGTGGCCCATTCAAGCCGTTTTTTGGCTTGAGTGGGGTACATTACCAACCCCAGGATGTACCCCACTCAAGCAGAGCTTGAATGGGCCACCCTCCGTATCGAAAATTGAATCCTTACTCCCACTGTATCTTCTCGAAGATTGCCCGCAGACGTTTTCCCTTCTCGGGATGGATGCTTTCGATAAAGCCAATCCTGCCTGCCAGGTGTTCTCGAAAATGAGCGTGCGCTTCCCTGTTCTGATTCCTTGGCCCATGGCGAACGCAGTTCGTAAGGATGGCCTTGAGCAAATCGAAATCTGTTCGCCGCACATTGAGGCGTTGGTTCGTCACCAGGCCTGCGAGATGCTGCCGCACCGATTGGCGCATGATGCGTGTCTTGCGGTAGTGGACGGTAAAGCCTTCTTCCATCAGAATCATTGCGGCACGGGTGGCGAAGCGCTGGACGGAACGGTCGAAGCTTGCGCCGCCAGAGAAGGCGAGGTCGTCCGCATAGCGGGTATAAGCGGCCCCTGCCGCTTGAGCGAGCCCGCTCAGGCGGCAATCCAGGCGATAGCAGCAGAGGTTCGCCAGCGCAGGCGATGTCGGTGCCCCTTGCGGCAGGTGAGGCCGCGCATACATGGTCCGCACAGACCACAGGTCCTGCGCACTGAGAGCAAAGTCCGCTTGCTTCATCGCTTCGCGCCAGACGCTCCGAGGTACGCAGTTGGTCGCAATCCCGCCCAGAAGATCAGCCACCGGTTCCGGGTAGCCGATCGTCCGAAAAAAGCTCTGGACACGCGTTCCCGGAAACGTGGGGAAGAAGTTCTCGAGGTCCATGCGGAGAACCACGCGCTGGCCTGCGTGCGGCGCAGCAAAACTCAGGATCGAGCGCCCTTTCACAAAGCCATGCACCGCGGGGTGCGACGGAATGGCATCCAGGATGCCGGCGAGGATGCGCCGTTGCAAGTCTCTAAGCCGGGGCTTGGGAATCTCGATCAGGCGAATGCTTCCGGAGGCTTTCGCCAGCGCACGGTAGTGATAGTGTTCCAGACCCGCCTGGGGGCGCTTGTAGCCCAATCCCTTGAGATCAGCAAACCAGCGAAGTTCGGAGGGCGTAAGCTCCATCCAGTCCGCCAACCCGGCAACGGTCTCAATGCGTGGAATCGGCCAGTTCGCTGCGGCAGCGACCGGCCGCATGGATTGCGGCCCGGTGATCCAGTGATGGATTGTGAGTCGCTGCCGGTGCTTCGCGCAGGCCGCAACAAAGCCGGGATCGTCGCGGAGAAAACGGACCACCTCGCGGCGCCGCGGACGGGTCCGGCCAACAAAGGTTTGAATATATCGCTCAGCGAGGGGACGGATCCAACGCCAGTCACGACCGAGAACATGGCTTAACCGGGCGGCGACGGCATCGGTCTCCGCTTCGGCGGAGAGAATAGCATTGGCCAGCACGGCGACGATTGCGGAAGTGAGCATGGGAACAGGCGGCGGACTGCTCCAACGAGTCTCGCTCTGCATGAGACGATCTGCGCAGTCGCGCAGTGTCGCTCATGCGACGGATAGCCAGTTATCCACGATGCCCTAGGGTATCCCTAGAGAGGCCGGTGAAGGCCGGGCTTGGAGCATTCCGCCGTCGAGGCAAGGATAACAGGGGCGCAACCGTTGCATCTGGCTGTGGCCTAAATTGTCGGAATTATGTCTTTTCAGACATCGGAAAAGACAGCTAGTCTTGTCTTCATGAGTGAAGTCCCATGAGTGAAAAGCGTGCATCCCAGCCAAAGCGGATCGGGTTGTTGCTGTTCGATGGAATCACTGCGCTGGATGCGGCCGGCCCCATGGAAGCCTTCGCCAGTGCGCGCCTTGCGGACGACGACCGCGGGACTACACGCTGCTATGAAATCATCGCCATCGGCTTGACCAGGAAAGAGGTTGTGGCGGAGTCGGGTTTGATTCTCAAACCCAGCACGACGACGGCTGAGTGCCCTCGACTCGACACGCTCATCATCCCGGGTGGCCGGGGACTCCGCGAAGGACGGATAAGCCGAACTGTTGCCGATTGGATCAAGAGCCGGGCAGCGACGACCCGCCGCATCGCGTCGGTGTGCACCGGGATCTACGGCCTTGCTCCGACGGGCTTACTCGATGGCAAAACAGTAACCACGCACTGGCGCTACGCAGCGGATCTTTCCCGCAAGTTTCCCGCGCTCAAAGTCGACGCGAATGCGCTGTTCCTGAACAGCGGCCGGCTTTACACCTCCGCGGGCATCACGGCGGGCATCGATCTCTGTCTGGCGCTGATCGAAGAAGATTATGGACGCCCCACCGCACTGATGGTCGCGCGCGAATTGGTCGTCTTCATGAAGCGTCCGGGCGGCCAGCAGCAATATTCGGAACCACTGCGGTTTCAGTTCGAGTCCACCGACAATACAACCGAAGTCGCCGCTCATATCCGGTCCCATCTCAACCGTGACCTTTCTGTAAACGCCCTGGCCACCCTGGCTCATCTCTCGTATCGGCAATTCAGTCGCAGATTCAAAGCCGCATTCCATTGCTCTCCAGCAGCGTATGTCGAAGCTGTCCGGCTGGACGAAGCTTGTAACCGCCTTTGCCAGACCCGATGCAATATCGATCAACTCGCCACCTCGCTCGGATTCGGCAGCGATGATGCGTTTCGCAGGGCGTTTGCCAGGCGATTCGGGGTGTCGCCCAGTCATTACCGTCTCCGCTTTGGAGCGCAACGTTCTTCTATCAGATAGATGCCCAGAGAATGGACGAGGAGACAACATGGTGCATTCCCTGCAACCGATCCACAGTATATTCGAGATCACCTTCCTGACCCTGCAGGCAATCGTCGTAACCTTTCTCTTGTTTCACGATTGGGTGAACCTCGGCCCCCTGAACAACCTCAACGCAATTCGCAGTCAGGACACGCTTCAGCACCGCGTGTTTGTAACCCTTCTACCCGCTGTGCCCGCGGCCATCGGCCTCTTCTCAAGCGCACAGCATTTCGGCCAGCCCTATCCGGACTGGCTGGAGATGCTGTTGTGGATCACCTATAGTTTGTTCCTGCTCGGCCTCCTCCGCGCCTGGTGGATACCCTACCTGGTCAAGCCGGATCCAGCGCGGGCTGCTCGATACCAAACCATTTTCGCCAACACGCACTCGTTTCTGCCCCGGCGCAACGGCATGGCCCCGGATACATTACATTCCGTCTTTCACCTGGTCACCATAGCCACCCTGATCGCCCTCTTCATCAGAGATCGCTTACCCTTTGCATGAGAAAAATGAAACTCTTCCGCCGCCTGTTGATCGCCCTTGCAGTCCTGTTGGGGAGTGGATTGCTATGCCTCCTGGCACTCCACAAAAATGGCTCCATATCCACCGAGATATGGATCAACAGCACTCCACAACAGGTTTGGCAAGTGCTGACAGGCACTCCCGAATATCCCTCCTGGAACCCGATGATTTCGCGCCTCTCAGGCGAGCTCCGCGAAGGCAATGTTATCGAGTTCGCCGAAGGAACAGGCTCCGACGGTATGACCTTCCGTCCAAAAATCCTCCGTGTCCGCAACGCACAAGAACTCAGGTGGAAGGGGATCGTCCTGGTTCCCGGCCTCTTTGATGGCGAACATCGATTCCTCCTGGAGAAACAAGGCAACCAGACGCACCTCATTCAAAGCGAGCAGTTCACCGGGTTGCTCGTGGGTAAACTCACACAAAGCATACTGAACGAAACTTCAGATCAAATGAACGCCATGAATAGCGCTCTGAAACAACGATCCGAATCTTTGTCCGAGACCCTAATTCCTCACTGACTGTCTTGTCACAACAGTGCGCCTCCCACTCTTCATAGAGACCACGTTGCCTTAAGGTTCACTTAAGCTTCGACGCCCAGAATCAAAAAGTTGAGGTCGCATCGACAGTTCGTTCGAAAAGCTCGCCTCCTCCGACTACAGCATTTCCACTTCTGGTGTATACAAGGCAACCGCTCTCGACGCGGCTTTTCCTCAAGAAAAGCCGCACTTCCCTGAACCCGACGGTGCAAAGTAGAAGTGAAAATGCTCTAGCTGACTTTTCCGCAACACAACCCACAATTCATTGAACAATCACAACCTCTTAACGCGGCCTTGACCCGCAGCACATTTTCCACCGTTATCCTGAGGGGCGGCTGCGTTTGCGCGTTTTGCGACAGCTCACAACAGGCGTGCTCTGCCTCTGCGGGGCCGGGGCGCGACGAGCTTGTTGTGAAGTATCCACGATTGTCTCGCTGTTGAATCAGCGCGGGGCTATAGGCAGGTTTTTTCCGGAAATAGTATCAATAATTGATACTATTTATCGAAAGACAGCTCCGATTAGCTAAGAATTAATAGCCAGGTAATGTTTAGCTTATTACTTTGCTCACTAATGCATAGAGAGGCTTCGATCAAGATGAATAAGTTACTACTAACGGGAGCTGCGGTGGCGCTGACCCTGTTATCGCCAATGAAGAGCGTGGCGGCGGATGCAGGCGCCGTCGGCACTGAGAAAATCAAGCACGTGCTGCTGTTGAGCATCGACGGCATGCACGCTGTGGATTTTTACAACTGCGCTTATGGTATTGCAGGCGCAAACGGTGGAGATCCGTATTGCCCAAACCTCGCTGCCCTGGGCAGGACAGGGATCAACTACGTCGCCGCATCTTCTTCCAAGCCCTCTGACTCCGCTCCCGGACTCATGGCGCTGGTCACTGGTGGCACCCCCAGAACCACTGGCATTTATTACGATGTGGCCTTTGATCGTTCGCTCGATGGTCCAGCGGCGACGACGGGTACCGGCCTCGCAGCCGCACCGTGCACACCGTTCGCCGCGCCCACAGGTACAACCACCGACAACGACCAGGGCATCGATATTGACGACACCCAACTGAACGGTGGCGCTCCTGGTCATGCCTTAACCGATGGCACTGCTGCCTCCATCGATCCGACAAAACTTTCCCGCAACCCGGCGGCTGGTTGCGCGCCCGTCTACCCGTGGAACTTTCTGCGCACCAACACCATCTTTGGTGTCATCCATCGAGCGGGTGGATATACCGCCTGGATCGATAAGCACCCGTCGTATGCCATGGTGGCTGGGCCCGGCGGCACCGGTCTCGATGACTATTACGCGCCCGAGGTCGATTCGAATATCGTGGCGCTGCCCGGCGTCAAGACCTCGTTAGGCGTCTCTTGCGCTACTGTCCGTGATGCGACCGTCTCCTCTTGGAACGCCAGCTTCGACGACATTCAGTGCTACGACGCACTCAGAGTCGACGCGCTGCTCAACGAAATAGCAGGCAAGACGCACAATGGTGCCCCGGCAGTCACCCCGGCGATCCTGGGCATGAATTTTCAGGCAGTGTATACGGGTGAGTCTGTGAACGAACCCGGCGTGGCCACGGGCGGCTATCAGAATGCGGCCGGGTTGCCGAGCGCGGAACTGTTGCAGGAAATTCAGTCCGTGGACACATCCATCGGTGACATCGTCAATGCGCTCAAGGACAAGGGCATCTACGACGACACGCTCATCATCATCACGGCAAAGCACGGCGGGTCACCCATTGACCCAACCCGTTACGTGGCCGACGGCGCCAACACCCCGGCAACGCTGCTGGGTACGCGCATTCCCTTCTCGGAATCCCCCTTGAATGCAACCGGGATCGGCGCAACCGAAGACGATGTCTCTGTACTTTGGCTAAACCAGGGTGAGAGCGTGCCCTCCGCGGTCGCATTGCTCGAACAGAATGCTACCGCCATCGGTCTGGGTCAAATTTACTATGGGCCGTCGCTGGCCCTGAATTACAACTACGGCGGTTGGGCACAGGGTCAGGATCCGCGGACACCCGACATCATCGTCACCCCGAACGTAGGCGTCACCTACTCCGGCAGCACGACCATGATCGCGGATCACGGCGGGTTCGCTCACGACGACACCAACGTCATGCTGCTTGTGTCTCACCCGGGCTTTAGGCCAAAGACCGTTTTCGCGGAGACGGCAACGACACAGGTGGCGCCAACGATCCTTACGGCTCTGGGACTCAATCCTTCCGCTCTAGCCGCAGTGAGAGCCGAAGGGACTCCAGTGCTACCCGAGGTTGAGGCGCAGCTTGCACATTAGCAATTAGACGGGGGGGCCGTTGCGACGGCTCCTCCCTTCCGATCACTCAGTTTTCCCCACCCGCAATGCAAATAACCCATCGATTCCACTCACCATTCATCCCGGAGGTAGTAATGAAAATAGCAATCGCTGTACTCTCCCTCGCGGCTGCGTGTTCCGCAGTTTCCGTGATTGCGCAAGACAATGACTTCGCCAAGGGTCCCATCAAACGTGTCCTTCTAATCAGCGTCGACGGTATGCACGCGGTGGATCTACAGAACTGCGTATATGGCATCAGCACCGTGAACGGTGGCGATCCTTATTGTCCCGCGCTCGCCGCTCTCGGCAGGACCGGCGTGAACTACGTCTCCGCCAGCACCTCCAAGCCTTCGGATTCCTTCCCCGGCCTGATCTCGATCGTCACTGGTGGAAGCCCGGGCTTAACCGGCATCTACTACGACGTCGCCTACTCCCGGAATCTTGACGCGCCAGCCACGACCACAGGCAATGGCCTCGGAGCAGGACCCTGCACTCCAGGAGCAGCCCCGACGGGCACCACCACCGAGTATGAAGAAGGCATCGACATCGACCAGACCAAGGTAAACGGTGGCGCGCCAGGAGCAGCCCTCACCGACGGTGGCATCGCCTCCATCGATCCCAAGAAACTCGTCCGCGATCCCAATAAAGGTTGCGCTCCGGTTTACCCCTGGAATTTTGTTCGCGCCAACACCATCTTCAGCGTCATTCACCAGGCTGGTGGGTACGCGGCTTGGTCTGACAAGCATCCCGCCTACTCGGCCGTCGCAGCAGGCCTTGGGCCGGCTGCACTCGATGACTTCTACGGACCGGAAATCAACTCCAATGTGATTGCCCTTCCGGGAGTTACCACCCCCACCGGCGTATCCTGCGCCACCGTCCAGGATCCAGGCTCCGATGTGACTGCCTGGACCAACAGTTTCCAGAACATTCAGTGCTACGACAGCTTGAAAGTGAATGCGATCCTCAACGAAATTCAAGGCAAGAACCACCTCGGCACCAAGACCACCACAGTACCCAACATCTTCGGCATGAATTTCCAGGCTGTGAGCGTGGGCCAGAAATTGGTCGAGAAGAGCAACGGGGTGACCGGAGGATATCTTGATGCCGCCGGCACGCCGACTCCGGCACTGTTGGGCGAATTCAAATTCATCGACGCCTCCATCGGAGCATTCATCAATGAACTAAAGGATCAGGGTCTTTACGATTCGACGCTGATCGTGATCACCGCCAAGCATGGCCAGTCGCCGATCGATCCCTCCCGCTACGTCTCGCAACTCATCAACGGCACTTCGCCCGTCACACTCCTCTCCAATGCGGGTTATATTCCGAATTCTGAATCCACCACCAACCCCACTGGTATTGGCCCGACGGAAGATGATGTTTCGCTGGTCTGGCTGAAGAACTCCACCGATACCGACGCCAGCGTCAAAATCCTCGAAGACAACGCCTCCTCCACCGGCATCGCGCTGGGACAGATCTACTATGGCCCCACCGTGTCCCTGAACTACAACGACCCAACCGTCGACCCGCGTACACCAGATATCATCGTGACCCCGAATGTCGGCGTCACCTATTCCGGCAGCAAAGCGAAGCTTTCTGAGCACGGCGGGTTCGCGCATGACGACACCAATGTCGTGTTGCTGCTATCCAATCCATCCTTCCAACCCAAGACCGTCAACGCCCCGGTGGGCACCGCCCAGGTAGCGCCCACCATCCTCAAAGCCCTCGACCTCAATCCTTCCCAACTGTATGCAGTGCGGGTCGAAGGAACGAGTGTTCTTCCAGCAGTCAAACTCCCGTAGCAAGAACCAAAAGCCAAGGTCAGGTTCCAGCCCGCAAATGGACGCTCCCACAAGCGTCCATTTGCCCGTCTGATAACTCAGCCGAGGAGCGTTTCGCTTCCAGGCACTCCCAGATAACATAAGGAGATGAAGACCCCACCCTGGAGGAATTCGCTCGTGAAACCACGCATCTGGACGCTTGCTTGCCTGGCCGTGACTCTGGCCAGCATCGCCGCGCGCGCACAAAGCGCTGATTGGCAGGCCCGGGGCAAGCTTTGGTGGTCCCACGTTCAGTTTCTCGCCGGCGACAATCTCGAAGGCCGGGGAACCGGCACACCGGGTTTCGAGAAAGCCGCAAACTATATGGCGGAACAATTCCGTGCCGCTGGTTTAGAGCCTGCCGGCGTGAATGGTTACCGCCAGCCGATGGACTTCGATGTGGTACGCATCGATGAAGCCCGCTGCGCTCTCGATTTGCTCCGCGACGGAAAAGCGCAGCCAGTCAAGTTGGGTGAGGATGCGGTGCTTGGCGTAAATTCGCATGCCGCGGAGAAGGTCGCGGCGGGCGCCGTGTTCGTCGGCTACGGGCTTACGGTGCCCGAACTGAAGTACGACGATCTCGCAGCGCAGAACGTCAAAGGAAAAATTGTGGTCTTTGTCACCGGCGGGCCTACAAACATGCCCGGGCCGGTAAAAGCCCACTACCAGTCGGGAGAAGAGCGCCGCAAAGCGCTTCTCAAGGCCGGGGTCGTCGGCATGATCTCACTACAGAATCCAAAGAGCGCCGAGGTGCCGTGGTCTCGGATTGCCGCCGCGCGGTTCCAGCCGCGGATGGAACTCAGCGATCCGGGGCCGGGTGCCCTGCCCGGAATGCCGCTGACCATCCAATTCAATCCTGAGCGAGCAGACATGCTGTTTGCAGGCAGTGGCCACACCTTTGCGGAGATTCTGGCCTCCGTGCAAGCAGATAAATCCCTGCCGCACTTTCCCCTCGCGGTGACCATCCGCGCACAGGTGGGCATGACGCGCTCCCGGGTGAAATCCGAAAATATCGTGGGTGTTTTTCCCGGAAGCGATCCGCAACTCAAGAAGGAATACGTTGTGATCAGCGCCCACCTTGACCATCTGGGAGTCGGTGAGCCGGTCCATGGTGACCGCATCTACAACGGCGCGATGGACGACGCCTCGGGCGATGCGTCCCTCATCGAAGTTGCCCGTGCCATGAAAACTTCCGCAGCCAGGCCCAGACGCTCGATCCTGTTCCTCTCCGTTACCGCCGAAGAGAAGGGCGAACTCGGCTCGCAATATTTTGCCGCCCATCCAACCGTGTCTGGCCCCATCGTCGCCGACCTCAACATGGATATGTATCTGCCGCTCTTCCCTCTGAAATACCTTGAAGTGCAGGGACTCGACGAGTCCAGTCTGGGCGATGACATCCGTACTGTCGCCGCACGCGCCGGCGTGCAGGTACAGGCCGATAAGGAGCCGGAGCACAATCGCTTCATCCGCAGCGACCAATACAGCTTTATCAAGAGTGGTGTCCCGGCACTCGCATTCAAGTTTGGCTGGGTGCCCGGCACTCCCGAAGAGAAGACCTTTCGCGCCTGGTACGCCGAGCGTTACCACGCCCCATCCGATGACCTTAGCCAGCCCGTCGACCTCGCCGCCGCGGCGCAATTCGACGCCATCCTGGAAAAGCTGGCATTGCATGTTGCTGACGCCGATCAGCGGCCGGAGTGGAAACCAAAAAGCTTCTTCCGTCGCTTCGCCACGCGTTAGGAATTTAGTTCTCACACACGCTCTTTAGTCCGCGAGGGCAGGTTTCTCGGCAGAAAGCTGCCCTTCCGTGAGTCTGTCCTTGGCTGGATCGACGAAACAGGTTTCGTTCCCGTGGGGCGGCACGGCCGACGGTCAACTCTTACCCACGCACCAGCGCCACCGCGGTCAGATCTTCATGGCTGCGCTGTCTACGCGAATGGAGCAGGTCATACACCCGCGACCAGGGATGATTCCCGTAGTCATAGGCTTCGCGCAGAACCGTATCGCATAAGGTCGATGCAGATTCACCATTGGACTGTTTGAGCAGCCGCTCGATACGCTGCGAGCCGAACTCCACCGCGCCACGGCGGCTCTCGGTTACGCCCTTGGTCACCAGCAGCAGCTTGTCTTTGGGCTCGAATGCCAGTACCGCCGGTTCATACGTCACGTGCGTAAAAAGCCCCAGCGGCACTCCGCCGCGCTCCAGCACCTGCACGCTCTGCGCATCGCGAAATACCGCGAGCACGCGGCCGGCATTGCAATACGTCAAAATCCCCAGCGTCAGGTTGAAGCAACCCAGAAAGGTAGGCGCAAAGCGTACGCCGTTGGCGGCTTCAATCAGCGATCGATTCACGTCATGGGCGAGCGTGGCCACGGCGACTGACTCGTTGGCGTCCGCCCCGCTAAAGAGGTCCCGGGCTCGCTGCCGGAAGGCAACTTGCATTTCCGCCGCAATGCCGTGGGCTTCCGATCGCGTACCCGCAATATCCGTAAGCAGGAACACCACCCGGAAGTCGACCGCCACGGCATCGAAAAAGTCGCCGCCCCAACGGTCCGAGTGGTACCTGGCACTTAGATCAAGACCCTCCAGCCGCGTCAGGTTAACCGGGCACGGAGTTGGCCCCGCGCTCCCCAGGGTTTGGGTGCTCGGCTCTGTGAGAGAAGAAATCATCCTGTCCTTCCGCACACCAGTGATAGTAACTCAGCTTGTTGCGTGAGGTCTGAGCTAAGCTTGAAATCCAAAAATCATGCCTCGATGTATTTTTACTATCGCTGTAAGCGAAGACCCGAGTGCCAGACGAGCCATTCCAACGAAGGATGGGTCCACCTGATCGACGCACTCAATCCATAGGAATCGAAATACGCTTTAATCCGAGGCTCGCGAGTGTTGCCGGGACGTGCAAAACTACCACTCCAATTAGGCCGGTGAACGATGCGTGGAACAATACACCAACGGTGTGATTGCTCCGCATCGACCACCCATTACTTTGGTACCGGGCGCCGGCCGGCGAGACGCTGGGAGCGCGGCGAATCGCTTATATCTTCTGCTTCGCCCATCGCCCCTGACGAAAGAGAACAATGCTGATGAGCACGACGATGGATTGCGCTACGACGACGGAGACAAAGACCCCGTTCAGCCGCATCGAGGTGTGCATGGCGAGCCACCAGGCCAGCGGAATCTGCACCATCCAGAAGCCAAAGAAATTTACATAGGTGGGTGTGAGCGTGTCGCCGGCGCCGTTGAACGCTTGCAGCATCACCATGCCGTACGCGAAGGCAATGTTTCCGCAGCTGAAAATGCGCAGACACCCAATAGCGGGTCCCGTCACCGCTGGATCCTGCGTGAACAGGCCGATGATCCAGGGTGCAAATGCGATAAAGACAATGCCCACCGAGCCAAGGAAAGCCATGTTCCACAGTCCGGTCCGCCATACGGCTTTGCGGGCACGGTCAGGATGGCCCGCACCGAGGTTCTGGCCGACCAGTGTGGCGGCGGCATTGCTTAGTCCCCACGAAGGCAAAATCGCGAAAATGACGATGCGAACGCCGATCGTGTAGGCGGCCAGGGCGGGCGCGCCAAACAGGCTTACGATGCGCACCAACCCGATCCAACTCGTCTGGCTGATCAGGAACTGCAGAATCCCCGTAATCGATACCCGGATCAAACGCCAAAGAACCGTACCCTGAAGGCGCATGTGGCGTGCCAGAATTCGGATCCGTTCCGTGCCCTTGCCCAGACGATAAAACTGGTACAGCACACCGATACCACGCCCGGAAAAGGTAGCCAGGGCCGCGCCGGTAACGCCGAGTTTTGGGAACGGGCCAAGACCGAAAATGAGGCACGGATCGAAGACCAGGTTGAGGATGTTCGAGACCCACAGCAGCCGCATGGCGATGGCGGCGTCTCCCGCTCCACGGAAGATCGCGTTATTGAGAAACAGCAACAGAACGACACCCGAGCCCCCCAGAGCGATACGCGTGTAGTTCGCCCCACTGGCAACAATCGCAGGGGTAGCACCCATCAGGCCCAGCACCCGGGGCGCCAGTAAGAAGAACGGAAGCCCGATCACCACCGAGGCAATCAGCCCAAGAAATATCGCCTGTACTGCGGAAACCGCCGCTCCTTCTGGATCTTTCTCACCGATGCGCCGCGCCACCATCGCGGTCGTCGACATGCCAAGACCGATGCCGACTGCGAAAACCAGGCTGAGCAGCGACTCGGTCAGGCCGACGGTGGCAATCGCGTCCGCACCGAGACGGCTGACCCAAAAAACGTCGACCACGGCAAACAGCGATTCCAGAACCATCTCCAGCACCATCGGGATGGCGAGCAGAAGAATCGAGCGGTTCAGGCTGCCCTCGGTGTAGTCCTGGTGGCTGCCACGCAGGGCCTCTCGAACGGACTGCCAGAGAGTGGGTGTAGTTGTCCCGCTTTGCATGAGAATCTTTCCCTGCTGTTTTTTGGTCCCGGTGAAAGCAAGTTTAGACTGAACGGGTGATCGATACGGCAACTGAGGCTCCAAATATTCCAGTCATTGAGACCGGCCGGCTGCGGCTGCGAGGTCACACGCTCACGGATTTTGCACACACCAGGGCTCTCTGGAGTGATCCCGCCGTGACCACTTACGTGGGAGGCAAGCCACACACCGTCGAGGAGTGCTGGGCGCGCTTTCTACGCTATCGCGGCCATTGGTCCCTTCTGCGTTTCGGATACTGGGTCGTCGAAGAAAAAGAAACGGGAGACTTTGTAGGCGAAGTGGGTTTTGGAGATTTCCAGCGCGACCTGGAGCCGCCGCTGGGAAACATTCCCGAGCTGGGTTGGGTGCTGGTGGCAGCGAAACACGGTCGAGGCTATGCCACCGAAGCAGCCCAGGCCGCGTTGCTCTGGGCGAGAGACCACTTCGGCCCCACAGAAGTTGCCTGCCTCATCCACCCCGACCATCGGGCTTCCCTCCGGGTCGCCGCGAAATGCGGATTCGTGCAACGTCTGCTCTCAACCTATAAAGGCAAGCCGGTCGTCATTTTGAAACTTGCGCTTCCCGCCAACAGGCCGATTGGATCTTCCTCTTCATGACCGACCACCTCATCTGGGCCACGGGGCTCCTCGCCCATTTACTTCTGCTCATCGTTCTCTTCGTTCGCAAGCGCGCGGGCCAGTTCCCCTGGTTCACGTTGCTTATCCTCTTTTATCTGCTGCGCTCCATCGGGCTGGTGGCCGCCTTGCGCCTTTCCGGCCGGCCGGCCCCGGTCTACACCACCCTCCTCATCGATATGGTCGACGTCCTCTTACAGTGCGCCGTGCTGGCAGAGCTCGCCTGGACCGCTCTGCGACCGCTCGGCGTTTTGCGCCGCATTACTATGCCTCTGCTGCTCTTTGCGAGTGGCGTGCTCATTGTCTTGAGACTGGCGCCACGCGGCCCGCTTGCTTTGCCCAACGTTCTGGTTTTGAGCCACTTCCTGCTCTCTGTGCTCATGGTGGAGTGGGCCATCGTGCTCGTTTTTCTGCTCCGTCCGCTACGCCTGTCCTGGCGCAGGCCTGTGGCCGCCATCACCTTCGGCTTTGGCGTCTATTCCGCAGCCCTGCTGGCCGGTGGAGGCTATTTCACCACCGGCCGTGAAATGCGAGACTATGTCTTCTTCTCCTTTTTCCGCATCGTTGTCTACCTGTTGGTTGTGCTCTTCTGGGCGTTCACCCTCTGGCTCGCGCGCCCCCCGGCAACGCCTTAGAGCATTTTTGCTAATGGTGTAGACCAGGAAACTGAACCCGACGCGGCCATTCCGCCAAAACCGGGGCCCCCGGGCACGCGGTCTTTGCGTGCCTGGGGTGGTAAAGAATGGCCGCACATAACTGATCCCTCTGGACCACAGTATTAGCAAAAAATGCGTTAGCATCACGGCTCAACCATTTCGCTCAACCATTTCGAATGCGAACGCAAGAACCGGATAGCTCGCCCAGCCCTGCGTGTTTGAAGCTGGTTGCATGCACATCCACATCGAACCCTCGATCCTTTATTTCGGCACTCCCGTTGTTCTCATAAGCACGCTCAACCAGGATGGAACCACCAACGTTGCTCCCATGTCGTCCGCATGGTGGCTGGGATGGAACTGCATGCTTGGCCTCGGAGCCAGGTCGCATACGACACACAACCTGCTGCGGGAGAAGGAATGCGTCCTGAATCTGCCTTCCGTTGCGCTGGTGCCGGCGGTGAATCGGCTTGCGCGTCTCACTGGATCCGATCCAGTGCCGCCGCACAAACAAGCGATGGGCTACCGGCATGAGAAGAACAAACTCGGCGTGGCCGGCCTGCACACAGTCGCATCCGAGTTGGTCCACGCGCAACGCATCGTCGAATGCCCGGTTCAACTCGAGGCCGTGCTCGAGACCACGCATCCCTTCGGCAACAGGCCCGACAAGGCCAGCACAGCACTCGCCTTCGAGGTGAGGGTCGTGCGCACTCACATCGACGAATCTATCCTTTTGGCCGGCGTCGACGATCGCATCGATCCCGACAAGTGGCGCCCGCTCATCATGAGCTTCTGCCAGTTCTACGGTCTCGGCGAGCGAGTATGGCAATCGACCCTGGCAGAGATTCCAGAAACGGCGTATCGACCCGTGCCGCACATGGCGCGATGAATCAGCCGCCGGCTAGCGCACGGCCCGCGGCTGCACCAGAGGCCCACGCCCATTGAAAATTGAAGCCGCCGAGGTGCCCGGTCACGTCGACTACTTCTCCAATGAAGTAGAGTCCCGGCACCTTGCGGCTCTCCATCGTCCGCGCGTTCAGCTCGGCCGTGTCGACGCCCCCGGCGGTGACCTCCGCTTTCTCGTAGCCTTCGCTCCCGGAGGGATACACCGTCCAACGATGCAGGGCGTTCTCCGCTTCTTCCAGCGCCTGGTTAGTCCATGCGGAAGGCGGATGCAGTGCCAGCCAACGGTCGCCAAGGCGATGAGGCAGAATGCTGTGGATCGCAGTACGCGCACTCAAGAGATCACGCTGGTTTATCTGTGCCCGCAACGCGCCGGTCCAGACCCGGTCTGGCGCAAGATCGATCCGGACGGCGGTCCCCGGCTCCCAGTACGAGGAGATCTGCAACACCGCCGGTCCGCTCAGGCCGCGGTGGGTGAAGAGCAGCTTTTCGCGGAAGCTCCCATACCCTGCTGAGGCCACCACCTCGGTCGAAATCCCCGCCAGGGCTGCGTACCGGCCAAGGTCCTGGGAATCAAATGTGAGTGGAACCAGCGCCGGCCGGCAAGGCTCTATCCGCAATCCAAACTGTTGCGCGACCTCGTATCCAAACGCCGTTGCGCCCATCTTCGGAATGGATAACCCGCCAGTAGCGATCACCAGCGAGCGGCCGTGGAAAACGCCGCGGTCGGTCTCGAGATGGAAACCGTCATGGTGCCTAACTTCAGAAATCCGCGTGTTCGCGTAAATCGTTACCTGGGACGCCGCGCACTCGCGCTCCAACATCGACACAATATCGCTGGCGGCGCGATCGCAAAAAAGCTGTCCCAGGGTCTTTTCGTGCCACGGAATCTGGTGGGCTTCCACCAACTCCAGAAAATCAGCGGGGGTGTAGCGGGCTAGCGCAGACTTGGCAAAATGCGGGTTCTCAGAAAGGAAGTTTTCGGCTGTGGTGTGCAGGTTGGTAAAGTTACAACGTCCGCCACCCGAGATAAGAATCTTCTTCCCGATCCGGTTGGCATGTTCGAGCAATAAAACCCGGCGCCCGCCGCGGCCGGCATGGATGGCGCAAAAAAGGCCCGCTGCGCCGGCGCCCACGACCAAAACATCATAGGAAGTACCGCCGGTATCCGCTCCAGACGAAATCTCCACCTATCCTTTGGCTGGCTTTCGGCCTGCAATGCGCTTCGGAACTCGTTTCGGCAAGGTGGCTGGCCCGGATCTCGGCCGCCGAGCAGGCTTCCGTACCTGCTCCGGACCCCTCTTCCGTGCCGCTCGCTTCAGCAGGCTCACTTCTTCTTCATCCAGCTCGCGCATCTTACCCGGGGTTACATCGAGCACCAGGGGCCCAAAGCCAACCCGTCTCACTTTCTCTACAAAATGGCCGACCTCTTCGAACATCTTGCGGATTTCCCGGTTCTTGCCCTCGATTAATATCACTTCGTACCACGGATTGTCGGTATCGCGAATCAGGCTGATCCTGGCTGGTTGGGTCATCACACGCCCCTCCCGCTCTCCCCGCCGGCCGCGTTCAATCATCACTCCGCGGCGCAATTGCTCCAGCGCCTCTTCCCGCGGTTTGCCGCTCACCTTCACCAGGTAGGTCTTCTCCACATGCGAGGCAGCGCTGGTCAGAGTGTTGGCCAGGTCACCATCGTTTGTCATCAGCAGCAAGCCTTCGCTTTGGTAGTCCAACCGTCCAACCGGGAAGACGCGAGCCCCCAGGCGCTCGAAAAACTTCATCACCGTGGGACGCCCTTCTGGATCTGAAACCGTGGTGACTACACCCTTTGGCTTGTTGAGCATGAAGTAGCGGAACTTCTCCGGCTTCTTCAGCATCTTGCCGTCGACCCGAATATGGTCCCGTGCAGGATCGGCTTTCGACCCCAACTCGGTCACCGTCTGGCCATTCACCTGGACTCGCCCGGAGGCAATCAGTTCTTCGGCCTTGCGCCGCGAGGCGATCCCAGCGGCAGCAATAATTTTCTGCAGGCGCTGCTGGTTTCGTTCATCGACGCTCTCATCGACACGTTCCCCGACACCCTCTTCGACACCCTCTTCGCCGCCGCCCTCCCGGCCGCGCGGGTCGCCTGCCATCCGGTCTTTGGGGCTCATGACTCGTCCGCGCCGCCCCGCGACGCCAATACCTGCTCGGCCAACGCCGCAGGCCCGGCTTCCGCCTCCACAACAGGCTCCTCCGCGGGTGGTTCCGCTTCTTCCTGCGCCGGTTCAACCGCATCGGGAGTCGTTTCGCCGACGCTCACCAGCGGCTCGGTAGACTGCATGACTGCATCCTTAGCTTCGCCCTCGGCTTCGGACTCGGCCAACTCGCCCGCCATCTTTTCAAACTCTTCCATGCTCGGCAGGTCGTTCACGTCCTTCAGGCCGAATCGAAGCAGAAACTCCTTCGTGGTCTTGTAGAGGATGGGCCTGCCGATGACCGGTTTCCTACCCGCCGTGGTGATCAGCTTACGGCTCACCAGGCCGCCCAGCACGCCCCCCGAGTCGACGCCGCGTATCTCGCTCACCTCGGGTGCTGTCACCGGCTGCTTGTAGGCGATTACGGCCAGCGTTTCCAGGGCCTGGAGAGACAGCTTCATGGGCGGCTTGAGACTTTTGACGAAGCCACGCACCGCGTCGTGATATTCCGGCTTGGTGGCCATACGGTACCCACCGGCGATCTCCCGTATTTCCATTCCCCGTTCGCCGTTCGCGTAGTCCGCGATCAGCTCGTCCAGCACGCCCTGCAAGACCTGCCGGACCCGGCGGTCCCGCAAACGCGCCGACTTCTTTTCGTCGCCGTCGCTGCTTTCCCCTGTGGTTTCAGCGGTAACGGACTCGGCGCCCTCTGCCGGCGCAGTCTCGCTCGCAGAGCCCTCCTCGGGGACCGCTGTCGCGGATTGGGTATCGGCGGAGACCTCGGGCAAAGCAATCTGCTCCGGCCCCGGTTCAAGCTCTGGTTCTGGGGAGGGCGCCTCGTCCAGGTCATGCAAAACTTCTTCGGCGAAGATGGCAGCGAGCAGAGCCAGGGTCACTGGCTCTTCCGCTGCATACACTACGGCTTCTAATTTGGCTTTTAGACTCATGGAGAACAATTGCGCCCACAAAAGAAAAGGCGCCTTGTTTCATACTATCGAAGCACCCGCCTTTTCGCTTGTCGACCGCAAAAGTAGGCACTGACCTGCCCCCTGGGCCAAAGCCACCCCTCTAAAATTTGTCATCCCGACCGAAGCGTACATGGGGCCTGCGGCCACCCAAGGTGATGAAAATTGCCGGGAGGCCCGCAGTCTCTGCACCAGTAATCGAATTTAAGGGAAGCGCTCCCTTACACCTTGTCATCCCGACCGGAGCGTAGCGGAGTGGAGGGACCTGCTGTTTGCCTATTCGGCTACTGCTCTCAACCGAAACGCCAACCTCCCTTTCTCATTACGTCTGCTGTTCGTTCCCGATGGGCAACACGAAGCCAACAAGTCCCGGAGGGACGGCCGAAAATAGCCCAGGATGAAATCCTGGGTTGCGTCCACTCACAAGACAAGTCCCGTCAGGGACGACCGAAAATAACCCAGGATGAAATCCTGGGCACGGCTTTCAGAGAGTGTGTGAGAACATCATCCGCCCACTTTGTTCATCCCGAGGAAACGACTTGCCTGCGGCAAGTTAAGCGTGAAATGAACGCGAAATCGATATTGATTCTGTTGGCTTTATTTTTTGTTCATTAGGAGCGAACCCCGGAGTTTCTCCGCACGCCCCGCGATCCCAACCTAGGGATGAACATAGGCCAGGTTATCGAATCGCAGCTTCTCCCCATTTGTGAAGTCAAACGACACTCCGGAACTCGGGTCACGCCACCCGGTCCTCAAGCGTCGCAACTCCTTGGGCTTGATCGTGAAAGCCATCTCACGAATATCGGGCGAACGAACCGTGACGGTTGCATCGCTGTCTCCGTCGTTGTAGACATCCACCCCGGCAAAGATGCGAGGGGAGAAAAAATCGAACGACGCATGTTGCGCCTTTGCATCCGCCAGTGCGAGCGTAAACGTCCCAAACTTTCCGTAGGGCGTCCCAATCTGCCAATCGCCCTCATGCCAATCAATCACACCAGAAGGATATTCGCCCGCCAGCGGTGTTCCTGCGGCAAGATGCGGCGCGTCGAAAGTGATATAGCTAGGCGGCGCCTGATCGCTCTTTCCCTGAATGTCTACGTCTCTGGAGCTGGTGTGCAGGATAGAAAGCGTGTGCGTCGCGTCGTCAAGGGTATAGCCCTCCTGATCGAGATCCTTGCGGCGGCTGATGGCCTTGCCTCCCACGGTTATGGAATCGGGAGTAAAGTTCAGACGCAGCACATCGGTGGATTCCGCATCAAAAGTCGAATAGCTCACGGATCCAGCGCCGTACGCAATCTTTGTCACCACAGAGAGCGAACCTAACAAGTGCGACTCATCCGCAGGCGCCCACGCAGGCACTGCCCAGAATGCGTCCATCATTCTCCGCGGACCGTCAGAAAACTCATCCGTAAACCACCACTGGGTGCTGAAGGGAGCATGAGCCCCCGCCGGGAGTCCCTGAAAGTAAGTGACCCAGTTGTAGGTGCGGTAGGCCGCTTCTTTGTAAGCCAGGTCTCCCGTCTTGGCGTAGTACAA
>Ga0182015_10002663_pt1 | contig 21149 bp, 17 predicted proteins | sample 712P3MmetaG_FD_120478 | JGI IMG/M metagenome (GOLD analysis project Ga0182015, IMG submission 120478) | Permafrost microbial communities from Stordalen Mire, Sweden - 712P3M metaG | ecosystem: Environmental > Terrestrial > Soil > Wetlands > Permafrost | place: Sweden: Stordalen | collected...
CGTCGATCTTCGCATGGACGCGGGGACTCGCGCATCGGGGCAAGCTCGACGACACGCCGGAGGTCACGCGCTTCGCCGATACGCTCGAACGCGTGTGTATCGACACGGTCGAGGCCGGGAAGATGACCAAGGATCTCGCGATCCTCATCGGTCCCGACGAACCGTTCCTAACGACCGAAGGCTTCCTCGACGCCCTCGATGTGGAACTCAAAAAACAGACCGCGGTCGCGGTCGCTAGGTAAAGCTCAGGTTCGATTCGATCTGCTGCAGCGAGGCCGCGAAGGCGGCCTCGCCGTTGCGGGCAAGCGTGTCGTAGAGTGCGATCGCGGTCGACTGCGAGAGCACTGCGGCGCGATACCAGCCCAGCGTCGTCGGCGGTTGCCATGCAGCATAGCGCGTCTGGAGCCGATCGTTGACGACGTGGGCTGCGTGCACGGAGAGAACGTAGTCGTGGTCGCTCAAGTAGTTGATGAACGACTCGACCGGGACGGGATCGGCCGCGAGTTTGAATCCGCTGCCGTCGGCCTTGACGAGTCCGTAGGCGATCGGATCGACGCCGGCGATGATCGCGGCGGCACGGCACCAATCCACGACGAGTTTCTCGTCACCGAGGGACGGTGCGGCGTGGGCGGAGAGCAACGTCGTCACGAAGCGCGGCGAACGGCCGTGCACGATCGCCTCCGCGCCTGAGAGGCAGTGATGACCGCCCGTCCCGGCGATCGTCAATTCATCGAACAGGGTGCCGTCGTCGTGCCATTGGAAAACCGCGGTCTTCATGATGTCGTGGTAGAGTGCGGCGGCGATGATGGTGTCGCGGTCGACCGTCGGACGGCCGCCGAAGTAGTGCGCGTCGTACGTTTTGGCAAACGCATCGGAGATCGATGCGTTGAAGTATTCGTGCGTCGCGAGCCCACCGGGGTAGGCATGATGGGACCCCTCGCCCGAACCGGGCGCCGACCAGAACGGCTGCATCACCGTTGGGCTGCCCGGCTCCGTTCCCACCGGAAAGATGCCGACGAGCGGTGCGTCGGGTTTGACGAAACCGGCGGCCGCAAGCGCATCGCGCACGGCCGCGCGCTTTTGCGGCGTTTGCTGGTTTGCGGCATAATCGGGCGCCGGATGATGCAAGAACGTCAGCACCGATTCGCGCAGGTCGGTCGTGACGATCGTGTGCGCCAGTGATTCGACGTTCGCATAGAGCGCGCGCACGTACGGTGAGCGCTGGGCGAGGCGCATAGCGTGCGCGTTGCCGGTGGCGAGCGTTCCGGTCGGCAGCGGTAGCGGATAACGCGCATCGGCGGCCTCGGCCATTGCTGCCGGACCGAGCGCAAGCGGCGCTGCCACCGCGGCGACGACCCCGAAGAACGCCGCCCGGTTGAAGAGGGCCGAACGGCTTTCACTGACGCACATCAGGTGTAGGCGCGGCGGAAGGTCGCGTACATATAGGCGTAGTCGGCGAAGAACCAGTTGCGGAAGCTGCGCCGGATCAGGTTGGCCGACGTCACCGGCGAGGCGCCCTTCATCACGTAATGTTTGCCGTCGAAAAAGTCGGCGGAGTACTGCGGATACGATGCCATCGGCGCGAAGCCGGCGAACGGCGCGAAGGGCGTGGACGTCCACTCCCAACCGTTGCCGATGAGATCCTCGATACCCCACGCGCTTGCCCCGGCCGGCGAACTGCCGACCGGTTCGGGATCGAAACGTCGAAAATCGAAGTTTCCGTGCTGCGGCGCCGGTGCGGCAAAGCCCCACGGAAACGCGCGTTCCTCACCGGCCGGAGTGCCGAACGCGGCGCGGTGATATTCCGCTTCCGTGGGCAACCGCGCTCCGGACCACGCGCAGAAGGCGGCGGCCAGGTCGTGGCTCGCATAGACCGGCCAACTGAGCGGCAGCGGGATCTCATGATAGACGCCGCGCAGATGCCACGCGCCGTCACGCTCGATCCAAAACGGCGGTGGTTCACCACCGTCGCGCACGAAGTCCAAATAGTCGCCGTTCGTCACGTCGTAGGCGTCGATGCCGAACGGGAGCACGTCGACGGCGTGTTCCTCGAATTCGTTGTCCCAACCGAACGCTTCTCCGCGCCGTTGGCCGAGCGTCGCGCGGCCGGCTGCGATCGCGACGGGATCGCGCTTCCTCGGTACGACGTCGCGCACGTCGATCGCCGCTGCCCGCTTCGCATCGGCCGGCAAGCGATGGATGATGTAGCTGAGGGTCTCGTGGTGCATCTCTTCGTGTTCGAGGATGTTGAAGAGCGCTTCGGCGCCCACCAGCAGCGGGTTCGCCGGGTCATCGAGGGTCGCGTGGGCGATGTCGTCGATCAGCACGGCATCGCACGCGTCGCCGAAGCGGCGCACGTCGGCGCGGTCGGGCCAGTCGTTACGGCGATGGCGGCCGGCGAGGTCGAGCGAACCGGGATCGATGCCGCGCTCGAACAGCAACTCCAGGTGCGGATCGATCTGTCCGCCGTGCAGCGCGCGCTCGTGCAGCACGAGGTAGGCGAAGCCGGGCAAATGCCCTTCGTAGAAGACGAACGGGTGGCGCAGCGGGATCGGGGCGTCATAGTACGCCGACGGCGCGACCGATGCGAAGAGGGTCGCGCTGCGCGCCCGGCCGGCCCGGTAGCGGTCGACGAGCGCGGCCCGGTCGAGCAGAAGACTGACGGTGTCCACGATGGCTTATTACCCCGCCGCGGCGGTTTCCGTTCCACGGATGATGTAGCTTTGGAGGGTCTCGAGCGGCACGGCCTGCGAGAAGTAGAAGCCTTGCACGCGGTCGCAGCGTTCGGCGCGCAGAAACGCCAGCTGCTCGGCTGTCTCGACGCCTTCGGCGATAACCTCGAGGTCGAGCGAATGAGCCATCGCGATGACGGTGCGCACGATCGTGGCGTCGTCGGGCTCGTGCGCGAGATCGGTGACGAACGAGCGGTCGATTTTGATCGAGTCGAGCGGAAAACGCCGCAGGTAGCCAAGCGAGGAGTAGCCGGTGCCGAAATCGTCGACCGCCAAGCTCATGCCCTCGGCGCCGATGTCCCGCATGATGCTCACCGTCAACGCGGCATCGTTCATGGCGACCGACTCGGTGATCTCCAACTCGAGTGCCGTCGGGTCGAGCCCGGTGCGTTCGACGAAGGAGCGAACCTTGGCCGCGAGCCGCTGCTGGTGGAACTGGCGCGCACTCAGGTTGACGGCGAGCCGCAGCTCCGGTGCGATCGTCCGGCGCAACCCGCTGATGTCGCTGCACGCCGTCTCGAGGATGAAGTCGCCGAGCGCGACGATCAGTCCGCTCAACTCCGCATTCGGGATGAACTGGCCGGGCAGCACGAGTCCCGAGCGCGGGTGATTCCAGCGCACCAGCGCTTCGACGGCAACCAGCGCTCCGCTGATGAGATCGTGCTGGGGCTGGTAGTAGACGACGAACTCGCCGTTATCGAGTGCCTTCCGCAGCGATTTTTCTTGCGAGAGGCGCGTGTGCAGCGTTGCGTTGAGGGCCGGCGTGAAGAACTGATAGGTATTGCGGCCCCGATCTTTGGCGCGGTACATCGCGACGTCCGCGTGTTTCACGAGCGTCTCGGCATCGGCGCCGTCGGCGGGGAACGATGCGATCCCAATGCTCGTCGTGACGAAGAACTCCGAACCTTCCATGGAGATCGGTTCCTCGACCGTCGCGACGATGCGTTCGGCTAGCCCTCCGAGGGCCTCCATATCGGGTCCGTCGCCGGCGAGCACGACGAACTCATCTCCGCCCATCCGCGCGACCACGTCGTTGGTGCGGATCGCTTTGGCGAGCCGCTCGCCGATGATTCGCAGCAAACGGTCGCCGCTGTCGTGGCCCATCGTATCGTTGATGTCTTTGAAGCGATCGAGATCGAGGAAGAGCACGCCGACGGTGCTTTCGGTCTTGCGAGCTCCTTCGAGCAGCTCGCGCAGATGATCGACCAGCCACGCCCGATTCGGGAGCGTCGTTACCGTGTCGCTATAGGCGAGCGTTTGCAGCCGCGCGCGCGAGCGGCCCCGTTCGATCGCCGAGCTGACGAGCACGCCCATCAGCTGCACGAGATCGCGGTCCACGTCATCGAAAGCGGTCCGCCGCCGGCTGCGATCGGCAAAACTGAGACTGCCGTAGCGCACGCCGCTGACGTCGATCGGCGTCCCGATGAACGCGACGAACGGCGCCGCATCGGGCTCGTCGGCCAGTTGCGGCAGCCCGCGCACGTCGTCGAGCGCGAGCGCGCGATCCGAAGCGAGCGCCAAGCGCGCGAGTCCGGAACCCAGCGCTTCGCCGAACGACTGGACCACGCGATCGGCCTCGCTCTCGTAGAGAGCCCCGGAAGAGAGACCGAGAATGCGGCAGCCGGCTTCGAGCGTGGCCGCGATCTGCTGTTCGGCGTTTTCGCTGGCGGCCGCGGCGCTCATGTAGAGGTCGCGGATGCGTTCTGCGTGCGCGGCGATCTGGCGCTGCTGGGCGATCGTGGCGCGCAGGTCGCGAACGTGGAGGTGCACGCCCGCAGCGAGACCGCGAAAACGGATCGGAATCATCGTAACGAAAGCCGGCGTCGACCGTTCGCGGGCGTGACGCACGCTCAGCTCGATTCCGCCCGCCATCCCGGCGAGCGCGCGGTTGAAGCACGCCAGGGCCGCGGTCAGATCGCCCTCGGTCGCAACATCGCCGAGCGTCTGACCGACGAGCGTGTCGGGATCGAGCTCCAGCACGCGACCGGCTGCCGCGTTGGCGCGCGTGACGGTGCCGTCGGCATCGAACGCAATCATCGGATCGGGATTGTTGTCGAAGATCGAGCGGAAGCGTTCTTCGCTGGCCTCGATCTGCATCCGCGCTTCGTTTTTCTCGGCGATGTCGCGGGACGACGAGTACACGCCGGCGATCGCTCCCCCTTCGTAGAGGGGACCCCCGACCAAATCGATGAGGATCGTTCTACCGTCGAGGCGACGCACCGTGAGTTCGTTCGTGATGGTCTCGCCGCGGAGAACGCGCGCAAAGAGCTCGGCTGCGAACGGAAGGTCTTCCGGAGCGACGAAGTCGCTGAAAGGCCGATCGATCAGCTCGGCCCGACTGACGCCCATCATGCGCTCCGAAGCCGGGTTGGAATCGGTGATCTTGCCGGATGTATCGAAGAACGTCAGCGCATCGGTCGTCGCGTTGAAGAGCGCGCGCAAGTGCTCCTCACTGGCCTGCGCGGCTTCACGCGCAAGCGTCGTTTCCGTGACGTCCTCGGCGAGCGAAACGTAGCCGTTAAACCGCTCGGAGACGAGATAGGCGTTGAACCAGCGGCAGTGGATGATCTCGCCGTCGCGGCGCCGATTGCGATTGTCGTTGGCCTTCCAATTGACCGGACCGCCGGCAAGTTCGACGAAGAGCGCCGCGACGCCGTCGCGGTCGTCGTCGTGAACGAAGCCGAACTCATCGAGCGTCTTACCGCGCACTTCGTCTTCGGTCCAGCCGAACATCGCGGTGGCACGTTCCGACCACGCCACAATGCGTAAGTCCGTGTCGAACTGAATCAGCGCGAGCGGGCTGTTCTCGACATAGAGCTGGAGCAGGTTCTCGGGGACATGCAAGGACGCGCGCACGGTAAGCTAGGGGTCGAACTCGAGATAGGGTCGTAACCCTTCGAGGCCGCCTTCGCGCCCGAAACCGGATTCGCGATACCCGCCGAAAGGCGAGCTCGGATCGAACTTGTTGAACGTGGAGCACCACACGACGCCGGCTTTGAGTTTACCGGCGACATACATGCTCTTGGAACCCTTGTCGGTCCACACGCCCGCGCTCAAGCCGTAGCGCGTGTTGTTGGCCTTCTCGATCGCCTCATCGGCGGTGCGGAAGGTCAAGATCGAAAGCACGGGCCCGAAGATCTCTTCGCGCGCGATGCGCATCCCCGGTCCGACGCCGGTGAAGAACGACGCCGGGAAGAAGCAGCCGGTTTCCGGCAGTGCGGCCGTTTGGCTGTGGAGCGTCGCGCCTTCCGCGATGCCGCTCGCTACGAGTTCCTTGATGCGATCGAGCTGCGCTTGCGAGTTGATCGCGCCGATGTCGGTATTCTTGTCGAGCGGATCGCCGATACGCATCGTTTCGAGGCGCTCCGTCAAGCGCGCAACGACTTCGTCGTGAATCGACTCTTGCACGAGCAAGCGCGAACCGGCGCAGCAGACGTGACCTTGATTGAAGTAGATACCGGAGACGATCCCTTCGATCGCCGCATCGAGCGGGGCGTCGGCGAAAACGATGTTCGCGGCTTTGCCGCCCAGTTCGAGCGTGATGGGAATGCGCGAACCCGCGCGGCTGCGCTGGATCGCTTTGCCCACTTCGGTCGATCCGGTGAAGGCGATCTTATCGATGCCCGTATGCGCGGCGAGCGCCGCACCGGCGACGCCGTCACCGGTCACGATGTTGAGCACGCCCGGCGGAAGGTCGGCGTCGGCGCAGATCTCGGCCAGTCGCAACGCCGAGAGCGGCGTCGTCTCGGCGGGCTTGAGGACGATCGTGTTGCCGGCCGCCAATGCCGGAGCGATTTTCCAGGCCGCCATGAGCAGCGGGAAATTCCACGGCACGATCGAGCCGACGACGCCGCGCGAGTGCGGCATGCGTCCACCGCGCGCCGCGTACTCGAGCTTGTCCGCCCAGCCGGCGTAATAAAAGAAATGCGCCGCTGCCATCGGCACGTCGAAGTCGCGCGACTCCTTGATCGGCTTGCCGTTGTCGAGCGTCTCGAGCACGGCAAGTTCGCGCGCGCGTTCCGAGATCGCCCGCGCGATGCGATAGACGTACGCGGCGCGACGAGCGGGGCTTAGCGGCTTCCAGTACTTCTCATAGGCGGTGCGCGCCGCGGCGACGGCGCGGTCGACGTCCTCCGGCGTGCCGGCGGCAACGCGCGAGAGCACTTCACCCGTCGCGGGGTTCGTCGTCTCAAACGTTTCGCCGCCGCTCGACGGCACGAACTCACCGCCGATATAGTGGCCATACGATGCGGCGATATTGGCCGGCGTCGACTCGCGCGACGTTGCGTACTGCAGGCGTTTGGACGTGCGCTTGGTGCTCGTGCCGTTGCCGTTATGGGCTGAAGCTGCGGCCGGTTTACTCTTGATCATGATGGCCGTTCTCAGTCCTTCGGGATGATGTCGGGGGAGGGATAGCGGCCGGTACGCTCTTTTTCGCGCTGCAACAGCAAGTCATCGAGTAACGACGAGGCACCCAGCCGGAAAAGGTCGGGGTCGAGCCAGTCGGCGCCGAGCACTTCGTCGATCAGCACGAGATACGAGAGCGCCACTTTCGACGTGCGGATCCCGCCGGCCGCTTTGAACCCGCGATGTTCGCCGGTGCGCCGGTAGAACGCGTGGATCGATTGGCACATCACGAGCGAAATCGGAAGCGTCGCCGAGATGCCGATCTTTCCCGTCGACGTCTTGATCGTGTCGGCGCCGGCATCGAGGCACAGATCGCTCGCCCGCCGGATCGCGTCGTACGAACCCAGTTCGCCCGCTTCGAGGATCGCCTTGACGTGAACGTCGCCGCAGAGCCGCTTCACGGCCGCGACTTCGTCGAAGACGCGTTGCTCGTCGCCGGCCAAAAACGCGCCGCGGTTGATGACCATGTCGATCTCGTCGGCGCCGTCGGATAGTGCCGCTTCGGTGTCACGCAGCTTGACGTCGAGTGAGGAGAGGCCGCTCGGGAACGCTGTCGCGACCGAGGCCACCTTTACGCTGCTGCCGGCCACTGCCGCCTTCGCTACCGCCACCATATTCGGGTAGACGCAGACCGCCGCGACCGAGGGTGCTCCAAAGCCCGGAAAGACCGCTTTGGCGCACATCGACTGCACCTTGCCGGGCGAATCTTTGCCTTCGAGGGTGGTGAGATCGATGCAGCGGATCGCCAGATCGATCGCGGCCCGCTTCGCCTCGCGCTTTAAGGACCGCTTGGAGAAGTCGGCGGCGCGGGCTTCCAGCATGACCGCATCGACGGCCGGCGATGACGCGAACGAAAGCATTTCCGACGGATTCGCGAAACTCGCGCCCTGTGACCTCCGAAGGAAGTGTGACAGCGCCAATCATTGGCTTTTCGCACGTCACGAAGACGTTCGGGACCGGGTACACCGCCTTGCGGGACGTCGATCTGGCGATCAGGCCGCACCGATTTGTCGCCCTCGTCGGTCCGTCGGGCTGTGGCAAGTCGACCTCGCTCGCCCTGATCGCCGGACTCGACGCGCCCAGCGCCGGAACGGTTTCCGTCCGCGGCAAGCCCGTCGCCGGGATCAGCGACGGCGTCGGCTTCCTCTTTCAGCGCGACGCGCTCTTGCCGTGGAAGACTGTCCGCGAGAACGTCGGTCTCCCCTTGCTGCTGCGCGGCATCCGTGGGAGCGAGGCGCAGGAGCGAACCGCCGACTTCATTTCGCGGGTCGGGCTGCGCGGTTTCGAGCAGCGCTATCCTCACGAACTCTCGGGCGGCATGCGCAAACGCGTCGCGCTCGCGCAAACGCTCGTTTACGATCCCGAGATCCTCTTGATGGACGAACCCTTCTCAGCGCTCGACGTGCAGACGAGAAACCTCATGGAAGACGAACTGCTGGCGCTCTGGCAAGGGTCGGGAAAGACGGTGATTTTCGTCACGCACGATCTCGAAGAGGCGATCGCCTTGGCCGATGAAGTCGTGGTGATGACCGCCGGCCCGGCCAGCGTTAAGGCGACCTACGATGTGGATTTGCCGCGCCCGCGCAACGTCCAAGAAGTGCGCTTCGACCGGCGCTTTGTCGACCTGTACGCCGCGATGTGGAAGGACCTTCGCGATGAGGTTCTGGAGAGTTATGAGCGTTCACGCCAAGCCACCTAATCGGCTCGTCGTGCTCGTCGCACAAATCGCGCTGACCGCCGCCTTCCTCGGGGCCTGGCAGTGGGGTGCGAATACGGGCCACATCGACACGTTCTTCTTTGCGAGTCCCCTGCAAATCGGCGCGTCGATTGCGAAGTGGTGGAGTCACAACTACGTGATCAACGACGTGGCGGTCACGATGGAAGAAACGCTGCTCGGTCTTGTGATCGGCGGCTTTGCCGGCATCGCGCTCGGCGTCATCTTGGCATCGAACCGCTGGCTCGGCGCGATTTTCGAGCCGCTGTTGGTCGTGCTCAACGCGATGCCGCGCGTCACGCTCGTCCCGTTGTTCATCCTGTGGTTCGGGTTTACGATCTGGTCGAAGGTGATGGGCGCGATCGTGCTCGTGCTCTTCGTCGTATTTTTCGCCACGTACGCCGGAATCAAAGACGTCGATCCGGCGCTGGTGGCGAGCGCGCGCGTGCTCGGGGCGAAGCCGGTCGACGTCGTGCGGCACGTCCTCGTGCCGAGCGCGCTGACCTGGATCTTCGCGTCGCTGCGTTCGGCCGTCGGCTTTGCCCTCATCGGAGCGGTCGTTGCCGAGTACCTGGGGGCGAACGCCGGTGTCGGCTACCGCATCCAAGCCTCGGAATCGCAGCTCGATACCAGCGGCGTTTTTGGCGGCCTTGCCATCTTGATGGGGTTGGTGTTCCTCGTCGACACGGGAATACGCGCCATCCAACGCCGATTCATCAATTGGAAGCCGGCGGCGCTATAGGCGTTCGCCACTCTCGAAGGAGCCGTCATGAACGAACGCTCGACCCAACGGAACCTCTCGCGGCGGACGGTGCTGGCCGGCGTGGCGGCGCTTGGGGCATCGACGGTGTTCGGAGTGCCGACGATCGTCATGGCCGCGGATCCAAAGGAGAAGCTGACGATGTCCGTCGGCGGGGAGCACGCACTGGTGTATTTCCCGTTCGATCTCGCCCAGCGGCTCGGATATTTCGACCGTGAAGGCCTGGATGTCGACCTGATCTATATGAAGGGCGGCTCCGAGGCGGCCGAAGCGCTCGTTTCGGGCAGCGTCGACTACTCGGGCAATGCGATCGATCACGCGATCGCCGCGGCGCAGCGCGGCAAGAGCCTGGTTATGGTTTCGGATTTCATGGACGAACCGGGCGTGACGCTGCTCGTGCGCCCGCAAGACAAGGGCAAGTACACCTCCTTCAAAGACATGCAGGGTAAGACGATCGGCGTGACCTCGCCGGGTTCGGCCACGCACGTACTGGGCGTCTGGATGGCCAAGCAAGCCGGGATCTCGCGCGATGACATCAAGTTTGTCGGCGTCGGTGCCGGCGCGACGATGCCCGCGGCGCTCGCCGGCGGCCAGGTCGACGCAGCGATGGGTAACGATCCGTTCGCAACCCAGATGATTCGCGAGGGCCGGGCCGCCGCGTGGATCGAGTTATTCCACGCGGCCGACGTGCGTAAGGCGATCGGGTTCTCCAGTTACTGCTTCACCGGCGCTTTGACGCGCGGCGACGTCATCGCGAAAAACCCGCAACGCACGCAGAAGGTCGTCAACGCGCTCGTCCGCGCGCAAAAGTACATGCAGATCCATTCGGCCGACGAAATCTCCGGCGCGCTGACCGACGAGTTTCGCGGTGGAATCGCGAAGGATGCGTGGACGCCGGGGTACGTGCACTCGGCTCCGGCCTACACGAAGAACGGCGAGATTCCGCTCGAAGGCGTGCGGGCCGTGATCGAGACCAACGCGTTTTTTCTCAACAACGATGCGAAGATCGACGCGTCAAAGATTTACGACAACCGCTTCGTCGAGCGCGCGAAAGCGACGCTCAAGGCGTAGCTTACGAAGCGCCGTTCCAGAGTTCGGTCAGTCGCGGAACCAAGGTCGTGTCGCGGGGCTGCAGCCCGGTGCCGCGACAAACGCGGCACGTGGCGGGCATGCACGCATCGCACTGCCCGCTTCCGCTGCAGTGGCGGCAAGCATCTTCGCGGACGCGGCGCCGGCGGCGCTTGACCGGAAGCGTCCAACGCTCGTCCGAATGCTGGGTCCGCGGCACGGCCGGGTCGGCCGCGATGGCCGCGAGGCTGGAGAGTGAGACGTAGGCCAGCACGCCAACCAAAAGGTCGGCGAACGAGCGATTGTTCATGACGAAGTTATCGGATGTTTCTCTCGCCGCATTTAGGTCTTGCCGGTAATGCCTAGCTGCCGATAAAACGCGCTTGGATCCATTGGCCGGCCGAGGAAATTGCGCACCTCGGCGTCCGGTTCGATGCTGCGCGCGGGTGCTAAGATTTCGTTACGATAGCGGGCGCCGATGGCCGGGTTCTCGAGCCCAGCCGTTTTGAAGGCCGTGAACATGTCCTGAGCATAGACCTTCGCCCAAAGGTAACTGTAGTAACCGGCCTCGTAGCCGCCCATCAGATGGCCGAAGCTCGCTTGCGGATACGTGCCGGCGACGAACCTTCCGGGCGTAAGAGCATCGTAGGCGGCCCTCCACACGGCGATCGTGTCGATCGGCGGCCGCAGCGTATGGAAGCGCTGATCGACGGTAGCATAGAAGTCTTGCGTCACCGTGAAGGAGGCTTCGTCGAAGTAGCGTGCCGCGATCATCTTCGCGATCAAATCATCGGGCAGTGGTGCCCCCGTATCGACGTTGGACGAGATCGTTTTGAGAATCGCGGGGTCCCAAACGAAATTCTCGAGCATCTGCGAGGGTGCCTCGATGAAGTCCAGCCGGAAGCCGGAATTGAGCGTTTCGTAGGGCGTGTTGCCGAGCAACGCGGCAACGTTATGTCCGAACTCGTGAAAGAACGTTACGACGTCGCCGTGCGAGAGTAAGGACGGTTTGCCGTTCGCGGGCGCGGGCCAGTTGCCGACGATTGAATTCACCGCCGGCCGTACCGTGCCGTCGGGCATCACGCGGCGCGGCGTCGGACCGAGATTGGCGAAATGGCTGAATTTGCCGGGGCGCGGATACAGATCGAGATAAAACGAACCGCGGAATTCACCGGTCGCCGTATCGGCGGCGTCGTACGCCATGACTCCGGGAGCCCAGCTCGTCAGCTGCGGCGCCGGCGTGAACGTGATCCCGAGCAAATGCGAGTAAATGCGCAGGACGGCATCGATGACGTGCGGTGCCGGAAAATACTGTTTGATCGCATCTTCATCGACCTTGTATTTGCTTTTGCGCAGCTGGTTCTGATAGTAGCCGACGTCCCAGTTTTCGAGGGTCGATCCCTTCGCTGTTGAGAGCTCGGCCCGCTCCGCGCGCGCTCTCGGCAGCAATGCGACGTCGAGGTTGCGGAGGAACGTCGCGATACGCTGCGGGCTGCCGGCCATCCCATCGGCTGCGACGTAGGCAGCGAAGCTCGGAAAACCCAGCAGCGTAGCGATCCGAGCGCGCGCGGCGAGTGCACGCCCCAAGAGCGCAACGTTCGCTTGCCCGCCGCGCCGGTAGTAGGCCAGGTAGAACGTCTTGCGCGCGCCGGCGTCCGGCTCGTTGGCTAGAAATGTTTCCACCGTGCTCTCGTTGACGGGCACGATCGTATTGCCGGCCTCATCTTTTTTGAACGTTCCGAGGAAGTCCGGCGGCAAGGGCGCTGCTTGGGCCGGCGCGATCGTAACCGTGCCGGCATCGTTTCCGAGGTTGGCCGCAAAGCGGCTCTCCAGGTCGTTGATCTTCTGTTCGAGCGCCACAAATTCGCGCCGCTCCGCGGTGCTGAGACCGGCACCCGAGCGTTGCGCGCCGGTCAAGTCGTACTCTTGCAGTTTGAGCTGCGCCGTGCCGGCCGCGGTGTTGCTGTTCTTCGCAGCGACGAGCGCCGCGTAGAGATCGGGGCGAGCCTGCTCCTCGTTGAAGACATTGGCGACGTCGACGCCGCACTTCTCGGAAGCATTGCGCACGGCCGCATCCGGAGCGACCGCGAACAAAAATTCTTGCGCGGCGAGGTTGTCGGTGACGTCGGACTCGATATTTTCCAGGGCTTCGGTAACGCTCCGGAACGTACGCGCCGAGCGCTGCCGGACGATTGCGTCGATGCGCTGCTTCGCCCGCGCGATCTGGGCACTGCACGACGTGCCGATCTGGGCCGGGGTCAGATCCCACCGGATGGCGAGCGGGACCATGCGCGGGGTGCGGGCAGCGGCGGCAGCCGACAGCCCGGCAAGCAGGGTAGCCCCGGCGCAGCACGCCCCCACCCGACGCAACAAAGATACGCCAATCGCCATGGGGCTCGACCTTCGGCGGAGGAGCGCGGCTTCACCCATATGGTAGGATGGCAGTGCCTTCGACGAGGGTTGGGCCTCGCGCAACGGAAAACCGTGAACCCCGCCAGGACCGGAAGGGAGCAACGGTAAGCGGTCACTCCCGTGTGCCGCAAGTCACCTGGCCCTCGTCAAGGTTTTTACTTCCTAGGAGGAACGTGCAGGATCTTACCGCCTCCGTGCTCGCCGGCTTCGGCAGCGCGCTCGTCCTCGTAGGCGGGTATCATTTGCTCGTGTCCGGACCGCGCCTCCGCCGCGTGGGGACGATGTTGGGCACCCACGACGGGCTGCTCGGCGGGGGTGCCTCAGAACCGGCAGCCCGGCGCGTCACGAGCCTCGAGTCCGGCGCGGCTTCGACCGAGCGCGGCCTCGCGCAGCAGGCGGCGCGGATCGAGGCCTTGGAGAAGGTCGCGCAGAGCGAAACCCCGCGGATCGGATTCTTGCGCTTCAATGCCTTCGCCGACGTCGGTTCGGATCAATCGTATGCGCTGGCCCTGCTCACCCGCGACGGCGACGGCGTGGTACTCTCGAGCATCTACTCGCGTGAGGAGACGCGCACGTACGGCAAATCCGTGCTGAAGTTCCAGCCCTCACAGGAAGCATCGAACGAAGAACGCGCTGCGATCGCGCAAGCCAAGGCGGCCACTTCGTGACGAACAACGCCTTCCTCATCAAGATTATCCCGCCGGAGGGCTACAACGTCTACCGGCTGCATTTCAGCCGCACGACGGCGATAGCGGTCGCGCTAGCGCTGGTCGCACTCGTGGCCGGGGCCCTCGGCGTCCACGCGTGGCAACTCCACCTCGCGGAAGATGACGTCCGCGCCCTGCAAGCGACGACCGTGGCGCAAGGCGAGAAACTCCAGGCGATCGATCTTCAGGCCGAGTCGCTGGCCGGTCAGTTGCGCGACATTCAGCGTCAGGACGCCGAGATTCGGCACCTGTTGGGCGTCGGCGCCGCGCCCGCGATCAAAGTGCATCCGACGCATGGCCTCGTGCCCGCCGGCAGCTCTCCGACCGTGGCCCTGGTCCAAGCACGCCTGTCGCGCCTCGTCCATGCCTCGGAAGAACGGCTCTCCGATAGCCGTGGCCTCGACCGGCTGGCCCATCGCGTGCTCAACCTGCGCCGGCTGGCCCTGCTCGCGCGGGAGCGGATGATCGCGGCCCTCCCGTCGCTCAACCCGGACGGCGGTACGATTACGGCCGGATTCGGCTGGCGGGTCAACCCGTGGCCGGAGTTCCACCGCGGTCTCGACCTGGCCGCCGATTACGGCACGCCGGTCCATGCGGCCGCCGACGGCGTCGTGCGCTCGGCCGGGTGGGACGGCGGGTTCGGCATCAAGGTCGACGTCGATCACGAAAACGGCTACCACACCTGGTACGCGCACCTCTCGCGGGTAGCGGTCGCCCCCGGCGAGCGCGTGCGTAAGGGCGAGACGATCGCTTATGTCGGCGCGACCGGCGAGGCGACCGGACCCCATCTGCACTACCAGGTGATGCTGGCCGGTCAGGCGATCGATCCGGCACCATATCTGAACGGCGTGCCGGCTAAGGTATTGGCGACACTTCCGGGCGCCGCGCGCGTACAATAAGCGATGATTCCTTGCCAACTCTATTCCGTGGTCGCCTGGCTCCTCAACGTGTACGTCTTCATCATGCTGGCGTACGCGCTCGTTTCGTGGGTGCCGAGCCTGCGCGGCAAATGGACCGACTACGTCTCGATGCTCGTCGAACCGGTGTTGACGCCCGTACGGCGAATCATCCCACCGCTGGGTGGACTCGACCTCTCGTTTTTGGTCGTCATCCTGGCGATCCAATTCGTGATCCGTCTCACCCAAGGCTACGCCTGCCCTACTTTCTAACGACCGGACAACCGTGATCGAATCTCAGCCACTCGCCGTACCGAAGGGTGCGGCGAACGTGCGCAATTTCTGCATCATCGCGCATATCGATCATGGCAAGACGACGCTTTCCGATCGGCTGCTGGAGATCACGCGCACCATTGCCGAGCGCGAGATCGGCGAGCAGATGCTCGATGCGATGGACCTCGAGCGCGAACGCGGCATCACGATCAAGATGCATCCGGTTACCCTGACCTATCATGCCAAAGACGGTCAGACCTACGAGCTCAACTTCATCGACACGCCGGGACACGTGGACTTCTCCTCCGAGGTCTCGCGTTCGCTCCAGGCCTGTGAAGGCGCGCTCTTGGTGATCGATGCCGCGCAGGGCATCGAGGCGCAGACGCTCGCCAACTATCATTTGGCGGTCGAACAGAACCTCACGATCATCCCGGTGATCAACAAGATCGATCTTCCCTCGGCCGACGTGCCGCGGGTACGCCATGAGATCGAGGAGTTGCTGATCATCGAGGGCAGCGACGCGATCGCTTGCAGCGCCAAGGAAGGCATCGGCATCGAGGAGATCCTCGAGGCGATCGTGACGCGCATTCCCCCGCCGAAGGGGACGAACGACCACCTGCGCGGCTTGATCTTCGATGCGCAGTTCGATTCGTATCGCGGAGTCGTCGCCTACGTGCGCATCGTCGACGGCGAACTTCGTCAAGGCATGAAGTTCATGTCGATGGCGCACGAACGCGTCTACGAAGCAACCGAGGTCGGCGTCTTCAAACCCGAGATGCGCAAGACCGAAGAGCTGACGATCGGCAACGTCGGCTACGTGATCGCGAACATCAAGTCGCTGGGCGACATGGACGTGGGCGATACGATCACCAATCCGGCGAATCCGGCGCCGCTGGCGTTACCCGGGTATAAACCGATCGTCCCGATGGTGTACTGCGGCCTCTATCCCAACGAAGGCGTCGAGGTTTCGGATCTGCGCGACGCCTTGGAGAAACTCGCACTCAACGACTCGGCACTGCACTTCGAACCGGAAAGTTCGATCGCACTCGGTTTCGGCTTCCGCTGCGGCTTTTTGGGCCTCTTGCACATGGAGATCGTGCAAGAGCGGCTCGAGCGCAACTACAACCTCGACCTGATCGCGACCTCGCCTTCGGTCGTGTTTCGCGTGACGCTCACGAACGGCACGGTCGAGCTGATCGACAATCCCGCGAAGCTGCCGGCACGCGACAAGATCACGCTGATGGAAGAGCCGTTCGTCAAGGCGACCGTGATCACGCCGCCGGATTACGTCGGTGCGATCATGGAACTCACGCAGAACCGGCGCGGCGCGCTCAGCAACATGGAGTATCTGGTTGACGGCCGCGTGATCCTCACCTACGAGATGCCGCTGATCGAATTGATCATCGACTATTTCGACCGCCTGAAGTCCAGCACCAAGGGCTACGCTTCGCTCGATTATGAATTGATCGGCTATCGCGAAGGCGATCTGGTGAAGCTCGAGATCTTGCTCAACGGCGAACCCGTCGATGCGCTCTCGTTCATCGTGGCTCGCGATAAGGCGCAGAACCGCGGCCGCGCGTTGACCGAAAAGCTCAAGGAGCTGATCCCGCGCCAGATGTTCGACGTCCCAATTCAAGCCATCATCGGCGGCAAAGTCGTGGCGCGCGAAACGGTCGGCGCGATGCGCAAGAACGTGCTCGCGAAATGCTACGGCGGCGACATCACGCGCAAACGTAAACTGCTGGAGAAGCAGAAGGTCGGCAAAGAGCGCATGAAGCGCGTCGGCCGCGTGGACCTTCCGCAAGAAGCCTTCATGGCCGTCCTGCAACTCGACGAACAGTAGTCCGCAACTCCCAGTGCGCGTTTACCTCGCAACGAAGAACGCCGGCAAGCGCGATGAGTTCCAAGCGCTCTTGGCCGGGACGGGGATCGAACTGCTCGAGTTTCCCGGTTACCGCGATGTCGTCGAGGGCGAATCGGACTACGCCGAAAACGCTGCTTTGAAAGCCCGGGCCTTGCGCGAGCAATTGCTCTCGGCCGGCATCGAAGCCGCGGTCCTGGCCGATGATTCGGGTCTCGAGATCGACGCCCTCGATGGTCGGCCCGGCGTCATCACCGCGTACTACGGCGGCGCGACGCTGTCGTGGGCGCAGCGCCGGAAGTTCGTGCTTGACGAACTCGCCTTGCAGCTGCATCCGGATCGCAGCGCGCGCTTCGTGTGCTATCTGCACTACATCGACGAGGACGGCGCGGAAACTGCCGTCAACGCGTCAGTCGATGGAACCATCGCAGCGCGCGACCGCGGCGAACGCGGCTTCGGCTTCGATCCGATCTTCGTCTATCCGGCTGCACAAAAATCGTTCGCCGAATTATCCGCAACAGAAAAGAATGCCGTAAGTCATCGCCGTCGCGCCGTGTCCACACTACTACACGAACTGCGAAAACAGCAAACGCGCTAAATCTTTTTCCCGAGTGCCATACTGATGGCACAATCTTTCGATACCATGGCTTTGCCATGAGTAATGAAAACAAACGTTGCGCAAAGTGCGAACGCGATTTGCCGGCGGACCAGTTCAACAAGCGCGCGAATGGGCGCTGTTACGCCTACTGCAAAGCATGCCAGTCGCTGTACCTGCGAAATCACTACCTGAAAAATACGGTGCAGTACAATATGCGGCGCCTGGAGTCGAGCCGGCGCTATCGCACTCGAAATCGATCGTATGTAATCGAATATCTTCGCACCCATCCCTGTGTCGATTGCGGAGAAACCGATGCGATCGTCCTTGATTTCGACCACGTCAACCCGCAAAACAAAGAGCGCGCGATCTCCATTCTTGCTCGCAGCGGTTACAGTCTCGATCGTTTGAAGCGGGAGATCGGGCGATGCGAGGTGCGCTGCATCCATTGTCATCGACGCCGCACCGCAAAGCAGTTTGCTTGGAACATGAGTGGCCGATGAGTGTCGAAAGCAAGCGTTGCATCAAGTGCGAATTAGAATTGCCTGTTGCGCGGTTTGATGGGCGGCCGAATGGACGGTGGAGTCCGTACTGCAAAGCATGCTTGTCTCTCTATTGCCGGCATCACTATGTAAAGAATGCAAAGCTGCATAATGCACGCCGCAATGAAGCTCGGCGCCGGTACCGCATTCGGAACCGCGCTTTCGTTCTCGACTACCTTCGCGCACATCCGTGCATCGACTGCGGAGAAGCGGATCCGCTCTTGCTCGAGTTCGACCACATCGAGCCGGAGCATAAAGAGATTGAGATTTCGAAGTTGAGCCGACAGGGCCGGAGCCTCGAAGGACTGATGCGCGAGATCGGGCGGTGCGCCGTGCGGTGCGCTCATTGCCATCGGCGGCGGACCGCGAGGCAGTTTGGGTGGGTAAAAGGAATAAGTCTCTTCCCGGGATGTAGCTCAGTTTGGTAGAGCGCCCGCTTTGGGAGCGGGAGGTTTTCGCAGGTTCAAATCCTGTCATCCCGACCACTTTTCCCCGCGCCTGTGGTCTAACTGGATAAGGCATCGGCCTTCTAAGCCGAACGATGGGGGTTCGATTCCCTCCGGGCGCACCAAGGTACGGACCGGGGCGCCTCGAAAATGCGTCGGTCGCCCCCGTGGTGGTTGTAGCTCAGTCGGTTAGAGCGTCGGGTTGTGATTCCGAAGGTCGCCGGTTCGATCCCGGTCAGCCACCCCAAGTCTGAGAGCAGCCCGGTCGACCAACCGGGCTGTTGTTCTTTCAAGGAACGACGTCCGATCGATGGTGTCATAATGTTGGCACAATGTACGCTGCGCAAGAACGTCAGCCGTATATAATGGGCGCCGGTACGCGCTCCATTTCATATACATGTAGCGTCATCGGCCTCGTGCGCGAGCACCTAGCGCGACAGCGCGGTGGCTCGACGTCGATCGCGTGCGCGGGTCGACGAATGCATCGTTCGTTGCGCGTATCGTCAGCGCCGTAAAACAGCCATGGAATGCGGCAGTATACGCACAGGCTGTGGCTAATCGAGAGGCCGGCAGCGAAACGTCTGCTGCCGGCCAAGCGATACAACTCTGGGACGGGGGAGGCTCGAACTCCCGACAAATGGCTTAAAAGGCCACTGCTCTACCGGCTGAGCTACCGTCCCTTATCGCGACATCCTTCGCTAACGCACGTTCCCGTTCCCGAGTTGCATGGTATGTTTCTTCCCGGCGGGAACTTGACGGCGTGACCTCGCACCGGTATTTTTAGGAACGGTTCGGCACCGCTAGCTCAATGGTAGAGCAGTTGACTCTTAATCAATTGGTTGAAGGTTCGAGTCCTTCGCGGTGCACCAGATGCAAAACGGGCCGGCGCGTAACGCCGGCCCGTTTCTCATCCACCTAGAGGCTGTGGCCGAAGGGATGGTGTGGGCCTCGAAGCCGCCGCGACCGTGCCGTGCGGAGGCTGAAGTACACGACGACCGCAACGCAAAGCGCGGCGAAGATCAGCCAGAAATCGCGCGCCGCCTGGTTGGAGTTCCAGAAGTCGGTCTGAGCTCCGAGGTTGAAAAGTGCTGAAAGCAGTCCCGCGATTGTCATGGGTACATTATGCCCACGGCGTCTCATTGTTAACAAGGAACACCCTCTTGCGCCCCGGCTCAGCTTTTCGGGGCGTGCTAGAATCGAAGCGCTGCCACAAGCAAGCAGCACGTACCAGGGGCCCGTGGCGGAATTGGTAGACGCGCTGGATTTAGGTTCCAGTACCGCAAGGTGTCCGAGTTCGAGTCTCGGCGGGCCCAGATGTGTTCCTTGCGGTGAACCTTGACGGCGGTTCACCGGGGGGCATACAATCCGGGGGTTGACCCCGACGCTCGTGGTACGTGTAGCGACGGGGAACGCGGAAGTAGCTCAGCGGTAGAGCATCGCCTTGCCAAGGCGAGGGTCGCGAGTTCAAATCTCGTCTTCCGCTCCAGTTTCTACGAGGGAGTGGCCCCCCAAGGCCCACCTGGTTGCAGTCAACGTTTCGAAAGCGCGGCAGCCACGAGCCGGACGAGCGCATGTTTTCTCGGCTCCTCGCCCAGTGAGCGCAGTATATGGCTGACGAAAAACAAGAGAACGGCGACACCACGCCGATCCAACTCGAAGATCTCGACAAGGTGGCCGGCGGCGTGGCCGGCGGCGTTACCGATACCTTTTTGAAATTAGACGGCATCGACGGCGACTCGGCGGATGATAAGCATAAGGGTGGATGATAAGCATAAGAATGAACCGTAGCCGGCAGTAAACGGCCCGCTCCTTTCGGTGCGGCGGGCGTAGCCGCTTCTCCGGTGCGCCGCTTCGGTGCGGTCACGCAGTGTGAGCGCGCTCGCAAGTACTCTCGCCGGCGCCGCCGAATATATTTCAGCCCAATCTCTGTATCGCCCGTCTGGGCGAGGAGGGCTCGACAATGGCCGACCGCGACAGCAAATCCGTGGATCCGATCGACGACGCAGAAGCGCTAGACAGCGAGCAACTGGACAACGTTACCGGTGGCATGGGGAATTCCGAGACCGTTCATAGCGAATTCTCGCTCGAGAACAGCGAGAGCTAGGACCCCGTTGGCGGAAGGCCCATTCCGCCGGCCTTCTGCAGTAGGTGGTCGAGCATCGCGCCGGCAACGTCGATGCCGCCTTCGACCTGCGCGTGCGGAAAGTAGAACGGAAAATTCGACTCGAGAACGTAGCTGCCGTCAGCGCGTTCGACGATGTCGACTCCGCCAAACTCGAGCCGCGTTACCCGCACCGCCTCGATGGCGAGGGCTGCCACCACCGGTGGCGGATCCGTGGTATAGATGCCCGCGCTATTCGGGGCGTTCGCGCGGAAGTCTCCGCGTTGTGGTTCGCACGTAAAGGCGGCTACGACGCGCGTCCCGATGACAATGATGCGCCAATGAACCGCGTCGCGGATATACGCGCTGAGGGCGGGTTGGCGCCCGAGCGCAAGCGCGTACTCGACAAACGAATAGAGCGTTGCCGGCGACTCGAGCATGATGACGCCGATGCCCCCCGAGCCGCCCATTTTGGCGAGCACCGGATAGCCTCCCAGGCGCGGAATCCAGGCGTCGAGGAGCACCCGATTCGCGCTTGAGCAGTACACGGTTGGGGGCACGGGTAGTCCGGCGCGCTCGAAGAGCAACCACTGCGTCATCGAGATGAAGAAGAGCCGATCGTCGGAGCCGGCATA
>Ga0182015_10002664_pt1 | contig 21148 bp, 14 predicted proteins | sample 712P3MmetaG_FD_120478 | JGI IMG/M metagenome (GOLD analysis project Ga0182015, IMG submission 120478) | Permafrost microbial communities from Stordalen Mire, Sweden - 712P3M metaG | ecosystem: Environmental > Terrestrial > Soil > Wetlands > Permafrost | place: Sweden: Stordalen | collected...
CCTCGGAAACTCCCCCAGAATCATTCGTTGAAGTTCCTCCGGAGACCGTAAGACTGGAGGTGCCTCTTGGTTCGAATGCGGCCGTCGCGCAGCTTTGGACGCCAAGCCAACGAGTTGCTGAATTACCCCTAGATTGACATATTCCAGTACATCGGCTGGCACATCCATCGCTGGCGACGCGATTGCGGTGCGCAGTTCATGAATGACGCGCTCCTTGATTACTTTGTCGTAGAAACCGTCGGTAAGCTTGTCGCGCGCATACGCAAACTGCGGAGAGGCAACGACCCGAGCCACGTGCGTCTCGATAAAGTCGATATCAGAGCCTGCAGCGGGACGGTCCATGTACAAATTCTCTGTGGCCGACCGTTTATACTACACTTGCCCGAGGAGATTCTAGCGCCGGTGTTAGATCGCGCTTGATTTCGGCGGTTGGTACCAAGCGCACCCTCCCGCCTAGAGCAACAGGGATGGTTTTACAGCGTTGGAAGCCTGCGAACTCGTTAAAGATGTCTTGTTACGAATTCCGCCTCCTGATCCATTTTTTTTATGCGCGGCTCACGCAGGTTATGAAGTACGAAGTAAACACCTGACGTCCGAGGAGTTCGAGACCCGTATCGACACTGGTTTTGTCAGACCGCTAGGTCACGTGAACCTGGCGATAACAAGGCTCCGACTTGGGCCTCTGTCTAAAAAGGCCAAGACAGGTGTGAAAGATTTAAGCTGATATCGCCACGTCGATGTACGAGAGCTTCCCGCCTTTGCCTGCTCCGGTATCACAGAACAGCACGCGTCCGCCCAGGGCACCGCGACGCTCGACGATCTTGTCGGTGGCGATCGCATCGTGTCCGATGACAACCGTGGTCTCGGCCGGCACCGTGTCAATCCAATGATAGGTGCGGGTTGGAAGCTCGTCGTCCGCGCCGCTCATGCTGCCTTCGCCGTAAAGAGCGAGCCAGCGGCATTTGTCAGCAACATGTCGTGGAGAGATTGCCTGCGGTCCCAGTGCAGTGAGCATCGCCGGATGAAAGGCCCCGTGCACTAGCAAATAACCGCCTGCCCGCAGCCACCATGGCGCTGTATCGAGAGCTTTCCGGACGCGAGGAATGAGAGCATCGCGATCCGGAGCAGCCCCGAGCCCATCAAGGGTGCTTCTGAGCTCGAGTCCGATCTTGACTGGATTACCCCGTAGCGCGCGGCGCAGCTTGTCGTCGTGGTTGGAGCGAAGGAATAGCCCCAGTCCGCGCTCGCGCAGATCGAGCGCGAGCCGCAACGCGCCGACGCTGTCCGGACCTCGGTCCACCAAATCTCCGAGTTGAACGACAAACAAGTGCTTTGTCGATGCCCCGTTGTTCACCGCCTTGAAGGCCTCGGCTTCTCCGTGCACGTCGCCGACGATCCTGATGCCCGAAAATCTCTGCCAAGGTCGAGAGCCATCTTTCATTGTCAATTCCACCGAATTGATTCAATAAACGCCAAAAGCCCATTGTCCGGTGCCAGGAGCTATGCCTAATTGCCGCGCGCGGTTGCCGACGAGCGCACCGGGATGCGACAGATCTAAAACCGTAATACCACTTCGAATTCGGACTCTACCTTCGTACCTCATCGAGGCTTCTGTTTTGTACGAGCGTTTCCAAAGAAGATTATAGTCGAAATCGCTGCTCAAACTATAGGCCGGGCCAGGGCGTTGGAATCGGATTGTCGCCCCTATTCCTGCGGCCAGATAGCGGCTGACGCAGTGCTCAGAAAAAGCCACGCTAGGCCACTATGGCAAAGTTTCTTAAAGTGCTTCAAGCGAGCAATTCTCCTCTGTGCCACTCCGGATGGGCGGGCGCGCAGGGGCGCTCGCTGAGGTATTCATCCAAGTACCGTTCAGCTAATCCAATCGCACCCGAAATAATCATTCCCGCCTGTCCGTTTTAAGGTAGCCGCAAGTTGTCGCTCCGCGTCAATCTTTTCATAGCCAACGCCACATCCTTCCCGCGCTCTAACCAAAAACTCGTAGACATTCGACAGAGAGTTGGCGACGCGTTGGACCATGCCAGATTTACATCTCTGCATCATTGGCTCTAGCAATTGTCGAGCCAGCAATAAACGACCGATGGCATAATTCTCATCGTAGTTGTAAGTATGCAGTTGGCCAGAATATGCATAAGCTTCAGCAAGATCGAGTTCCATTTGCTCCGACCACGCCGCACCAAGTCTGCGCTTCAGCCCAGTCCTGAGCTCGATTGCGCGATTGGTCTCTGTTATCGGATCAGGAGCACCGGGAGCGTTAAGGATGCTGCCCGTGTGATCTCGCAGATATGCGCGATTGTTGTAGGCATTGGCGAGATCGTGATCCCACTCCGGTGGCCATTCTGTATCAAGACGACGCTTGAGAGCCTCAAGGGTCTCAATCGCTCGAGCAAAATCTTTCAATGTGGAATGCACATTCGGATTATTTGCCCACCACTGCGCCGCGCCGCGATTATTGAGGGCCCTGGCAAATGCGGCCTCTAAGGCCGGTGTCCACAGTCTATCCTTTTCAAGATGACTTTTTTGACCCTCCAAGAAGGGAACGGCGATGCAGCCAAGCACAATTGCAGTTTTCCAGTCGCGTGCAGCACGACGTCCTTGCATTGCTTTGCGAAGTGCAGTTGCTACAGACTCAGTCTCAGCTTCCGTAGCTAGTCGAAGTGCAGGCGCGAGTTGAGCATGGATAATTGCCTTGACCAAGCGTCGCGATCCTTCGACTGAGGTACTTGCCTCGACAACATCAATTGAAAGAGGATGCTCCTCAACAACCGCTACGTGCTCAGCGACGAGCTCATCCCCATACAGCGACCGAAGCGTTTCCGACAAATCCTTTAGGCCGAGAGCATAACGTGATGTCGTCGCTTCCTCTTCGCGCCAAGCCGCGAGCAAGGCCTGAAAACTATAGATCGCGGATACGAGCTTATACGTTATTCCCGACTCACCCACCCGATTGGACAAATCTCTGAGCCTCATGCCGTAGTAAGGATATTCAGGGAAAGCGGGTTTGAGCGCTTCGGCTTCCATCGTATGCGCCTCCTGATCGGCTGCGAGTACGATGAGGATGCGGCGGACATAATCCCAATGTTTCGTGTTGTCAGATCCGCCGGACAACGTTTCAGCAAGGTCCAGAAGGTACTTCACATAAAGCTTCCCCACGTTGCTCGGACCTGGACCACCGCTGCAAACGTTCCGATCTTCCTGCGGAAGATGCCTGAGTTCGACAGGGTCGATCATGCCGCGAGCAACCAAATCGGTCAGGAAAGCCACAAAAGCAAAGTACCCCCCTGCTTTGACAAAGATGGTGTTGAATGCAGAATCGAGAGGAGCCACAGCATTTTCGGCCAGCGCGGCGAGAGAAACAGCTTCGCCTTCTTGCAGTCCAGTGATCTTAGAAACGTCCGACCATTCATTCTGCGCGGCCTCGCGTAATGGTTGATCTCTGATGGTGTAGAGATCATCGTTTATGGCGCGACCGTTCTGTCGAAGATCGATGAACGCCTCGTGGAGAATTGTTTTTCTGCGCCTCTTAATTTCTCGAAGATAATAGGCCCTTAGCAGGTCGCGATAACCAGCAGCGACTGCGTTGTCGGCTTCCGGTTCCAATGCAACGTGCAACGAGCATGGCTCCTGGCCATAACTTCGTGCCTTCAGTGCCTCCGCAACGAAGGACGGACAATCAACGATAGGGCGCGATGTCAGGATTATATAGAGATTATCTGGCAGCTCCTCGGCTTTGGGAAGAAAATCGGCGATACTGGGCCCCGCGGTAGGCCGAATTTCGTCAAGTCCATCAACACAGACCACAACGCGATCGACGCGCGCGGGTTTGAGCGACATGCAGTTAAGGAGATAGTTCGCGAACGCTTTCGATCTATCAACCTCCTGGAGGTTGAGACGCGGAAAATCCAGTGTACGTTCCTTGAGGCCGAATCCCTCCTGCAGAACTTTTTGACGTATAACATTTTCAAGCTCACGAATCGTATATTGGATTTCGCGCTTTATCGCGAAGCCGCACATGACAGCGCCCTTGAGCCAGGGACAGCTCGTTTCAAGCTCGGCGACACGCACTTTTTGATATTCACGATCGGTGAGCCCGCGCACGAACACGCTTTTACCAACATGCCCTGGACCCGAAAGCCAGAAGACGCCTCGCTTGTTCGTTTTGATGAACCCCGAGAGTGGTGACTGCAGATAACCAGGCGGTAAGTATCGGGCAGACGATGCCTTGGCCAGAAGCAATTCTTCGAACTGTAGCTTGCCATAATCTTCGCCGATCATTTCGCTGTCTTCGGCAAACTCGAACGCGATATTCTCTGCCACCTTGCTGAGATCGCCTTCCTGGTGAGATTTCTTCTTCATTCGATGTCCGGCCAAATAATCGAGCAGGACGAAGTCTCCCGCGGCGCTCCCCCAGGATCGGCTATCGTATAGAAAGACGTCACGCTTGCCGCAAATTGCGCAGGCCCGCAAGCCAATCAGGGGCCAGAGCGATAGCTGGTGATCGTTCTTTGCGAGTATTAGGGGAGTGGCGACATCGCGGTGCTGATCACTCCCAACCGCATCGTGACGTTCCTTGATTTTCCGCCAGCCCGTTAGCGTCTCGCCGCCCGAACCGGCGACTTTGAGGGTAAACCCGCTCCAACAGTTGGCGCGGGACAATTCTCCGAGTGCGGCATTGAGTGGACGTACGAGGCGGACGACCTCATCAACAAACTCCACTAAATCCGGCCGAAAGGCGCCGTGACCAAAGACATCGTTACGAAATTGAAGAATCCCATCGATGGCTCGGTAAAGAATTGTCGGCTTGGGCTTTTCATTGTCATCAGCATGCAAAAACAGCGAGAGCAACTCGGGGAACAAAAGACTTGCGCTGTCGCTCTTCACGCTTGGCGCAAGCTTATCTCGGTAGAATTGCAGCCAAACGCCGAAGGTCAACGGCTGAGCGAATAGTCCGCTGCGCACGCGATCGCGACTGGTCCTAGTCCCATGCTGCAATATGTCCTGCGCCAGCATCAGAGCCGGAAGTTTCACAAGCACCTCGGCAACATCCTTAAGCTGCCAAACCGCCGCTTCGACCCTATTGGCCTCTATCAGTTTCCGAAGCTGGTAATATTCGTGTGCGATCGGTGACGGCCATGTCTCCGAGACGGCGTCAATCCAGCCGAGACCTCCGGGAAACTCAACCGATGCTGGCGACGTTCCCGTCAAAGAGGGACTTGCAGAAAGGTTTGCGACTACCAAGAGCGAGGCCCGATCTGCAAAAGGAATTTGCAGATCGGCTAAGACGCGGACACTCACGTCGCTTAGTCGCTCGGCGAAAAAACCCGCGTTTGCGAGAAGTTCAGCATATTTGCCTAGCCCCGGTTCGTGCTCCTCAAGGCGATTGCGAAGATCATCGGTTTCGATCATTTGTGTCTTGCTATCGAGTGTCAGATTTGCGACGCGGCAATGTTAGCATCCAGACTGCTTAAAGAAAAACCCTATTGAACATAAATCAAATATACGGCCTTCGATTTTTACGAAGTGAATGTCGTGAACGACGACGAACCAAGCCTCGAAAAAGTGTCTCGCCACCATGACGCAGCATGCGGTGCGGCCGGCCGTTCGTCGCGGACGTCCCCGTCACAATCCGATCCAACTGCACGGCAATCGGCGGGATCTATAAATAGGCAAACGGCCTCCGCGAAAGAAACCCTCAACAGCTCGTTGCAGGATGCCTAGAATCCGTAAGCCTTAGCGGTGCGGAGCGGCGTGCGAACGCGATCTTTAGCAGCTACCAGGCCCTGCACCTGGCCGCGCGTCTGATCCTGGCCGATTATCTCGATGTCGAGGAAATCGATCCTTTGCTCGCGTCCAGGATTCGCGCACTCCCGCTCCGCACTGGCAGGAATGGCGACGAATTGGCGCGTTTCTGGTCTGCGAACGGCAGGTCGCCAGGATTTGGCAGGGTGGTGGAGGGCCGGGTATCGGGGTGTCGCGGGTCGCTTGATCATAACACCAAAAAGGCGCTGCCGCTCGATCCGAAATGGCAGCTCCTGATCGTGTGCTTTCCGGCGTAAGGGTTCTCGCCGTCCTTCCAACTATGAAAATTCAACCTGAATGGGTGGACGGCCCCTCACGGCATCAACCTCCCGACAAGGTGGTAGCCAAAGACAGAGATGCCCCAATGAACTAGCCGCGATTCGGCGGGCCGAGTCGAGCATGATGGGTAATGCCGGCGCGCTTCAAGCGAAGCAGTGACCCGAACGTGAGAATTTTGGCGATGCCACAATATTGAAAAGCGTTCGGCGAAGTGCCGGAGAACTTCCACGAACGAATGTAACCGCAGGACATTCGGCACCCTTGCCCAACGAATTGCCGTTTTAGAAAGCACCACTCGGGGACAGTTCAGAATTATTCAGGACCATTCGTTGGATTGAGGAGCAACCGCACAATAACCGAGTGCATGAGCGGATGTTTGCGGCATCGCCTCTGACGAGACGCGCAGCCGTTGCAAGGAGCCGGGCATGAATTCGGAAGTCGTCGAGGCGGTAGACAACCGCCGACTTTACGTCTGGCTGCTCATTGGAAGCGGCGTCGTCGCGTCGGCTCAAATTGGAAAGGCGATCATCTCCCTGCCGATGATCCGCACCGACCTGGCGCTCGGCCTTGATCTTGCTGGACTGATCGTTGCGACCTTCGCGACATTGGGCGCCTCATTCGGCATCGGCGCCGGGGTCATGGTGCAGCGGATGGGGGTGCGACGCGCGCTGATCGGCGGCATGGGTACACTTGCGATTGGGAACTTGATCGGCGCCGCCGCGCCAAACGAGTTCGTTCTGCTTGCCGCCCGGATTTTCGAAGGCGTCGGTTTCTTCGGCGCCGTACTGACGATCCCCAGCATGCTCAGCAGCATCGTGGCGCGCGACGACCGTGATTTCGTGATGGCGGTGTGGAGCGCCTACATGCCAACCGGGATTATGCTGATGCTGTTGCTTGGACCGCTGCTGCCGATGATCGGCTGGCGCAATCTTTGGCTCGCGAATGCGCTTATCGCGGGCGGCTGTGGCGTGCTGTTAGCGCTGTATGGTCCCGCGGCGGCGGAGCGCGAACATGAAGGGTCTGGGAAGTTTTTTGCCGAGGCTGCCAATGTGGTTCGCGAACCCCGTTGCCTCATCCTCGCCTTCGCGTTCTTCGCCTATTCTTGCCAGATCTTCTCGATGGCCTTTGCGCTGCCACTCCTGCTAACCTCGGCCCATCGCCTGACGCTGGGCGCCGCCGGTTTGCTGAGCGCAGCAGCGCTAGCGGTGAGCGCGATTGGACACGTATCGTCCGGCTTCATGCTGCGCGCCGGCGTGCCGGTCTGGGCCAATATCGCGATCGCATTCGGATTTTTTGCGGCCTCAGGACTCGCCGTCTACGGAGGAACGCTGCCGCCTGCCGCCGTTGCGCTGGCTGCGGCTCTGGCGCTCGGCGTCGGCGGCCTTGCGCCCGGCGCACTCTATGCAGCCGCACCGCAGGTGGCGCCTAGTCCACGTGCGCTGCCTCCGACGATCGGCTTGCTGCAGCAGGCCAGCAACCTCGGCCAAGTCGTCGGGCCGGTTGTGCTTGGCCTGTGGGTCGAGCATTTTGGCTGGCGCGCGGCGACGGCAATCGTCACGCCTGCGGCATTTGTGGGCCTCGTCGCCGCGTTGGCGATCCGCGGCGCGATGCAACGCCCGAACACGGTCGCCGTGCAGCTCAACCAACTAGCGGAGGGATGAGGCGCTCGCACCCACACTCGTGCCAGATGCCCCGCAATCGCGCAAACCATGGAGAGATTGCCATAAGTGAACATGACTCGTCGCTGACCACAGCCGAAGCCGTTGACGCAAATCCGCCTGGCCGCCCCGCCGTCAACCCGATTGCCTTAAACTGGGCGGTCGGATTGCCCCTGATCCGCAGAGCAGGCGTGGCGGTCGGCCAATCAATCCAGCTTTGGCTGGATTATCACCGGTCACTCCAGGAACTCCACCGTCTCACCGACGATTACCTTCGCGATCTAAAGATCACCAGAGGGGATATTTCCGGCATCGCCTGGGATGAGGCGCGACGCCGATCCAAGGAGGGGCTCGCAGGAAGCACTCAGCGGAAGCGCTGCGAACAACGCCCCCGAGCTCGGTGAAACAAAGACGCTCTCGAAAAAGTTTCGTACCACGCACTGGGCGACGCGCGCACTCGCTGAGTATGTGATGGACCCGCAAGGCATGTGTCTTGAACCGGCCTGTAGGCGGGGGTATATGCCTGCCGCTTCGCCGGAATAATTCGACATAGTGTCGCTCAATCATCAAAAAAGCGGACCGTGACCTTGGCGTCGACATCCTGGTCAATAACGCTGCCCATCAGGCCACTTTCACGTCGATCGAGGATATTTCGGATGCTAGACAACGATAGCGACCTGCCGCCATTCCTCTAGTGAAAATCATAAGCGTTTTCTACGCCCGTGCGCGTGTCCAAGGGAGGGGGCGTCGGGGCCCATTCGGGCCGTCCCGCCTGTATGAGTTCAAATACGTTTGGTTTCGTTTTCCCCACCGAGCTCAAAGTCGCACTAGGCTCGTTGCTCTTCGATCGGACAGGCTGACGCGCCGGGTCCTAATGCCCGCCGATTGGGCACAGGGGTTATGAGCAGCAGCATACTCACCGCTTAGACGATGCCGTAGGCGAAAGAGATGATCATACCGAATAACGTGGCCATGAATTCGGGCGCCGTTTGCGCCGCGACTCGAGGTTTCCTGCGCCTCGCGCAAAACGTCAGCCGAGCGATCGCCGTTAGCATAGTTTATTGATCGACACACCGTAGCCAGCGGAATTCGATCATGATCTTCTGGAAGCAACAGACTCCTATCACGATGCCGATCGCTGGCAGGAACGCCGATTGCGACCTCCGTAAGTCAGAGTGCTCTGATGGCCTTTAGCCGGCTGGCGCACGCCACCGCAAAAATGCTGTCGATGATCCGTAATTTTTGACTGGTAATGGAGCTGTTGGAACAATGCCCCGGGACGGCTGCATAAACGCCTTATGCTCATCAGTCTTAATGATCCTTGAGTCGATCGGATGCGGCGGTCTTGTCGTCGAATCCAGCGGCGACATTATTGCCAAAAATCCATGCGCTGATCGAATTCTGGGGAGAATGTTCCGCGCCATCGCTAAAGAAAGATCGGGGATTCGCCTTCCACAGAGCCTTCTCACGGCGCTCAATACAAAACCTCGGCAGCCAGCGTTCTTAGACATCGATAAAGCACGTCCGATTGTAGTTCATAACTTCCCCGCTCATATGAGCTCCGGCCACGTCATATTGGTTATAGTTGACCTCAACGAGTTTAAGCCTCCGAAAACTGGCATTCTCCATGCCGGATTTAAGCTTACCCGATGTGAGGCAAGGCTGGCCGTAGCGCTTTCGACCGGGCTTACTCTAAAAGAGATTGCGAAAGTATACGGCGTTGGAATAGGTACACTGCGGGGTCAGCTAAAGTCCATCTTTGCTAAGACCGCCACCACGCGTCAGCCCGAACTCGTTGCGCTGCTAGCGCGAATGGTTATTGCTGCGGAATAAGCCGCCCAGCGGAGATAGAGGAGGCATCTGAAAACCGTAATCTTCGCCACCGTCCGCGGGCAAAAGAAAACAGCTGATCATCTTGCGGCACAATCGACGCGAGCAACGGCAATTGACGAAATTCCAAAGGAGCCTTTGTTCAACGACTATCGTAACATAGGACATCGCGGCGGGGATCTCAAAAGAAACGTGAATGATTCCGCCAGAGCGAATAATGCGTCCGTGTTCGCCCTGTGATGAAAATAAGGACGTTGTGTAGGGCATGTCCGAAAAATATGTGTAGAGCGAGGTAAAGACTCCCACGCGGCCACTAGTGAGATCGCGATGAATTCGGCGTGTCCAAGAGTCCAGGTTTGTCCGACGACATCGGAAGGTAGACAAAACTGACTGCCGGGGGAACGGCTATAATGAACGCAACGAATGCCATAGCTGCAACTCGTTCTGCCATGGAAGCGTCGGTTCGAATAACAAGAATTGCTTGAAGCGAATTCTAGAAAATAACCGCTGGGAGTAGATGAAAAACCCAAACGTAGACCTCACAAAGACCCTGGAGGAATCCGCCACAATCCCTATCAAATTCGAGGATCGCTTTCTGATGAAAATAAGGATGCTGCGTCGGGTATGCCCGAGAAGTACGTTCAGCAGCGCAGCAAAGAGACCGGTCGCAGCCGTCAGCGCGACCATGACATATTTGGTAGGTTGGTTACTTTTGGTCCGAGATGCGTGCCCACCTGCCGACCTACCATCGTTTTCAGTTGATAGCATTTCAGCGGAGAAGATGTCCCTGAGATTCAGTATCGGAAGCCGCGAGGTGTTGAGCCGGAATGCCGTTTCCGCGCTATTTCGTACGACGACGGCACGCCATAGATGCTCCCGATTGTCGTTTCTTAGAAGTACGCTTTCGTCATAGCCTAGACTCTCGATTGACCGATTATCGATTGAACCGCTCTCGAGAATGCTGACGGCCAAAGCGTCTGGCGTGTTGACAATCGAGGATTGACCGAGCTTGGAGATATAGCTGCGATGGATCCAGATTTCAGCATCTCTGATTTCGGTTGAAATCGTGGCTGCATTCTCCCGAATGTTGAACGCACGCTCTTTCCGCTTCGAGTGCTCTTCGTTTTGTTGTGCACGGCTGAGAAAGTCGCGCACCGTTGATGTATTTGGCGATGCGGTAGCTTTCGCATTGCTCAGAGCCACGGCCTCGGTTGAATAGGCACGAAACAGATCAGGCCACATAGCCAGGAATAGTCGATTCGACTGGTAAACGTCGGCAGCCAAGATTCTGCCATTGATGGCGAAAACCGCTCCAATGATGTTACCATGATTTGCTTCGGGCGCCGACTGGACGACAAGATAAGGGGCCAGTGCTTGAGCAAGCTTTTCGTTCTCTAAGGCAAGCACCAAGCTGGTAGGCAGTACGCCCTTATCGGATATAGCCGAGGAAGCGGCAGGCGGCGGCTCTAAGGGTATGCCAATTTTGGCGGAGAGTTGGGAGCGCAAAGTATCGACGCTCCACCAAATACCCATCTGCCGGATCTGCTCGGCTTTGGAGCTCTCCGATCCGGCCAGCATGCTCAATCGGGCGTTTAGCCAGGGGAACAACTTTCCCGTAGGTTGGAATGCCGCGGCATCCTCACCCAGTCTTTGCGTCGAACGGAACGGGTCCACGCAAAAGACAGGCAGAAAAATCCGGCCAGACCGCGGCCTCAGTAAGACATCTTGGCTCACGACCTGGTCCTGCAGGCCACCTTTGAGTAAGGTCCCGAAAGGCACGTAAATCGTCTGGTCCGATAAATTCTCTATTGCTACGGGACCTTTTTGTTGCCACGACATCCTTGCGTCCCCCTGATTAATCGCCTGATCGAGTTTGAGCGGCGCCCGCCCGCCGGAACCGCCGCCTCGAACAAAGTAAATCGTAAGATTTTCGCGCTGGACCGGATCCAAGAGTTGATGCTCATCGAATGCCCATGCATGTGGAAGGCTCAATGCGAGTGCGAGGAACGTAATGGCTACGGCAGGCACCCAACGAGAGTGGAGCATGGCAAATGCCTCGACGAAAGATGTTTGCACCTTCGATAAGCTCGTGTATTTCGAGGTGCAACTCCCATTTGGAATAAGCCATTTCAGGCAACTTGCGGCGCAAATGAACTCGCAATCGCCACAGCAAATGCGCCCGCGATTGCGACCTCAATTGGTGCAGCGATAGCGTCCCGGTTACCGCAGGCAAAAGGCCAATCGTCGGGTTTCTGCCGGGACATTCGACCAATAAGGTGATCGAACCGCCATTTCAATTCGTTTGCGTCCGCATAATTCGAACCTGAAGCCATAAAAGCTGACCGTGAAAACCCGGCGGCGACATTATCCCCCAAGAGTCCGTTTCCCGCGCTAAAAAAGCCGCCGCTGCAGCGACCAGAGCAGCGGCATTTTCCTCAACGAGCTTTATAATGTGGTCGGCGGGGTCGCTTCGGCAGGATTGCGCTCTCTCGTCGCGCCTTATGTTAATGGTCAGCAGTCAGCAGCACGCACGTTCCTGTCCGATGCAAGAACGAGCCACGCAGCGATTTTCAGTGATTCGCAACCGGCCGAACTAATTTCCTTAAATCCACAGTCTCGAATTTAGGACGGGACTCTAAAGTTGCATTTCGCGCCACGAACCTTCCGTTAGGTCGAAGAAGGCCGAGCCTGACTGAAAGCCACGTTGCAAGCGTCAAGTCGGCAGCGAAACTGATTCATCGCGCCACCGGAGGGGAATAGAATTGCTTTGCTCGATGCGCAACCCCCATTTGGGATGATCGCATTGCATCGAGGCCCGTCCGGAGCGGTCTGAGCATTGTTCGAAAATCGGATGTGTCATCGTCCGGAAATTCGACAAGATCGTGATGAATTGTTGTTTGGTGCATCGGCACTCTTCACCTCAGCGCTGGAGGCAACGATGTCTGGAATACGTGAGTCACGGCTTGGTGCCCTGTGTGCTGCCCTGGCTGTCTGCTCCGTTTGCATGCTTATTTCGGAGGTGGCGCTCACTGCCAGCGAGACCCATGCCCCAATCGGCCGCGGTGCGTTGCACGCGGTGCCCACTGAGAGCGGATTGGAGGCGCTAATAGCCGCCTACAATGGCGTTGGTCAGCAGCTGTTCCGCGCCCTTGCCCAAAAGCCACGAAACGTTGTGCTGTCGCCCTATTCGATCGGTACCGCAATGGCCATGACACTGATCGGGGCACGTGGCGAAACCGCTTCCGAAATGGCGAGGGTACTTGGCTTGCAGTTTTCTGCCGAAAAGATTGATGGAGCTAATGCTGACCTGCTGACTAGCCTCAACGGAGCGTCGACCGCATCGTTTCAACTGCGGGTCGCCAATGCGCTGGTGATTCCGAAAAGAGGCGGCGCGATCTCAGAAGACTATTCAGCCGATCTTCGGCACAACTATGCCGCCAAGGTCTTTCGTGACGCTACCGTCACGACCGTAAACAATTGGGTCAAAGAAAACACCGCAGGCAAGATCGACTCGATCCTGAATCAGCTCGACCCGATGACGGCGCTGGTACTTATTGATGCGATTTACTTTAAGGCGCCCTGGCAAAGCCCCTTTAACGCGGCGGCGACACACAGTGAGGCGTATCACTTGATCAATGGTGAAATCTTGGTGCCTACAATGGTCGTTCGCGGTGACTTCGCCTTAGCCGAGCGGCCCGGATACCATGCCATTCGCCTACCTTATGTGGGTGATCGGTTGGCCATGGTTATCATACTGCCCGATATCGGCGTGGTGGACACCGTGCGCCGGCTCGACGGCGATGAATTGCAATATTTGCTCGCGGCGCTTCGTACGTCGGTGCATCGGGTCGACGTTTCGCTTCCTCGTTTCCATGCAAGCTTCCTGGTGAGTTTGGCGGGGCCATTCGCTGAGATGGGAATGCACCGCGCCTTCGATATAAGAACGGCAGATTTTTCCGGCGTGACGGGAAAATCGCAGTCGAGAATTCTCGCAATCGATCGGATCGCTCATCGCGCTGTCATCGACGTGGCGGAGCAGGGGACCGAGGCAACAGCCGCAACGGGAACTTCGGTCATTCTGTCCTCGGCTAAGTCCATTGAGACATTTCGCGTTGACCGGCCCTTCGTTTTCGCAGTCGTTGATCAGGAAACCGGCGTCGTTCTGTTCGAGGGGCAGATTGTCGATCCACGTTAGCGGATTATTATCAAAAAAGTAAACCAGGTTGGATAAGAACATCATCTAACCATCTTTGGTCGACGCGCCGCAGGGGCCAGCGTTTCCCTTACAACCTCCGAAATCGCGGACAAAAGTTTTTCAAAGAATGTAAGGAACGAAATACTCTACCAAAGGCAGTGTATATATAAACTGATCGATGGATTGCTCGGGCTATCGTGGTTGGCGCGTTCGCAGTTGTCGCTTCGAACTCCGCAGCAGGCTATTTCCGGCTGTACAACAACGCCTCGGTCGGAGTTGCTAAGGGGCCGTTAGCCAAGGTCATCGCGATTGCGGCCGGAGATGTCCGCATCTGCGACGTGGGTCGCAACTCCCATTTTCGATAACGTAGGGGCACGTCGAACGCTGTCGCCGAATATAAGTTGTCAGAAGACCGTGCAGCCCAAAACTCGATCAATCGGCGGTAATAACGTGCCGCCATTTGCTCTTTAAGTCATTCTAAATACGTTCGGCGGAATTACCCCGGTCGAGGCGTCCGGCCCATCCCCCTTTTCACTCCTGGTTTGGACTATGGTAATTTCTCACGGTTATCTGAAGGGAGGGAACATGCGCTTTGGGCTTTTTTGGACGCTTGTTCTTGCCGGAACGGCGCTTCTAGTCGTTCCTGCGGGCGCTCAGCTTTCGCCGGAGTGGCAGAGTTGCACGGGAAAGTCAGATGTGGATTGGGACCAACAGATTGGAGCGTGCACTGCGTTGATCCAGTCAGATCGGGAAACCACCCGGGATAAGGGCATTGCCTACAACAATCGGGGCGCCGCATACTACGCCAAGGGTGACAACGACCGCGCCATTGCCGACTCCACTGAGGCGATCCAGCTCGACCCCAAAGACGAGTCCGCTTATCATAATAGGGGCATCGCGTATTCCGCCAAGGGCGACAACGACCGCGCCATCGCCGACTATAGCGAGGCCATCCAGCTCGATCCCAAGGACAAATACGCCTACTTCGACCGGGGCGTAGCGTACTACGCCAAGGGCGACAACGACCGCGCCATCGCCGACTACACCGAGGCGATCCGGCTCGACCCCAAGTTTGGGCGCGCATACGACAACCGGGGCGCCGCATACACCGCCAAAGGCGACAACGACCGCGCCATCGCCGACCATACCGATGCGATCCAGCTCGATCCCAAGGACAAATACGGTTATTTTGACCGGGGGCTCGCGTACCGCACCAAGGGCGACAACGATCGCGCGATCGCCGACTTTAACGAAGCAATCCGGCTCGATCCCCACTACCAAAAAGCCTACGTCATGCGGGGCAACGCATACGACGGCAAGGGCGACCACGATCGCGCGATCGCCGACTACAACGAGGCACTCCAGCTGAATCCCACGGACGCTACAGCCTATTATAATCGGGGAGTCGCGAAACGAACCGAAGGTGACTTTGCCGGAGGAGATACGGACATCGCAAAGGGGAAGCAGTTGAATCCGAGCCTGGCAATTGATGTAGGCTCAAACAAGAAAATCAGCGCTAGGCGCGCCGTCCGGGAGGCGCCCGACGCAAAACATGTCGTTGCGGGGACAAGGCGTCGCGCTAGCTTTGTCAAGAAACCATATAATCATTTTGTGAGTACGCGTCGTTCCGTTCGGTTTTGTTGTGTATCGCCTGTGAGGCTAGCACGCGTCGCACGAGCATTATCTCTCGCGTTGCTCGCGTCAGATGGGGGCATCGACGCTACGCAAGTGACGAGCTAAAATTCAACAAGGACGCTACGAAATCACACAACGCGTATCGATTGGTTGGTGCACTCGGAGGAGGATGTGAAACCAGTTTCGCGAGCCTACGAAGGTTCTGCGCGATTGCGATGCCATCTGCGCCGTAAGGACTCGCCTCAACAAGGTCAATTCCTCGCAACGAGAGGATATGTGTGGCGCCTGATTCGATAAACGGGCGAATTAAATTCGGACGAATGGAAGTACTCTTTCAATTCCTTCCAACAGGCCTATGCAGCATCCTATAGTCCTGCCCGCCGGCCGAAGCATTCACAGCCGCTCCAAATTTCCATCTTTCACGCAGGTTCCTACATCCGCCCACCGCGCGCTCACCTCTAACCGGCATAACTACACGTAGATAGGGGGCCTCTCCTTCGAGTAATAACCTGCGCTGTCGCCAAACACCAACGAACGTATCTCACGCGCCACGAGGCAAACACTCTCTTCACAATAAAAAATACAAATGATAGTGCCCCTACAGATAATATTATTGTTACAGATAGAAGCGCGCCGCGAATCGCTGCGTCGATATCGTATGTTCTCGCAGCACGCTCGATTCTTTGCGCTTCGATGAATGCGGCTTGCGCAGCTCTGAGCCTCACAGCAAAATCGGAGGCTACTGCATCAGCATCGAAGCGATCGGCGATTTGACGAAGTTCGAACGGGTCATGGAGAGCACCGGTCGCGACAGCGCGCTCGACCGCGTGCTGCAGTGCCAAGGAAGAATCGAAAAGGCCAGCCCCGAGTGCTTGCTTGATCGTTTGCTTGAATTGTTTACGGTCGTAATCGTATGCTTTCTGAAAAAGAGCCCCGAGCAGGACCGCGTCGACTTTTGTGGCTTGAATCCCATCGAGTCTAGGTGCTTCAGCAGAGGTCAAGATCGCCCACTCAAGGGCCGTCGCCGGAAGGCCGGACTGTGCGATATAGCTACTATGCACAGCGCTACCGTCTTGGCGCTTGTCCACTTTTGGAAGCATCATCGCGCCGTCACCCAGCGGGGATGTGTCGTAGGCCATGCTGCGTGAGGCAATGCCTCGAATTGCTTGAGCGCGGATCAACTTCGGCCACATCTCCTTGAATAACGCGTTCGACGAATAGATTTCGGCTGAAATCCATCGCCCGTTGAGGGCAAAAATAGCACCTAGGATGTCACTATCTGCGTCGGGCGCCGCTTGCAGAGCTTCAAGATATGGACGCATTTTTTCAACCAGCACTGGATTCTCCAAGGCCATGGGGAGACTGCTTGGCGAGTGGTCCGACGCAACAGGTTCACCGATCTGATCGGTCAACCTTGCTCGAAGAGATTCAATACCAAGCCAAACGCCAAATTGCCGTATTCGTTTTGCCGCGATGGTTTGCGACGATCCAATCGCCATACTTAGCCTTGCAACGTCAGACGGAATAATCGAACCAACGGGGGAGAATGTTGCTCCGTCGCGCTCTGCGCGAGCGACCGACCGACCGCGTTCAACGCAAAAGACTTCGATCGCGGTTTCGGTCGATCTCGGAGGAACGATGAGGCTGACACCCGCAACCTGATCCTGCAAGCCGCCCACAAGCAGGTCTCCCGCTTGCACGAAGACTTCTTCGTCGGAGAAATTATCGACGACAACCTCGTTGGACGACGAAAGGTGCACTAATGCTAAACCGCGCGCGACCGCCTCGCTCAATGCGAGTGGCACAGGACGGTTGTCATTTTTTCCGTGTACAAAATATACTGAAACGTTGTCGTGGACGACCGGCGCGGATACGTAAAGTTCGTTGGAAATTATTTGGGCGCTGACTGAAGACTGGATTGCTAGGACACCCATAAGCGCAAAAAGGGGCGTAGGAAAAAGTCCATTTTTCATGATTTTCCTCTATCGGGTTCCAGAAGTGCAAGTAGAATGCTGCTGGTTCTAACCATTCGTCGGGCGCAGTCTCCGCTCGGCCACGGCGAGCGTAAGGACCACAGGCGCAAGTTCCGGGCGGAGCCTGTTTCGCACGAGACCACCTTCACAAATTGGCTCTCTACTTCGCCCACCCACAGAGTACGTTTTGCCACCCCACATTCCAGAAAATAATTCTGGATATTTTCGAACACGTCGACGCGGCATCCTCTTCGAAGACCGGATGGTCCAAAACGGAGTAATTGCGCTGTTCGTTACGGCAGCCGTCGTTCTCGCGTGCGGCGGAAGTCGGCTCGATAGTTGCGGAGCGAAGCGACGACGTGACAGGTTCCGCGTGGTGTGCAAAATTCCGTTGGATGAAGGCCTTGGGTTTAGGGGCTTGAAAACCTTGGGTGAAAGGTGATGGTCGAGAACTAGCCACTGCGTATAAACACATGACCAATGGGTTCTTGATGGACAGCTTCTTTCACAGTCATGCATGGACGCCCACTATGGAAACTCAAGACCCTGGCGCGAAAGCGACCGCTCTTCCGGAATCCGCAACCAGTATTTGTGCGACCCAACATTCGATTTATTTGCTTTATCCGTTCCGTTGGGCGCCGAAGCCGGAAAACGAACCGAGTAAGCCGCCTCTTCTGGAAAGACAAACCAGCGCTGGGGGAGAGCAGTTGTTTCGGCCAATGGTGCGCCTCTCCAAGCTGAGCGAGGCGCCCTGGCAGCCCAGGCTCAGCGAAGATCTGCGCAACAAAGCCAACCACAACCGGTCTGATATCGACAAAAAGGCAAGCAGTAGCGCAGTAGGCGAGGAAAAGGCACGAATTGTCGCAGGCGGCGGACAGTCGGCCGACGACAACATCTGGATCGAATCGCGCTGGGCAATCGCCCCCGACATGGACAGCTACTTGGCGCGCCTGCTCTCGCAAGGAGGCTTTGGCGAAAGGCAAGAGGGCGGCAACGTCATCAAAGTGTGGACTGTGAATCGGCAAAACAATATCCGCGATGTTCTCAACGGTCGTACTGGTTTGGCTCGGTATCTCAGACCGAGGCTTGCGATCGCCTTCTCGGCCGCGGCCGTCAAACGGCTAGAGGCCCGCGTCGGCGCGAAAGCACCTGCGATGGCGGTTCTGAAGGTAGAGGTCGACGACACGGGCGAGACTGAGCTCCGCCAAGGCGCTCAGCTCGACAGGGCCGACTTCGACAAGGCCAACGCCACCGTTCGGAAGGAAGGCCGCAAGGAGGCGATCGCCCATCCGGTGCTGCTCGGGACTCCGATCGAAATCGGCGAAGTGCGCGCCCTTGGATTCCGAACCGGCCATGGGGTTCTGGTTGCTGAAATCCACATTCGTTCCGGCGAGCCTTCGGGCGCAGTGGCCATGCCATTGCTGGTGGAGTCGCTGGTGGCACTTTGCGCCGATCGGCACATGACCTGGTTGTCCAGCGACGGTACCGAACTCAAGGAAGACAAAAAACAAAAGGCGCTCAGCCTGCGCGACATCGTTAGCACGCTGTTGGGCGATAACGCTAAACATGCGATCGCCGGTTCGCGGGTCTTCACCTACACGTTCGCCAAGCTTGACGAGGCCATTGATCCGTTGGAGCGTCAGCGGCTGACCGTTCAGCTCGCCTGCAAGTACACCGACGATTATCGCATCGATCCCGCCGCCTTCGATGAGCGCGTCTATCAACCATTCGAATCGATATCGCATCTGGCTGCTCTCGAAGGCGCCGTGACTCTCGTGGAGAACGTGCCTTTTGAGGATAGGGCACGGGCGAATTTCCTAGAGGACTACGGCAGCAATTCAATCGAACCGCGATACTTACCAATCGTCGTCGTCACATATCACGCCTTTTTGACGCTCCTGAACTTACTGCAGGACAGTCGGTCCTGGATCAATCTGCGCAACCCCTCGATACAAGAAGCGAGGTACCTCCGAAAATTGCGGGACCGAATGCTCGAATTCCGACTATTTCATCGCCTGTCATTTGTCAGTCTCCTCACCATGCCAAACGAGTTTTACCATCGGCTGAGCCATGCATTCGGACTTGAACGCATGCTCGCAAGCGCGGACCGGGATGTTGCCGAACTGAGTGCCGTGATCGACGGCCGTATCAAAGACGCTGAGGTGATCCAATCGAGGTGGTTTCGCCGTCTCACCGCCGTCTCGCTAGCAATCATCAGCGGAGCGACGATGGGCAAAATCGTGGTCGAAATTCTGCCTGTATCTTGGACGGACAAATTGGTGACTCACATCAACGAACTGATAATGTTTTTCAACGATCTGGTTGCAAGCCAACACAACGCGTTGTTGGACTACTTCCACGTTGGCCTCAATCCTATCGACGGCGCTGCAGCCGGTCACTGGGTCGAACTTGTCTTTGCCGGCGTGTTTTGTTATTTTGCTTGGCGTTTGTCTGAGGGAGGCGAGATTGACGAGGATATGAAAGAGCTTGCGGCTCACACGGGACGAGATAATTGGCAGGTGCCCTAACCTGTACGACGATTGAGCTGCTCGGCGGATCAGCCTCACACAAACAGGGCACGCCGTCCGCAGGGCCATCAGCTGTGAAGGATAGTTGACCGTCGCGAGGCGGCGAAATATTAGTGAATTTACCTCCCGGGCGATGCCGCGAGAGACTTCGCCAATGGCGGACCGTCTCGAAGATAGCAGGTCAAAAGCGTATTCTTTAACTGGCGAAATACTCGTCTCGGCTCTCATTGCTCCGAAGCCGCTGGTAGAATTTGAGACGCTCAAAAGAGGAGCAACCGTTGCCGCTGCCGAAACGCAAGATGCTTACATTCAAAACTGGACTAGGTTTGTCATCGGTTGGGAAGAGTTCCGCCGAGGACGCATGAACGATGCTCGCGATTCGGCTCGCGAGCTTATGCAAGTTGGTCGGCAGTTAGACGATCCTCGATCAACTGGACTTGGCTCGGCGCTCTTAGCGTGGATCGCCGTGGTGTCTGATTCCTAAGCCGAAGCGCTAGAGTACTGCGAACAATATTGGCGGTCGCAGCTGGCCCTCGCTCTTGAATTGATGCTTCCAGGGATTGGCTGATGTTAATTAAAGCGTCGCTTCGCGGGCTGCGGGAAGGGCATTGGTATGAATATCTCATTCGCTTTGGTCTCGGCGGCGCTGCGACCGTGTGCGCTGCGCTAATCAGTCGGAGTTTCGGACCCTCCGTCGGCGGACTTTTCCTCGCGATGCCGGCAATATTTTGCGCGAGCGCGACCCTCATTGAAAGCCACGAGCAGCGTCAAAAAGCGGCGATTGGACTGAGGGGCAATAGGCGCGGCAAGCAAGCGGCTGCCCTTGATGCCGCTGGTGCCGCGCTCGGGAGCCTCGGACTGCTCGCTCTTGCGGCAATTTTCTATGCCTTGATCCGCAGCAGCGTCGTGACTGCGTTTGTTTGTGCGTCCGCCGGTTGGGGGTTGGTCTCGGTTTCGGCTTGGTGGTTGCACCGCAGGACACGCCTAACGCGCCTGAGCGGTTAATCTCAATAAGCAGGAGCTGACTAAAGATCAGGAGTGAACGGTGGAGGGGCTGATGCCATACTGATCTGCCATAGGCCGTGTCGGCCAAAAGCCGTTTGGGCTTAAAGCCTTGCGTGTGCTCGGTACCACATCGACGATGACCGCGCGCTCGACATCGATCAGATAATTGAGCCCATAGCCGAACTGAACGCGCTTGTTGGCTTTGGCGGTCCAGGCCGAGCACGGGTC
>Ga0182015_10002665_pt1 | contig 21128 bp, 20 predicted proteins | sample 712P3MmetaG_FD_120478 | JGI IMG/M metagenome (GOLD analysis project Ga0182015, IMG submission 120478) | Permafrost microbial communities from Stordalen Mire, Sweden - 712P3M metaG | ecosystem: Environmental > Terrestrial > Soil > Wetlands > Permafrost | place: Sweden: Stordalen | collected...
GCGCAAATCGGCCGGGTAAGTTTCATTAACGCGGCAGGCGCCACGGCAACTTCGCTATCATCGCTGGTTGGAAAGCGCCGTTCTCCAGTGGGTCGCGACCTATGGCTATCTCGCCATCTTCGGGCTGCTGGTGCTGGGCATTGTCGGCCTTCCCATACCCGATGAGTTTCTGCTCACCGGCTGCGGTTTTCTCATCTATCGAGGCCAGCTGCATCCCATTCCAGCGTTCGCGAGCGCGCTGGCGGGTAGCATGTGCGGCATCACGTGCAGCTACACCATCGGGCGGACGCTGGGATGGAAGTTCCTGCACTCGCGCGCTGGTCGATGGCTGCATATTCGCGACTACCAGATCCGCTGGGTGCATGACTGGTTCAACCGGGTGGGGCATTGGGCTTTGATTATCGGCTACTTCGTGCCTGGCGTGCGCCACTTCACGGCGATCGTGGCGGGCACGTCGAAGCTGGAATACCACGGGTTCGCGGCTTTCGCTTATACGGGCGCCCTGCTGTGGGTGAGCACGTTTCTCTTCCTCGGCTATCATTTCGGCCCACGCTGGGAGCAGATTCTCGGCGTGGTGGAGCACAACCTGAAAGAAGCTTCTATCGTCGCAGGCGTGCTGATCCTGACGTATGCCGCGATCGTTTATGTGCGGCGCGCTAGAAGGTAGGCGGACCTACTCCTCAATTTGGATGGAGGGGCCTTTCTTGACGCTTTCTTCGGCGGCGCGGCGCTGAACTTCGCGCGCGATGGCCACGAATGGAGCACCGGCGTCGCCCAACGTGATGGGCTGGCCCGTGTCGCCACCGATACGAACCGCGGGATCCAGAGGCAATTCGCCCAGGAACGGAACGTTCATCGTTTCCGCGGTCTTGCGTCCCCCGCCGTGGCTGAAGACGTCGACGCGATCGTGGCAGTGCGGGCATTCCAGGTAGCTCATGTTCTCGACCAGGCCGAGGATCGGCACGCGCACCTGCTGGAACATGTGGATGGCTTTGCGCGCGTCTTCGAGCGAGACCTCGGATGGCGTGGTGACGACCACTGCGCCAGTGAGGGGCGCGGTCTGGATGAGCGAGAGTTGCACGTCGCCGGTGCCGGGCGGCAGGTCGACGATTAAATAATCGAGCTCGCCCCAATCGACGCCGCGCAGGAACTGCTGGATGACGCTGTGCAGCATGGGGCCGCGCCATACCAGCGGCTTGTCGCCGGGATTTAAGAAGCCCATGGACATGATGCGCAGGCCGTTCTTCTCGAGCGGCTGGATGCGTTCGCCAATGGCGTGCGGCTGGGCGCGGACGCCCATCATGAGAGGCACGTTGGGCCCGTAAACATCCGCGTCGAGCAGCCCGACTTTGTGGCCCAAGCGCGATAGCGCGACAGCCAGATTCACCGATACGGTGGTCTTTCCCACGCCGCCTTTGCCGGATCCGACGGCAATCAAATTCTGGACGCCGGCGATCGGAACTTTCGGCTGTTCGGCTTGCGCTGTGTTGGGGGCCATCACCTTGATGTTAGATCATCGGGTCGATCCTATAACAAAGTCCCATTCCTTAGCGGCACGATCACGCAGGTAGGCCATGTCGCGATCGAGCAAAAAACCGTCCTTGACCAATTGCTGTGCGGCGGCGGCGATCTTCTCGATATAGTCGTCCTTGGTGCGGTAACGTTCTTCGATGGACATGCGCGGGTCTTTGCGTTTCTTGCGCTCGACCTTGCTTACGGGGAACGGAATCCACGATCCGGCCATGCTGTACAACTGATCGGGGGCGCCGATCTTGGGGCTGCGCAGATTCCAGCCGGTGTAGGAAGCCAGCGGGACCTGGATCTCGGGCATGCGGATGCCGGAGGTTTCGTTGCCGTCGAGAGTCACTTGCGGCACCAAGGTGGGGAAGGGCGGCCCGAGTTTGGGAGGCTCGCTGGAGAAGTCGAGCCGGAAGGCCTGTCGATTGTGGTGCGGAAGAGCAACGCCGGGGATATTCGGAAATGCATAGGCGCTAACGGAGACCAGCTGGGCTTTCCCGTCCGGCGGCGCGATCAGCGGGTAGACGGAAGCCGGGGGGTGCTTCCCTTCGGCCAGCCAGGCTTCGAGCGCAACCAACAATGCCCGCATGCTGGCGGTATAGTCATTCGTGCTGTCGAGGTTCTGGGCTTCCAGGCGGCGTGGAGGAAGAGCACCCGATCCGTGGCGCGAGCCGGCGAAAAAATAAATACGCGTGTTCTTGGCGAGCGGCGCGTCCTTTGCGCCGTCAGGCGTGGTGTGGATGAGCGAAGCGGCGCGGCCCCAATATTCGTAGGAGCCGTTGGTATAGAAAATCTTCGGCACGGTGTCGGTCAGCTTGGTCTTGGCCAGGAGGCCGGTATTGCTGGTTGGATCTTCGTCGGTGAACGGCGGCACGTCAACCGGATAGAGAATATTGAAGAAGGGATGGCCATCGCGGGAGGGCTGAGCGAAGCGTGCATTGAAGCCGCCGCGGCCGGCGCCGGCGATGTCGGCCCAGACAGCGTCGAAAACGCGCCGGGTATTTTCGTCCTGGTTGAAGCCATCGTACACGAAGGTGCGCAAGAACCGGCCGCTTTGCGAGACGCCGAAGCCGATAGCCCGCAGGACATCCTTGTTGAAGTCGCCCAGCGGGGTGTCCACGCCACCGTACTTGAGATACGACACGACGTCGCGAACAGCGGTGGGACCGAGACCGACCAGCACGGGGTCCTTGGCCCGGTAGATGACTTCGTAAATCTTGCCGGGCTCGAAGCCGGCGGCCATGGTTACATGAGTGGGATCGGAAAAGCTCCAATCGTCGCGGGCGATGAGGCGGCGCTCGCCGTCGACGGTGTCGCGGACGAAGATCTTGTTGGCGAGACTCTGGGGGTCGTCCGCGGCGTAGCCAAGCATGCCGCGATCGCCGACCGAGATGGTGGTCACGCGGTCCGTGGGCGGACTGCTTCCGGCGCCATCGCCGCCTTCCCATTCGGAGCGCACCAGTCCAACAATCGGTTTGCCCTTGTTAGTCGCGATGGGCGCGTCGGCGCGGAGCAGGCCGGGCGTTGGCGGCAGGTCGAGTTCCCAGCCGACCCACGCCAGCGTGAAGCCTTGTTCCAGCAAAAAATTGTCGCCGAGATTGAACATCCCAAGCAAACCTTTGCCGCCCCGGTTGGGGATTTCCACCAGCAGCGTTCCATTGCGCTTGGTCGCGTCGCGCGGGCGGAGGATGTAGAGGTCCGCGGAGAATTCCACTTTGCCTTCGGCGTTGCGCGGCGCGAGATCGATGTCGGCGATGACTCGATTCGGCGCGAGCTGAGGAGTAACGGCGCAGTGGACCTTCGCGACGATGCGCTGGTAGCCGCCGTCGTCGGATCGTTCGGTAACGTCGATGCTAGTGACGGCTGCGAAGGACGTGCTGGCGATCAGAAGCGCAAAGGGTGCGGCGCGCACCACAAGACGGGCCAGGAACTGCTTCGCGCCGCACTCCGTTTTGCGCGAGTTCTTCAGAAGGATCGTGGCTGAGAGGCGATACAGCATACGTGGACATTGTAGCTTTACGCCAGCGCGAGGTTGGCCTGGGCGCGGAGCGAGAAATCGTCGAAATGTCCGGCGTGAAGTTTTGGAAACGCGGCGGCCGCAATCATGGCCGCGTTGTCGGTGGAGAGCGCCGGAGTGGGGAAATAGACTGGGCATGCGAGACCGGCTTCGCGGGCGGCGATCCGCAGGCCGGTGTTAGAAGCCACGCCGCCGGAGATGATGAACGATCGCGCGCCGATTTCTTCGATGGACCGAACAGCGCGGCGGAGCAGCTCTGCGATGACGGTGTGTTGGAAGGAGGCCAGCAGGTCGAGCGTGGGTTGGGGCGTGAGCGGGAGAAAATCCTCAGCCGAAGTGGCCTGGGAGCGGCGGCGGGCTTCGATTTCCGAGGTCAAGTCGCGCTGTTCCACCCAGCGGAGCACGGCGGTCTTCAATCCGCTAAAACTGAAATCGAGCGTGTTGCCCTTCATGCGCGCGAGCGTAAATTTTACGGCGTGCGGATCGCCATGCGGAGCAAGCTGATCGATGATGGGGCCGCCAGGATATCCGAATCCGAGCAGTTTCGCGACCTTGTCGAAAGCCTCGCCGGCGGCGTCATCGCGCGTTTTTCCGAGCAGCCGGTAGGTGAATCCCTCGCGGACTTCAAACAGGTGTGTGTGGCCGCCGCTGACCACTAATGCGAGCGCGGGATATTCGATGCTCGCGCCGGCCTGGAGAATCACGGCGTGGATATGGCCTTCGATATGGTTGACACCAATGAGAGGCAGATCGCGGGCCAAGCAGAGCGACTTCGCGTAGGTGATGCCGACCAGCAGCGAGCCTACCAGGCCGGGACCCTCGGTGACTGCGATGGCGACCAGGTCCTCGAAGCCGGCGCCGGCTTCTTCAAGAGCGAGGCGAACCACGGGGACGATCGCGCGCAAGTGTTCGCGCGAGGCCAGCTCGGGAACCACTCCGCCGTATTTTGCGTGCGTGGCGAGTTGGGAGGCGACGACGGAAGAGTGAACCGTGGTTCCATCCTCCACGACGGCCGCCGCGGTTTCATCGCACGAAGTTTCGATTCCCAGGATTTTCAAGGGTGACTTGCACTGGTATGGTGTGGTTTGGACATTTCGTCATTTCATTATCACTTGCCCGAGTCGTCGATCGCGCAGGAGCCGCTGCCGGATCGCGCGGGGTCGCGGATGCTGGTGCTATATCGCGGCGAGCAGCGCTGGGAAGATCGAGCGTTCCGTGAGTTTCCGCGGTTCTTGCAGCGGGGCGATTGTCTGGCGCTGAACGATTCGAAAGTTTTTCCGTCGCGATTGTACGGGCGGCGGATTGGCTTTTCGGGGGTCGTGGAAGTGCTGCTGGTACATCCCGTGAGCGAGGACGCGAAGACTTGGACCGCGCTGGTGCATCCGGGCCGGAAGATGCGCGTGGGCGAGCGGGTTGAGTTTGATGGCCCGGCTGCGGAGGTGGCGTTGGAGGCGGAGGTCACCGCGCGCGGGGAATACGGCGAGCGGACCTTGCGATTTGACTATGCTGGCGATCTGTACGAATTGCTGCGCAAAATCGGGCACGTGCCGCTGCCGCCGTATATCAGGCGGGCGGATACGGTGGACGATCGAGAGCGTTATCAGACGGTGTTCGCGCGGGAAGTGGGCTCGGTGGCCGCGCCGACGGCGGGATTGCATTTTACCGGCGAGATTTTGGATGCTTGCCGCCAAGCCGGGGCTGAGATCGCGTACGTCACGCTGCATGTGGGGCTGGGGACATTTCAACCGGTGCGCGGCGAATCGCTGCACGCGGAGCGCTTTCAGGTTTCGGAAGAGCCCGCGGCGAAGATTCGAGCGGCACATCGCGTGATCTCGGCCGGAACCACGAGTGTTCGCGCGGTGGAGAGCATGTGCTTGGGCAGGCAGGGAGAGACGGATCTATTTATCAAGCCTGGATTCGCGTTTCAGCGAACCGGCGCGATGCTGACCAATTTTCATTTGCCCGAGTCGAGTCTGCTGATGCTGGTGTGCGCGTTCGCGGGGCGGGAGTTGGTGCTCGCGGCGTATGAACACGCGGTGCGGGCGGGATATCGGTTTTATTCGTATGGGGATTGCATGTTGATTGTTTAGGTGTCGTCAGAGACTCAAGAAAGCCTGCCACGCCCTCAGGCCTTCGGTGTTGTGGGATGTAAGGGCCTCAAGGCCCTCCTGGGGCGCGTGCGGGTCGGCGAGCAGATAGCGGCCGACGCGTGCGATGTCGAGCACGTCGTCCATCATGGCCTTCCAATGCTCGGGCGCCCAATCGATGGCCTCTGAAACCACGGAGGGCACACCTTCGGCGACGCCATCAGCCGTCACCATGTTGAACGATTCGGTATAGCTGGGCTGGAGCAATAGATGCATATGCGCGACGCTCTGGCGGAACTTGGGCCAGCACTGCCAGCCGTTCTCGATCACCTTGACGTTGGGAAGGCCGTCAAGCATGGCGTGCACCGAGCGAAGGATAGTGTCCCCGCCGCCTTCGGTGCGTCCAGCGGAAAGCCAGAACTCGAGGTTGGCCTTGTAGCGGTGCGTGATTTCGAGCGCCGCGCCCGCCGCGCTCATCAGATTCTTCAGCGGCCGCGTGGCTCCGAAAGCGCCGATGCGCAGAGTGCCGCCGTTAAAAAGAGGACGGTATGGAAGGGAGCCGGCTTCGAGATAGTAGAGGTTGGGCAGGTAGATGCATGGGCGCGTGTAGGCCGAGCGAACCCAGTTACAAAACCTCAGGCTGTTCCCGCCGAGATGGAAATTGTGGGCCGCCATTTCCACCTCCATCGCCTCACGAACCAGTCGCACGCCGTTGGTGTCAGCCTGCAGAAAGCCCACGTTGGAGTGGCAATTGACGGCGAAGCGGATGGATGAGTTCGCGAGCACGAGAGCTTGAGTGTCCGACGAGGGCATCCAGGGCGCGGAGATGACCACGTGGGTGGCAGGATCGCGCCGTAAGCGGTCGCACAAGTCTTTGGCGCCGAGGATGGGCCAGACATCCACGACAATGCCGGCGCGCCGCAGGACTTTGCAGGTGTTCAGGGCTGAGACGCCGAGTCCGATGTGGCTGATGTTGTGCTGGGCGGCGAAATTCTTATAGGCGAGGACGAGTCGTTGCGGCATGTTTCTTCTGAGGAGCTCTTGGATACCCCGATCGTAAATTATGGTGGCGCGAATCCAAGAGCGCGATTGGTTCAACCGTTTGAAAAGCGGTCAGAAGAAAATCGTCGAGCATGGTGACGCCGAGAATTGCCGCGGCGGTCAGAGCGTGACATTGCCAACGACGGCTGGGGTAAACTAGCTTTTGACCCCATGAAAATTCATGAATACCAGGCCAAGGCGATCTTGGCCAAGTACGGAGTCCCTGTGCCTCGGGGCGAAGTTGCATTCACCGTGGATGAGGCGGAAGCGGCGGCCAAGAAGATCGGCGGCAGCGTGGTCGTCAAAGCTCAGATTCACGCGGGCGGGCGCGGCAAGGGCGGCGGCGTCAAAGTCGCCAAGGATGCGCTGGAAGCGGCCGAGATCGCAAAGAAGATGCTGGGCATGCGGCTGGTGACGCACCAAACCGGGCCCGAAGGCCGCATCGTGCAACGCTTGTTGGTGGAGGAGACGTTGCCGATCGCGCGCGAGTTGTACTTGGGCATCGTGCTGGATCGCGCGCAAGGCAAGCCGGTGTTCATGGCGTCGTCGGCGGGCGGCGTGGATATCGAAGAGGTGGCGGCGAAGTCGCCCGAGTCGATTTTGAAGGAAGCATTGGAGCCGGGCTATGGGCTTGCGCCGTTTCAAGCGCGCAGCATGGCGTTCGGGATGGGCGTGGAGTCGGAAAGCGCGAGCGGCGCGGTGGCTGCCATGATTGGACTCGCAAAAGCGTACGACGCGATCGATGCGTCGCTGGCGGAGATCAATCCGTTCATTGTTAGCGAGGACGGCAAGGTGTACGCGCTGGACGCCAAGTTCACATTGGACGACAACGCGCTTTACCGGCACAAGGACTTGCTGGATTTGCGCGATTTAAACGAAGAGGATCCGCTGGAAGTGGAGGCGTCGCGCTTCAGCCTGAACTACATCAAGCTGGATGGCGACATCGCGTGCATGGTAAACGGCGCGGGCCTGGCGATGGCGACCATGGACATCGTGAAGTACGCCGGGGGCAGTCCCGCGAATTTTCTGGATGTCGGCGGCGGCGCGAACGCCGAGCAGATCAAGAACGCATTCCGCATTTTGCTGTCGGATGCAGGCGTAAAGGCGGTGCTGATTAATATCTTTGGCGGCATCCTGCGCTGCGACGTGCTGGCCACCGGCGTAGTGAACGCGGCGCGAGAGCTCAACGTGAAGGCGCCGATCGTGGTTCGCATGGAAGGGACCAACGTCGAGAAGGGACAAGAAATCTTGAGGACGTCGGGTTTCAACTTCACCGTCGCGGATGGGATGCGCGATGCGGCCGAGAAGGTGGTCCAAGCGGCGCGGGGCGTGAAGGCATGAGCGTCCTGGTGGATCAAAACACGCGGGTTCTGTTTCAGGGGTTCACCGGACGCGAGGCCAGTTTCCACGCACAAGCATCCATCGATTACGGGACCAAGGTGGTTGGCGGCGTAACGCCGGGCAAAGGCGGGCTGATGCATCTGGGACTGCCCGTGTTCAACACCATGGCGGACGCCGTGAAGCACACCGGCGCCAACGCTTCGGTGATTTTCGTCCCTCCTCCGTATGCCGCGGACGCGATCATGGAGGCCGTGGCCGCGGGTGTGCCGCTGGTAGTCTGCATCACGGAGGGAATCCCGACCGAAGATATGGTGCAGGCGCGCGAATTCATGCGAGGCAAGCCGTCGCGCTTGATCGGCCCGAATTGTCCGGGCATTATTTCGCCCGGAAAATGCAAAATTGGGATCATGCCCGCGTCGATTCACAAGGCGGGCAACGTGGGCGTGGTGTCGCGCTCGGGCACGCTGACGTACGAAGCGGTGGGGCAACTGACCAAGCTCGGGATCGGCCAGTCGACGTGCATCGGGATCGGCGGAGATCCGATTATTGGCACCACGTTCCTGGACGCGATCGAGCTGTTCAATGCCGACCCGGATACGCACGCCATCGTAATGATCGGCGAGATTGGCGGCAGCGCGGAGGAGACGGCCGCGGAGTACATCCAGGCGAACGTCAAGAAGCCGGTGGTGGGTTTTATCGCCGGACAGACCGCGCCGCCGGGACGCCGCATGGGCCACGCCGGAGCGATTATCTCGGGCGGATCAGGGAAAGCAGAAGACAAAATGAAGGCGATGAAAGCGGCCGGCATCACCGTGTGCGCGACTCCCGCCGAAATCGGAGAAAAGGTCAAGAGCCGTCTGTAGCCGGGCCTGGTTGCAACAAGACTGGGCCTGAGGCGTCGGCGCGCGATATTCAATATGGCAATCGAACAGACATTTGCAATCATCAAGCCGGATGCAACGGCGGCGGGTCATGCGGGTCAGATTCTCGGCATGATCGAAAAGGCCGGGTTCCGCATTCGGGGCTTGAAGATGATACGGCTATCCAAACAGCAGGCGGAAGGCTTCTACGACGTACACCGTGAGAGGCCGTTTTTCAGCGGACTGGTGACGTTCATGACGGAGGGCCCGGTGATCGTGCTGGCGATGGAGCGCGAGGACGCCATTAAACAGTGGCGTGAGCTGATGGGCGCGACCAATCCGGAGAAAGCGGCGGAAGGCACCATCCGGAAGAAGTTCGCGCACAACATCGAGCGCAACGCGGTGCATGGGTCGGACGCACCGGAGACCGCGGCGATTGAGATTCCGTTTTTCTTCAGCCTGGCGGAGTTGCTCTAACTCGCTATCTTCAACCGCGCCACAGCCGCGCCAATACTTAGAGACGCATCCAGCAGACGCCGCGCCGCGATCGGTCCCACCTTTTCGTTTGTGATCCAGTGCAGCGCCGAGCTAATCGCGCAGCCGCATTCCGAGCAGTCCGGATCGCCGCCGAACACGCAAGGCTCAACGCGCGTGCGAAGATCGGCTGTGTAGTTCGCGGACACGCGAGCGAAGGCGCAGTCCGCGGGGCTGGCGGGCGGCTGCATGATAGCCCGCGCCATTCCTGGCTTGATGAGAAACTTCGGATACTTCGCAGCCAGCCACGGAATCGCTTTCGCCAAGCGCGCCCGGTCTTCCATCGAAAGCCGTTCCGCGCTTTGCTCGCCGCGCTGCGGAGTATACACGCTCATCCAGATACGATGGACTTCCTCGCGCGCGCTCCAGAACTCCAGGTAGCGCTCGGCATAATTGAGATCCTGCACATGCGCCCGCACGGCTGTCCAATGAATGTAGACTCGCCGGCCTTCAATATTGCGCAGAATCCGTTCGTATGTGGCGGGTTTGCGGCGTTCGTCATGATGCTCGGGCAATCCGTCCACGGAAACTGCAATGGTTACGCGCGGGAGCGATGTCCATTCCGCTGGAATCGGAATTACGCCGCTAGTGACCACCATCGTGTAGATACCGCGCTCGCTCAGGATCGGCAGCAACTGACTCAGCTCGCGATGGCGCATCATCGGCTCGCCGCCAACCAAGCTCAATTGCATCGGATCGTGCTGATCCACCAGCCTTAGAATGCCCTGCACGAGAGTCTCGCCGCGCGAATCGGATAGCTGCGTCAGTGTGACGCCGCCGCCCAGGTGCCGGTCGCCGTAAGCGTAACAACCCGGGCAACTCAGCGGGCACTCGCTAGTGATTTCAATGGAAAGCAGCGGCAGTTTGCCGCGCAGAATTTTGCCCCACCCCGAAATGATGTCTCCACCACGCATATAACTGAGACGCCGCGGACGCCAAGCAGGTGTACAGTAACCGTTAGCTCTGGATGGCGCCGGCGGCGAAGCTGAGCAAATCCCCCTGTGCACGCGCCAGTTCCTTGAGCCGCTCGGAATCGCCCGCGAGTTGGCAGAGCTGGAACAGGGTCGGACAGGCGAGCTGCGTTGGATCGACGCTGCTCAGATGTTGAATCGAAATTTGGATCGCTTCCTGGTAGCGCTCACGCCGTACCAGCAATCCGACCAGCACCTGCGCGGATTGGATCGCCCGCATCGGGTCGTCTTGAGCAACGATCTTCGCTTTGAAATGCTCGATGGCCCCCTCCATGCCCTCGCCGAGAAGCGCATGCAAGTAGATGGCATGATCCGTGTATATGTCTTCAAATGGCGGCTCGCCTCGCATCTTGAACTGCGGAGACAAGTGCGCGCCGTATTCGCATAGCTCCAGCGCCAGACGGATGGCTTCCTGATCCTGCAAGTCTTGATTTGGCAAATCCAGCGCAAACCGAACGACGTTGATCACGTGCGAGGTGTCGACATAAGCATCGAACTCGCCGAAGAGCCAAGCGCGGCCGGCCATCAGTTCGGGGATGCTGTTACCGGTGGGCGCTCGGCCCTCGCGCTGGACAATCGCGCTCTTCAGATTCGCAACCAGTTCTGAGTGCAGCGTGCGGACCAGCAGGATCAAGCACTCCTCGCGGCGATCGAGGTCCGGAAACTGCTCGAAGTAGGTAATCGCCCGGCAGATGCCATGTTGCGCGATCACCAACTCCAGGCCTTTGGGCGGATGTACGCGCTCGCCGAGCGCGATGTCGATCAAAGCGTCGATTTGTTCGTTTGGTTCCGCTTGCTCGATTGCCGAAGCAACCGTTTCGCGATCGCCGACAGCGCGGAAATAGGGCCAGGCCCTCGCGATGTCACCCTCAGCCAGGAACAATGCGCCGGCCTCGCGGGCCGCTTCACGCACGCCGCTCTCATACTGGGCGCGCGCCGGTTCCGGCAACGTGTCGATCGCGCCCAACTGGATCAATGGCAGGCCCAATTCCAGTCGCTTCTCCATCAGGCGCGTTTCAAACAGCCGGGGATATTGTTTCTCGGCGAGGAATTTTCGCGCCAGCAGATCCAGAGCGGAAGCAGCACCGCCGGAGGCCACAGCCTCCTCGATTTGATCAAACGGCTGGTCGTTCATGCCGGGCCTGCGCGCGGATGCGGCTAGCCCCCGATCGCGTACATCGGACGCGGCGGAGCGACAAACTTCGCACTGTTGATCTCGTGCCCCAGCCACTTCTTGTGCACTGTTTCGCGGATGGTCGCGGCAATCTCGGCATCCGGCGCGCCGTTGCGGAGCAACGCCCGGACGTCGGTCTCTTCGATCGCGAACAGGCAATACCGCAGCTTGCCGTCGCTGGTAAGGCGGACGCGATTGCAGTTCAAGCAGAACGGGCGGGTGACGGAAGCGATGAAGCCGACCGATCCGATTCCGTCGGCAAAACGGTATTCAGTGGCCGGCGCCCGCGGATCGCGATCCGCTATTTCGACCAGCGGCGAGATTTCGCGCGACAACGTCTCGATGATTTCGTCCGCCGACAGAACGTTCTCGCGCGACCAGAGTCCCTGCGAATCCAGCGGCATGAACTCGATGAAACGGACTTCGATGCCACGCTCGCGCCCATATTGCACCAGCGGAACGATTTCAGGCTCCACCAGATTCTTCACCGCGACCGCATTGATCTTGATCGGGCCGAATCCAATCTGCTGCGCAATGTCGATGCCATCCAGCACCTTGTCCAAATCATCGCGGCGGGTAATTTGGTGGAAGCACTCGCGATCCAGAGTGTCCAGATGCACATTCAGCCGGCGCAAGCCCGCGTCGTACAAAGCTTGCGCGTGGCGGGCCAACAGCACGCCGTTGGTGGTGAGCGCGATGTCGCGCACGCCTGGAATCGCGCATAGCTTTCCGATCAGAACCGGGAGATCCTTGCGCACCAACGGCTCGCCGCCGGTCACCCGAATTTTCGTGACGCCCAGCGACACCGCGACCCGCGCGAAGCGCTCGATTTCCTCAAACGAGAGGATCTCCTCGCGCGGCACATAGGTCACGTTGTCTTCCGGCATGCAGTAAAAACAACGGATGTTGCAGCGATCCGTCACACTGATCCGGAGATTGTCGTGCAGGCGGCCGAACGTGTCCACCAGGGGCTGATTACTAATAACCGGCAGATCGGCGATAGAAGTTAGCGCGGTCATAAGCAAGGAGGAAAGTATGGCGAGTCTGTTTTATTGTAACAAGGCGGGTATACATGTATAATCAAAACCGCCCCGTCCTGAGTAATCCTTCCGAAAGGTTGTACCCATGCTTCGCCTGTTGTTCGCCTGTTCTTCACTCTTGATGGTTGCCGCTGTACTTCCAGCCAGCCCCATAACCTGCATCACGACTGCTACGCCCACCATAGTGCATGGAGAAGGCATAACCGAAAGGGCCGGCGACATCGTCTTCACGTGTTCCGGCGGCAGTCCGAACGCGGCCATGACAGTGGATCTCTCCATCTTTCTAAACGTCAATATCACCAATCGCCTGGCGTCGGCTTCCTCGAACGCTTTACTGGACATTATATTCACGGCAGACAACGGCACCGGGCCGCAACCGATCGCCGCGACACCCATACTCACCGGGCAAGCATCTCTGGAGTTTAATGGCGCAACCTTCACGTTGTCGCCGACCGGTTCGGTCACTCTGCGGCTGGCCAACATTCGAGGCGCGGCTAACCAATTAAACTTCGCAGCCAACAGTACGCTGCAAGCATTGATCGGTAGCGGTGCCAATGCCTCCATGGCGCTTACGTCCAGCCAAGTCACCGTGGGAGTTCCGGAGCATGGCCTGTACGATGCTTTTTCTGACAAGATCCTGTGCAGCCAACAGGGATCGCGGCTGCCGGCCAACCCAGGGAGCTTCGCCAGCTTCCGTGCGGCCGGCTCCGCATTCGCCTCCACTCGGGTGACCGAGGGTTTCGCGGATTCGTTCGCGCCGCTCAGCGATCCGTCAAACCTGGGCGCCGATACCGGCACGCGTATCATCGTGCAGTATTCTGGATTCCCGCAGGGTGCGCAGATTTTTGTTCCCACCGTGGTTGCAGGATCGGATGCCACACAGCCGACGGCGGGAGGCGACCTCGGTTTAGCCGCCTCCGGCGGCAAGTACACACCCGGCAATTCAACTCTGCTGCTCTCGCTCGTGCAGTACACGGACGCTAATGGCGCCGGTGGAATGCCTCTCTATACTCCCGGAGCGCCGGGATCCGGAACAGTGAGCTTCGATTCGATGAGCCCGGTTACACTGACCAGCGGCGCGGGAATCGCGGTTTACCAAGTGATGGATGCGAATCCGTCGATTCAGGAGAGCGCCCAGTTCCCAACTTTTCTCGCGCTTGCGCCGTCGGACAACGGCACTTCAGTTCAAACCGAGGAAACGGTTTCGCTCGCGCCCATTTCCACAGTCTATACGGCCACCGCGACAGATCCTATTCCTCGCTTTCAGCAAGTCCCGATTCCCGACGATTGTACGATCGTCGGCGATTGCGATGCCAGGTATTTCCCCCGATTGTCGGTGTCCGTATCTTCGCTGAGCTACACCGCGTCGGCCGGCGCTCTGGCGCAGGCGCAATACGTCCCGATCCAGAATGCATCCGGTGGCGTCTTGCAGTGGACTGCGTCCGTCACGTACACCAACGGCAGCGGCTGGCTGGTTGTGTCGCCGACGCAAGGGGAAAACAATTCAACTATTCGCATCGATGCGGTTCCCGGCACACTCACGCCGGGTACTTACACTGCCACGTTGACCATCAACGCCGGACCGATCGTCGGATCGGCCAACGTGGCAATCACGCTGCTGATCACGGATCCCACGGCGCCCGCGGTTCAGCCGCCCTCCGTGCAAACGCTGGTCAATGGAGCCACCTTCGCGGCGGGCGCGGTTGCTCCCGGCTCCATGGCGACTCTCGGCGGAACCCAGCTCTCTGGCAAAGTTGTGACCGTGACGTTTGACAGCCTGGATGCCCAAGTACTCTTCGCTAACGATACTCAGATCAATGTGATCGTGCCGGCGGGCCTGGGCGCGAAGACATCCGTGCAGGTCGTGGTCACGGTCGACGGCACGGCCAGCGCGCCGCTCACCGCCAGCCTGGCGCCTTTTGCACCGGGCATTTTCTCCAACGGCGTCGAGAATCAGAACTACACCTTGAACAGTTCCAAACAGCCGGCCCCGCTTGGCAGCATCATCCAAATCTACGCCACCGGTTTGTCCGGAACGGGCGTGATTACGGCCAAGATCGGGAGCCAGGTGGTCACGCACCCTTACTATGGAGGCCAGGCGCCCGGAACCCCCGGGATGCAACAGATCGATCTGATCCTGCCGTCGGACCTGACCGGCAGCACCGTCAATGTGTCCGTGTGCGGTGGACCGACGGCCGCGAAGGTGGTGTGCAGCCCGCCGGTTCCCGTGGCTCTCGCGAAGTAGATGAATCGGCGCTAACGTTACCAGACGTTCATGCATCGAAACCTATCGCATGATTCTCCTCATCTCACTTGGTGAGGAGAATTACTGCGATGAAATCGGCAGTTCTGACGGGGATTCTTTTAGCGTCGTCCGCGATGGTGGCCTGTGGGCCCCCGCGTGTGGCGGTCGTCGTGCCTGCGCCGCCGGCGCCTTATGTCGTCGGCGCCGTGGGATATGCGCCAGGCCCAGGCTATGTTTGGGTGGATGGCTTCTGGAATTTGAATGGAGGCCGCTGGGTTTGGGCCAATGGACGATGGGCCGTGCCGCCGCGTGGACACGCGGTCTGGGTAGCCGACCGTTGGGAGCGCCATGGCAATGGCTGGCGCTATCGTCGCGGGCATTGGCGGTAGTCCGCGGGCTCTGGCGATAATGAGTATGCATGGCCGAGCCCGCTTTTGACGCCCTTCTGGTGCTGTCCTTCGGAGGCCCCGAAAAACCGGACGACGTCATTCCGTTTCTCGAGAACGTGCTGCGCGGGCGCAATGTTCCTCGGGAACGAATGCTCGCGGTTGCCGAGCATTATTACCACTTCGGCGGCAAGAGCCCGATCAACGATCAAGCCCGCGCGTTGATCGCGGGGCTTCGCGAAGAGCTTGACGCCCACGGGCTTCGGCTCCCCATTTACTGGGGCAATCGCAATTGGCATCCATTCCTCGCCGACACGCTGCGCGAGATGAAGACTGACGGCGTGCGCAGAGCGCTCGCGTTCGTCACGTCGATTTTCAGTTCGTATTCCGGATGCCGGCAGTACCTGGAAGACATCGAGCGTGCGCGATCGCAAGTAGACGGCGCGCCGGAAATCCGGAAGCTGCGGTCCTTCTATAACCATCCGTTGTTTATCGAGGCGCAAGCCGATCGAGTTCGCGACGCGCTCAGCGGGCGTCAGGCAAGCATCATCTACACCGCACACAGCGTGCCCCTCGCGATGGCCGAAACCAGCGATTATCAAAAGCAGCTTCAGGAATCGTGCCGCTTGGTCTCGGAGCGGCTCGGGTCGAGCGAGTGGCGGCTGGTTTATCAGAGCCGCAGCGGACCTCCCTCACAGCCTTGGCTCCAACCGGACATCGGGGATGTGTTGCGCGGACTGGATCGCGGCGCCGACGTGGTTGTGGTGCCCATCGGATTCGTCTCCGATCACATGGAAGTGATCTACGATCTCGACATCGAAGCGCAAGCTCTGGCCCGCGAGCGTGGCGTGAACATGCTGCGAGCCGGCACCGTCGGCGTACATCCCAAGTTTCTGCGGATGATTCGCGAGCTGATCGGCGACCCGCGGAGTCACGCTGCTTGCCCTGCCGATTGTTGTCCCGCGCCCGTGCGCCGCGCCACACCACAGGTCATCGCTGGCTGAGTTTCTGATACACCTCGCGCTTCGACAAGCCCCGCTCGCGCGCCACGGTCTTCATCGCCTCCATGCGCGGTACACCCGCCTCCAGGAGCTTATCGAACGCCGCTTCAATCGGCGTCGCGTCCGCGGCCAGTGCCTCTGCCTTGCCGATGATGAGCGTGATCTCGCCTTTGATCGACGGGCGTTTTGCCAAAGCCTCCCGCAAATCCGACGGCTCTCCCACCAGAAACTCTTCGTGAATCTTGGTCAGCTCGCGCCCTAGCGTGACCCGCCGCGGCCCCAGGACTTCCGCGATATCTTCCAAGGCTTCCAGAATTCGGTGCGGCGTTTCATAGAAGACCAACGTTGCCGGATAGCGCTTCACCTCTTCCAGAGTTTTCCTGCGCTGGGTTTTCTTCGCTGGTAAAAACCCGCCAAAGAAAAATGCATCGGTCGTGAGGCCGGACGCGCTCAACGCCGTCAGTACCGCCGATGGGCCGGGAATCGGAGAGACGGCGATCCCCTGCGCCCGCGCCTGCGCCACCAGCCGGTAGCCGGGATCGGCGATCAATGGCGTCCCCGCATCCGAGACCAGTGCGATATTAGCGCCCGCCGCGAGTTCCCGCAGCAGTTCCTCGGCGCGCGCCTGCTCGTTGTGCTCGTGATAGCTCACCAGTGGCTTCGAGATGCCGTGGCGGTCCAGCAGCTTGCGCGTCTGCCGCGTGTCTTCGCACGCGATCCGGTCCACTTCCCGCAAAATCCGGATAGCGCGCAGCGTGATGTCGTCCAGGTTGCCGATCGGGGTCGCAACAACGTACAGTGTTCCGCTCACGGACTACGATGATAGCGAACGCGGCTGGCCTGTTTCCCGTACTCTAACAATGAGTGCGCCCAGGCAAACCAAGCCGCACCGCCCAGTTCGTCGCGTTGAATCGCGCCTTGGGCAATCTTGCGCCTCAAGTGCCAGGCTTCTCCGATCCTTCCGCCGTTCAATTTCTGCCCGAGAAGTGGCAGAGGAGAGTGGAGCGAACTCGCGCATCGCTTGCGAGCGGCGCCCGCACGTCGCCGTATCCGTTTTGGCAGCGCCCCATGGGCACGTACCTTCAGTTCCGCACCGTGATCCTGGACGGCGCCCTGGCTGCGTCGCCGCCCGTGGAGCAGTTGGTTATCCTCGGCGCCGGCCTCGACAGCCGGGCCTGGCGACTGGATTCTCTCAAGGACACCATCGTCTTTGAGGTCGACTTTCCGAGCAGCCAGGCGTGGAAGCGCGAACGCGCCGCGTCCATTCCGTTTCCAGCCAAGGACGTGCGTTTTGTCGCCATCGATTTCGAGCGCGATCAACTCGCTCCGCTCCTTCGAGCCGCTGGATTCGATCCAACGAAGCCAAGCTTCTGGCTTTGGGAGGGCGTCACGATGTACCTCCGCCCCGAATCAGTGTCGGCCAATCTTGGTGCAATCGCGGCTCTGTCCGCGCCCGGCAGCCGGATCGCCTTCACCTACTTGCGCAAGAAAAACGGACGGATGCCGCGCAGCCTGGTTCTCTCGTTGTTGGGCGAGCCGTTGCGCTCGGCGTTTTCGCCCGCCGAGATCACGGACTTGGCCAAATCGGATGGTTGGAGGCGCATCCAGGACTCGAATGTCCAAGATTGGCTGAAGGAAACTCCCGGATTGAAGCTCACGCGGCGCCGGATTGGCCTGCAATGGCTGGAATCGATTTGGGTCGGTGAAATCGCGTGATCACGGAGCCAACAGTTTTATCTTTCGCGCCATGAGAATCACTTAGCAATATTGGGCAGGCTGTTGCCCCGCGTCCCGGCCGTACTCTGGCGATGAAGGGGAACAGCATGAAACCAGAAGAGCTCCACAAGATCGCCGCAATTCTCCAAAAGTCACATCACCAGCATCTCGGCGTTACTTCCCACCCGCCCAAGCCGCCGCACGCACCCGCGGCCCGGCGCCTGGAACGAGGCGACCTTCTTTCCTTCACCCATGCTCTCGACAACGCGCGCGATCAGTGGCCGGGCAGCGATCTCTGCTTGATCGGCGCGGATGGCGCGCTGGCGCCCACCAATATCGACGATCCCTCCGATACACTCCCGCCGGGCTTCTTGCAATTCCTGGATCCCGAAATGTTGATTCGCATCCCGATCGGCGACCCTGAGGACCAGGACGATCAGATCGACTAGCCCTCAGGCAACTAGCGTATCAACGGGAGCACTCGCGCCCTGAGCTCCTTCAGAAACGCGTCCTGCTTTGTGAACACGGCAAAATGACCGGCCCCGTCGATCGTGACGAAAGCTTTGCGAGGAGCATGCAGTGAGTTCACATAGGCTTTGGCCAGACTTGTCGGTGTGGTGAAATCCTCGGCGCCCTGGATGACGAACACGGGCACGGCGAATTCGCCTCCGAGAAGCTTGGGGTCGAGCACCGAGGTCTGGGGGACGAGCTGCTCGGCGCTGACGCCCTGTCCGTCAAACCAGTCGTTGATGTCGCCCAGCGAGTACCCGGGCGCAGTCAGCGCGAACCCCAGGGTGGATGCAAGAAACACGTCCGCTCCTTCAAACAGATTCGACCATTTGCGTTGGACCGCGAAGCCCTTTCCGTCCTTGTACGGCGGAGGCCCAACTTCATTCAGTTCCCCAAGAGCCCGAGAATTGCCGTCGCGGGCCGCCCGATCAACCAGGGCTGCGTATGCGACGGCGTAGTTTCGCGTAGGATCGGCAACCTGACCCGTACCCACAAATGCATAGAAAAGTTCGGGCCGCGCCTTCGCCATGAAAACTCCCAGGATGGAGCCCCAGGAATGCCCGACGAGAACGATTTTGTCCTTCTGCAACCTCTTCGACAACAGTTCCGCAAGCTCGACGCCATCCTGAACCATCCTCTCGACGGTGATGGTGGAGGCGGCCGCCGCTCCATTTCGTCCGAAGGTTCTTCCGGTGCCCCGCTGATCCCATTGGACGACGGTGAAATACTTCAGCCAGTTGCGAAAACCTGCGTACCCCCAGGGATTGGTCGCATCGCCGGGTCCTCCATGTAAGAACAACAGCACAGGGTTCCTGCGGTCTTCGCCGCGAATCGTGATCCATTGCTCGAGTCCGCCGACCTTCACATAGTTCGCTTCGTCGATTCCGTTTGGAGTGGTAACCGCATAGTCCCGCGCGTTGCGCGTGCGCAAGAACTTCACCACAGGGTCCAATTTCTGGAATTCGCCGGCTTCCGATCGCCCGGTGGATGGTTCCTGCGCGATCAACGAGGCAACGGCGGCGCCGCAAATGAACACCAGCGTGGCGGAGCGCAACGTCAGGGAAGGATTGACAATCATACTAATGGTTATACGAACTGATTGCCGTTCAGTGAGCAGAGAGTGATCCGTTTCATCGAGGTAAGACTCGGTGTGGCACTATGGAGGTGTCTATGACGCCTTCTCAGCCCGCGCCGAAGTTCCAGTTGGTCAACACACCCGAGTACCGCGAATCCTATGCCAACAGCGTGCAAATTCGCGTGAATCTGTGGGACTTCTTCCTGATGTTCGGCATCGTAAACCAAACCGCGCCCGACAGCGTGACCATCCATAATTTTCAAGGCGTGTACGTGAGCCCGCAGCAGGCCAAGGCCCTGTTGAACGTGCTGACGCAGAACGTTTCCCAGTACGAAGCGACTTTCGGTGAAATCAAGCTGGAGCCTCACCCTGGCAAGCCCGGCGCCATCCAGTGAAGGCCCGGCGCACGATCGCAACTTTCCCGGCGCCTTTGCGCTATTGCTCCTGGCCGTCTTCGCGCTAATCGTTTTCCTCGCGCATCTTCCGTACTTGGGCTTGCCCTACTTTTGGGATGAGCTCGGCCAATTTGTTCCGGCGGCGCTCGACATCTATCACGACGGCGCATGGATTCCGCATTCCACCGTCCCCAACGCGCACCCGCCCGCCGTGATGGCGTACCTGGCGCTGGTCTGGCGAACGTTCGGTTATTCCATCGCTGCCACGCGATCGGCGATGCTGGCGCAAGCGAGCCTGGCGGTGTTTTTCACGTTCCTGCTCGGACGGCAAATCGGTCGAACCCGCGCGCCCGCCGTGGTTGCCGCTTTGTTCCTGCTGCTCGACCCGCTCTTCTACACGCAGGGGATGATGGCGCAGCTCGATATGCCGGCCATGTTGTTCACCGTCCTCGCGCTGGGTTTGTTCTTTAGGGACCGCCACGCCGCTGCGGCCGCCGCCTGCACCGCGCTGGTGCTGGCGAAAGAAACGGGCGCGCTTCTGCCGCTGATCCTTGGCCTGGTTCTGTTCTTTGATCCCACCCGTTCCAAGTACACTGCCTACTATCTCGCGCCCTTTGCCGCTCTCGGCATCTGGTTCCTGACGCTCTGGCGCATCACCGGCCACATCTTCGGCGATCCCGGCTTCACGCAATACAACACACTGTACTCACTGAATCCGGTGCGCGCGTCGCTGACCCTGCTGCGCCGCCTCTACTACTTGTTCCTGGATGACTTCCGCTGGGTGGGAACAATCGCGATCCTGCTCGCATGGAGGCGTGAGCGCCTCTACACCACGCGCGCGTGGAAAATCGTTTGGTGCTTCATCGCCGCCCATGTGCTTCTGGTCAGCCTGCTGGGAGGGGCTGGGCTGGAGCGCTATCTGCTGCCCGTGCTTCCGCTGGTTTACATCGCGATGGCCGCCGCGTTTGCGGTCATGGATCCGCCGTGGCGTATCTTCGGCGCTTCCCTCATGGCCGTGGGACTTCTTGCGGGATTATTCCTAAACCCGCCGTTTCCAATGCCCTTCGAGAACAATCTCGCGATGGCCGATTTCGTCGAGCTGCATCGCGATGCCGCGCAGTTCCTCGAAAAATCATATCCGGAGAAAACCATCTACACTGCCTGGCCCCTGACGCAGGCGCTGCGCGATCCGGCGTTTGGCTACGTGGATAAGAAAC
>Ga0182015_10002666_pt1 | contig 21128 bp, 23 predicted proteins | sample 712P3MmetaG_FD_120478 | JGI IMG/M metagenome (GOLD analysis project Ga0182015, IMG submission 120478) | Permafrost microbial communities from Stordalen Mire, Sweden - 712P3M metaG | ecosystem: Environmental > Terrestrial > Soil > Wetlands > Permafrost | place: Sweden: Stordalen | collected...
AATGTCGACGGGAATAACCTGGTTGACACTCTGCACCAGCGCGTAGTTCTGGAACACGCCGCCGGAGGTGGCACATGCTCCCATCGAAATTACCCACTTCGGCTCCGGCATCTGCTCCCACAAGAGCCGGATCACCGGCGCCATCTTGTTCGAGACGCGGCCGGCAATGATCATGAGATCGCTCTGCCGCGGCGACGGACGAAATACTTCCGCTCCAAAGCGTGCAATATCAAAGCGCGCCGCTCCCATCGACATCATTTCGATGGCGCAACAGGCCAGCCCAAACGTCATCGGCCAGATGGAGCCCTTGCGCATCCAGTTGACCGCCGAATCCAGCGTGGTAAGCACCACTCCCTCTGGCGTAGGATTGCCGAAGGTCAAGTCCTTGACCACCTTCTTGCCATTCTCGTTGGAGATGTAGGGACCGAAATTTAGCTCGGGGGGCATCCCTTTATTGTAAACCACCGGACTGCGGCGCTAGACCCTGACGCCTGTCCTCTGACTTTGGCGTGCCCGACGGTGAAATGCCTACGGGTTCACCACAACCTTCCCAAACATCTGGCTCTTCTCCAAATACTCGTGCGCTGCGCGGATTTCACTGAGTGGAAATACGCGGTCCACCACCGGTTTCAACCGGCCGGCAAACACATGCTTCAGCACTTCATGCAGCTCGCCCATGGTTCCCATGTAAGAGCCAAGGAGCGTCAACTGCCGTGCGAACAGATGTCGCAGATCAATGCCGACGATCGGACCGGTGGTCGCTCCGCAAGTGACCAGGGTGCCACTGCTCTTGAGAGACTTTACGCTTTCTTCCCAGGTCGCAGCGCCCACGTGCTCCACCACAATGTCGACGCCTTCTTTGTTTGTGATCTTCCGCACTTCTTCGGAGATTTTTTGCGTGTAGTGGTTGATGCCGTAGTCCGCGCCGAGTTCACGGCCCTTGGCCAGCTTGGATTCGTCCCCCGCGGTCGTGATCACCCGGCAGTGAAAAAGCTTGGCAATTTGAATCGCCGCGATGCCGACGCCGGAGCTTGCGCCCAGTACCAGCACCGTCTGGCCGAGACGAATGCCGGCTCGCCCGACCAGCATGTGCCATGCAGTCAGAAACACCAGAGGCACGCTTGCCGCCTGATTGAAGTCGAGCGAGTCCGGAATCGGAATCACGTTCGCCGCCGGCACCGCGATCAACTCGCAATTCCCTCCATCCACAGCATTCCCCAGCGCGGTGAATTCCCGGCACTGGTTTTGCAGTCCGGCAACACACTTTGCGCAGTGCCCGCAGAAATGCATCGGCGCCAGCAGCACTCGCTGACCGGCCTTGAATCCGCCGACGTATTCACCCGCCTCGACGACCTCACCCGCAACGTCGCTGCCGAGAATGTGCGGCAGCTTAACTCCCGGCAGTCCTTTGCGCACCCAGACATCCAGATGATTCAGCGAACATGCCCGCACGCGCACCAGCGCCTGATCCTTACGCAGCTGCGGATCAGGGGCATCCTCGTAAGTCAAGACTTCGGGCCCACCGAATTGATGAATTCGGGCAGCTTTCATAAGAGCGTTCTCCAAAAGCCTGAAACTAACACAAAACCGGTCGTTTGACTCCCTGCAGTTAAGCGCCTGATAATCAAGCCTGCAAGCGCTGCCCCATGGACATCTACGAGCAAATCGTCCAGCTACGTCGCGAAGGACGCCGCGGCGCAGTCGCCACCATCGTCAACGTGCGCGGCTCGATCCCTTCCTTCCGTACTGCGAAAATGCTGGTACGGGACGACGGCTCAATCGTTGGCACGATCGGAGGCGGGTGCGTCGAGGCTGACGTGTGGCAGGCGGCCCGTGAGGTCATGGAATCGGAAAAACCTCGGACCCTCACTTTCGACCTGAACCAGGATCCGAAGTATGACACGGGTTTGGTTTGCGGCGGATCGCTCGAGGTTTTCGTGGAGCCTGTATTACCTCCAGCATTACTTTATGTATTCGGTGCAGGTCATGTAGCTGTGAACCTTTGTAGCGTGGCGGCGAATGCCGGGTTCGACCCAATTGTGACGGACGATCGCACTTCTTACGCGACCTTGGAACGATTTCCCGCTGCGCGCGAAGTTCATGCGCTCGACTTCGACGAAGCCATCCAAAAGCTCGACCCTAACGAGACCTCCTATATCGTCATCGTTACTCGAGGTCATCGCGACGATATGCGCATTTTGCGCTGGGCAGTGCAGACGCGTGCACGTTACGTTGGAATGATCGGCTCCAAGCGCAAGGTGATTGAAATCTTCAAGGCGCTGCAGAAGGAAGGCCTGCCTGCGCATTTGTTTGACCGCGTCCACGCTCCCATCGGCCTCGACATCGGGGCCATCACGCCCGAGGAGATTGCGGTGGCCATCACAGCGGAGCTCATCGCGATCCGGCGGCATGCCGATGCTGGACTGACGCACATGAGCTGGTTCCGCTCGCAAGACTCCCGCGCAGAAACAGACGATGCGCCAGACGCGGCAGATGCGGCATTCGATGAGCACGAATGATTGGTGATTTCTAATTGATGGTTGTAAATCCATCCAGTGACGCCCCTGAATAGCCGGATTTGCTCTCAGCCTTGCTGCATGCCTCAGTGCCTCTTTGTTCGATGTTCTCTACTCCAATCAACAATCAGCAATCAAAAATCAACAATTCTCCCGCATTCCTGCTATCTTCGCAGCATGACCCGCGCTGCCAGCTTCGCCGGCTTAATCCTGGCAGCCGGCGACTCTTCGCGCATGGGCAGGGATAAAGCCTTACTTCCGTGGCCCCCGGCGGCGACCGGAGAAGGGCGTTCCACTGACACATTCCTCTCCGCAGCGATTCGCTCGCTCTTGCGGGCCACCGATTTCGTCCTGGTTGTCGTCGGGAAGAATGAGCCGGCGTTGGCACCGATTATTTATGCTGAGGGGGCGTCTCTTGTCGTCAACCCAGATTCGAGTCGCGGCCAGTTCAGCTCATTGCAAATCGGTCTGCACGAAGTGCTCAACCGCGGACGGGATGCCGCCATGGTCACTTTGGTCGACCGTCCTCCGGCGAGCCCCACGACCATCCGAACGCTGCGCGACGTTTTCGAAGCCACCGATCAGAATATCTGGGCGGTCGTGCCGGAGTTTTCGGGAAAGCACGGGCATCCCTACCTGGTGAGCCGTGAAATGATGGAAGCGTTTCTCCGGAGTCCGGCCACATCGATCGCCCGCGAGATTGAGCACGAATGCCAGGAGCACCTCCGATACGTCCCTGTGGAAGATCCTCTGGTCGCTCTGAATATCAATACTCCGCAGGACTATGCGGGGCTTTTGGCATCCCCGTCGTGAGAACTGATGATTGTCGATTGATGATTGCTGATTGAAAACCGAAACTCAACCCAACCTGGGTTTTCAATCAGCAATCATCAATCCGCAACGCTCTTTTACGCCATTGCGCGCTTCCCTCGAAGCACGCTATTGTCGATAGATGGATGCCGCAGAGGCAAAAGCCGTTCTTCCCGTCACTAATGAATTTCTCGACTCGATCCTGCGCCTTGCGCCGCGTGTCGCTGCCTTTGATTGCGACGGCACGCTGTGGTCCGGCGATGCCGGGGAGCGCTTTTTCGACTGGGAGCTGAGAGAAGGCGATATCCTTCCCGATGGCCACAGCCGCGGAATTCTTAGCCGGTCGCTGCGAGAGCGCTACGCCGGTTATAAGCGCGGCGAGGTCGATGAAACCACGATGTGCGGCGAAATGGTCACCATGCACCGAGGCGTTTCAGATGTGAAGATGATGGATGCCGCTACTCGCTTCTTCGACCAGCTTTTTGTTGCGCAGATCTTTCCCGAGATGCGCGAACTCGTCCGCCGTCTGCAGGAAAACGGTTGCGAGGTCTGGGCGGTTTCTTCTTCGAACCAATGGGTGATCCGCGCCGGGATGAAGTATTTTGGCATACCCGAAAGCCGCATTCTTGCGGCCACGGTGGAAATCGAGGGTGGCATCGTAACGGATCGTCTGATCCGCGTGCCCTCCGGCCCAGGCAAACCGCAGGCGTTGCGCGAGGTCGTTAAGAAGGAAATCGGTGCCGCATTCGGCAATTCGCGATGGGATACGGAAATGCTGGCAATGGCGAAACATGCCTTTGCGGTCAATCCCAATCCCGACCTTGAGTCCACTGCCCGGGAACGTGGCTGGCGGATTTATTTTCCTGAAGGCACTGATCCGCGTGGTTGAGTTTGCCGCCGGGCGCCTGCCGTTTACAATTAGGCTGTCCATGTATTCCGCGCAGGTACTCGATCATTTTCAGAATCCGCGCAATGCTGGAGAAGTTGCCAACGCCGATGCCACTGCGGAAATTGAAAACCCCGCCTGCGGCGACGTGTTGCGGCTGACCCTGAAAGCCAGCGCCGGCCGAATCGTGCAGGCGCAATTCAAGGCCAAGGGGTGCGTGGCGGCGATTGCATGTGGTTCGGCGCTCACGGAGTTGGTCATGGGAAAGACGCTAAAGGAAGCTCAGAACGTGCGGCGCGAGGACGTGATCACCGCCGTGGGCGGTCTACCCCAAGCCTCAACTCATGCCGCTCAGTTGTCCCTGGATGCCCTTTCGACGGCGCTGAGCCGAATCAGGCCGTAATTCAAGATTCATGCCCTCCTCCACCCCACGCCGCATCGCATGCCTGCAACCCAGCGCCACCGTCATTCTTGCGGCTATCGGCGAACTGGGGCGGGTGGTCGCCTTCACAAAGTATTGCGCGGATGTGGTGCCAGAAGTCACGTTGCAACCGCACACCATTCTCGCCGACTCCTGGACGGCCAACGCCGAACAGATTATTGCCGCCCAGCCCGACCTGGTCATCGCCTCCGTGCCTTACCAGGAGAAAGCAGTCGTCGAAATACTCAAGGCTGGAAGCCGTTTTCTGGGGTTCGCTCCCAAAACTCTTGCCGACATTTACACCGACATCGCGATCATCGCAGGGGCGGTGGGTGCGAGCGATCGCGGCGAAGCGGTGATCGCCCACATGCAGCGGCGAATCGAACAGGTCCGTGCTGGGACTGCGGGGCTCTCTCGCCCAAGAGTCTTCTGCGAAGAATGGGGAAAGCCGCTGATTACGTCGCAAACCTGGGTCGCGGAACTGGTAGAAGCTGCCGGGGGTGAGTTTCTGGGCGCACCGGGACGGCAGATTTCCGCCGAAGACGTGGCCCGCATGGATCCTGACATTTTGATTGCCGCGTGGTGCGGAGCGGGCGACCGCGTACCACTGGAGAAGGTTGTGCACGACCGGAACTGGCAGGGAACTCGCGCCGCTCGTACTTCCCGGGTTTACTGCGTCCGAGATGAACTCCTGAACACGCCCGCTCCCACACTTCTCCGTGGACTTGATGCACTGGCTTTTGCCATCCATCCCGAACGGTTTGACGGCGCAGAAGGAATCCGACAGATTACCGGGGTTCCATCTTCCACAGCCGTGAATGTCGCCCTCTGAGTTAAGATTCTGCTCATGCCCGTCACTACCAGAATTGAAGAAGTTCGCAACGAAGTCACGGCGCTCGCTCAAGCGGCACCTACGGCTAAGGATCTAATGCAAGGTGTCTGCAAGCTTTTGCATGAGCGCATGCTTAAGTACAACTGGGTTGGCTTTTACATGCTCGAACCAGGCGCCCACCCACCCATGCTGGTGCTGGGCGCTTTTATGGGAGCGATGACTCCGCATACGCGAATTCCGCTTAACCAGGGCATTTGTGGAGCTGCCGCCTCCAGCGGGAAGACGATCGTGGTGGACGATGTCAGCAAAGATTCCCGCTACCTCGCCTGTTCCCTGGAGACCAAGTCCGAAATAGTTGTGCCGGTCTTCGTAGCAGGGCAGGTAGCCGGCGAGCTCGATGTCGATAGCCACTTCTCCGCCGCATTCGGCACCGAGGACCAGATACTGGTCCAGTACTGCGCTGAAGTGGTGGGGAAAAAACTGGAGAAGTCTCGGTGACGGTGGAATGGGGCAAGGTGCGAGCGCCCGAGATTGGGCGCGTGTGCTGAAGTCGTTCGCCAGCGTGCTGCATGCTACTGCTACATCCGGATCATGAAACAGGTTGTCGCCGCCGTGATCGAACAGAAGGGCAAGGTGCTGGTGTGCCAGCGCACCAGACATCAGACCATGCCGCTTAAGTGGGAATTCCCCGGAGGAAAAATTGAAGAAGGCGAGCAGCCTCGCGATGCCCTGCGCCGGGAGTTGGAAGAAGAATTAGGCATCCATGCCAGGATCGGCGACGAGATCTCCCGTCTGCGGCATACCTATCCGAATGGCGCGATGGTTGAGCTGCGGTTCTTCATCGTCCGCGAATACGATGGTGAAATTGAGAATCGCATCTTCCGCGATCTACAGTGGTCGGCCCCCAAGGACTTAGGCTCGTATGATTTTCTGGAAGCGGATGCTTCGTTGGTGAAGGATTTGGCGGCAGGACGATTGCTTGAATGAACTGGGTTTGCCCGTCGATCCAAGCTAGCCGCCTGCTTTCCCGGTCACATACCCGACGGCCAGTGCCACAGATAACCCAGCCACAAGGATGGTTGTTCCCCACGCGACAGCATTGAACAGGTGCGTGTTCACATACTCTCCCATCAATTCCTTCTTGTTGATCAGCAGCAGCATGAAGACCAATACAAACGGCAACACGATTCCGTTCAGAACCTGCGACCACAGGACGATCTTCACGAGCTTCTCTCCTGGGATCAAAAGTACAAGCGTCCCGCCCGCCACAATCAGTAGTGTGTAAAGCCAATAGAAGAATGGAGCGTCGCTGAACTTCATGTCCACGCCGGATTCAAAGCCTAGCCCTTCGCACACCGTATACGCAGTGGAGAGCGGCAGAATCGACGCTGCGAAAAGTGATGCGTTGAACAGCCCCACGGCAAACAGGATGTAGGCGTACTGCCCCGCCAGGGGTTTCAGGGCTTGGGCTGCGTCCGCGGCATACTTGATGTCGCGGAATCCATGCACATACAACGTCGCGGCGCAGGCTACGATGATGAACCACGCCACCACATCCGTAAAAATGCAGCCCGTGATCACGTCCCAGCGCGAGGCCTTGAGCCCGCGCCGGGTTACGCCCTTTTCAACAATGGAAGACTGAAGATAGAACTGCATCCAGGGAGCGATCGTCGTCCCCACTACGCCAATCACCATAAACAAATACGCCTGCTCGCGAAACGCATGCAGCGCTGGTGGTTTGATTGTCGCGAACGCCGCTTCCTTCCACAGCGGATGCGCCATCGCGCCGGCAAAAAGATAGGTGATATAGAAGAACGACGCGACCAGGAACACCTTCTCCACGCTCTTGTACTGGCCTTTCACCACGATCAGCCAAACAATGACAGCGCAAACCGGCACGGTCGCGTAGCGCGAAAGGCCGAACAATTCCAGGCTGGTGGCGATGCCGATGAATTCGGTAATCACGTTGCCGAAGTTGATGACTAAAATTCCCAGCATCATAAGAAAAGTGATGCGGAACCCGAACTCTTCGCGGATCAGATCGCTCAGTCCCTTGCCGGTTACCGCGCCCATGCGGGCGCTCATCTCTTGCACCACGATCAGCGCCAGCGTGATCGGGATCATGGTCCATAACAGAAGAAATCCGTATTGCGCCCCGGCCTGGGAGTAGGTCAGGATGCCGCCGGCATCGTTGTCGACGTTCGCCGTGATGATCCCCGGCCCTACGACCGCGAGGAACAGCAGGGACCGGCCTTTCCAGCGTTTGAAAAGCTTCATGCGCACATTTCGCCGACATAGGAATTGACACAACCTGGGACCGCCTGCGCTCTGCATTTCAGGGGCGCAGTCCGGCTCAAGGCCGCATCAGAATACATGGCAAGCCCGTGCCTGGGATAGATGAAAATGAAAGATTAGGGAGAAAATAATGAACCCGCAAACAGTTTAAGATGTTTGCAGGCCAAGACTCGCTGCTGAAATTACGGATGACCAAGAACTCTGCACGTGGTTTTTATCTCCTGATTGCCGTTGTCGTTGTCCTGCTTGACCGCTGGACGAAGCATCTGGTGGCGCAGCGCATCCGCCTTTATGCTCATGTCCAGATCATTCCCGGCTTTTTTCGCCTTACGCATACCGAGAACACTGGAGCGGCTTTCAGCCTGTTTGCCGACTCGCCCGCGCACTGGAAAACTGGCTTGCTGATTGCGTTTTCCGTGATTGCATTGGCGGTGGTCTCGGTCTTGCTCTGGAAAAACCATCATGCTCACGTTGTTACCGGCATCGGCTTGTCACTGATTATGGGAGGAGCGATGGGAAATCTCTGGGATCGTCTGACCAGCGGGCGCGTAGTTGATTTTCTGCTGTTTTATGTGAAGCGGTATCAGTGGCCGGTTTTCAATTTGGCGGATAGTGCGATCGTGGTTGGGGCGGGGCTGTTGATCGGGGAGATACTGTTTCACAAGTCGATCGGCGGGGAAGATGCTCGGCTAAACTGAACCCGCGCGTCTGCGCCCGCAATGTGGATCGTAGATCCTTACGCCGAAGTCCTCAGGTGGATTCCCGACCGCGTAAATCGTTAAATGCATTGATCCCACGACCTGAAGGCCGCAATAAGATGAGAATGCTGAAAGCCCGAGAGGTCCCAAGGCAAATCAAAGCAGCCTGGAAGTTTGTCGCTTCATTGCTCAAATGTGAATGGGCGATTGACGACTATCCGATCTGGGTTCGTTTTCAGCAGGCAAGCGAATCCGATCGTTCATCCCGAACGAAAACCTACGTATGGGTTGCGAGCGTCATTAATTGGCCTGTAATGCTTGGCGGCGGTAGAACGAAGCTCGAAGCGCTTGCGGATCTTCGCAAGAATTTCGAGCATCGGAAGGCCAAGAAGCAGAGGCTGCCGCGACCGGGCAAAGGGTTACCGATTGAATTTGCTTCGCGGAGCCGCGTAGAACGACACGCTGAACTAGCCACCGATTTTACGAAGCGTGTTCTTCAGCTTGAATGGGCGTGGATTTCAGATGATTCAAGCCTCTGGGATTTTCACGGAGACGACACAAACGATAGTCTCAATGCTAGGGTTCGTGAAATCTACGGAGTAGACGTTTCTGACGTACCGAGCGGGAACCTGGCAGACATTTTCGACAAGATTGCAGAAAATCGGGTTGGCGAGAACTAGTCTCGGATGATAGTGCCGTCCAGCGGGTTCCGGAACCCTCCGCTCCTACGGAGTCCCGTAAAGCTGCTTATACACACTGGCGTTGCGCAGAATCGCCTGCACATACTCCCGCGTCTCGGTGAAGGGAATCGATTCCACAAACTCCTGCGGATCGCGATATTTTCCCTGGCCCAGCCAATCTTCTACGCGGTCCGATCCCGCGTTGTAGGCGGCTAGCGCGTACTCGAACGATCCGCCGAACCTATCGACCATGCCACGAAAATAGCGCGTGCCCAATTGCAGATTCACCGCGGGTGTATACAACTGGCTGGCGCTATAGCGTTTCAACTTCACTTCTTTCGCCACGGCTTTGCCGGTCTTAGGTAATAACTGCATCAGCCCAACCGCGTTGGCTCGCGAAACCGCGTTGGGATTGAATTCAGATTCCTGCCGGATCAGGGATGCCACAAGGTACGGATCCAGTCCATTGGCTGCCGACGAGCGCTTCAGGTCGCTCCAGTAGGCTTTGGGAAAGAGCGCTTCCCAGTATTTGCGGGGCAGATCGGGTATGTCGAGGGCGAAATAATTCGGCGTGGAGTGCTTCATGAGCTCGATGGCCTGATTGTAGTGTCCAGCGTCGTCGTACAGTTGCGCGGTTTCCACCGGACCCCAACTGGCGCCGTCGGCCGTAGCGGCGGCCTGCATTTCGCGCACGGCAAAATCGACGAGCCCGCCGTTGCCCAGGAGTTGCGCTTTCTGCACGTGCAATTCATCTTGCGGCGGTGCAGACTCCGTTACTTTGCCGTTGATGTCGATGGGGGGCACACGATCGAGCAAGGCGTATTGCGTGGCTGCATCGGCTGCGGCAGGAAGATGCTTCATCCGCTGCCTTCCCAGTTCCGCGTAGTAAAAATTGCGATAGCGATCAGAAAGCTTCTGATAAAACGCCCGCGCCATGAGAGGCTGGTTATCTTCCTCGGCCAGACGGGCACGCCAATATAAGGCCGCGGGAGTTTCCCCGCCGGAAGGATATAGCGCAATCTGTTCCTCGAATGCCTTCTTGGCTTCTTCGTTGCGTCCCTGCCGGAGCGTCAGCCACGCTGCCTTCCAGTGCACGTATGAGGCGCGCGCGCCATTGGGAAAGCGTTGCTGGGCCTCGCGAAATGTGTCGAGCGCGGCGTCGTACTCATGATGCACGAGGTGCAGATTGGCCGCGGAAAGCAGCGCCTGCTCCAGCCACGGACTCGCCGGAGAGGCTTGCCGCAACTCGTTGACGGTGCGGTAAAAAGCGTCGTTGTCGTTAGCGGCCCACGCAACTTGACCGAGCAGATATAAGCGCTGCGCGTTCACTTCACCGCTCTCACCACCCAGCAAGGCGAGGACTAACTTTGCGTCGCGGTTTCTGCCGCTGCGATGAAGTGCATCCGCCAGGGCGAGTTGCATCGAGGGCTTGTCGTTGTTAGTGAGATCAATGCCAGCCTCGTTAACCAGGCTGCGATATTCCTCCGCCGCTTCGCTATAACGCTTCCGGCTCATCAATCCGTCGGCCCGTATCTTGCGCTGTGCGACGGTGGGCGGCGGCACTGACGGCAGCTTCTTAAGCTCGGAATACGCCGCATCAGCTTCGGCGCTAACTGGCATGGTGTAGTAGATACTCTGGAACGTGTCGGCGGCCTTCGCGCTCTGCCCGGACGTGGCATAGGCGCGCCCCAGGGCAAACTCCACATCCGAACGCGTCGGCAGCCGGACTTGCTCCAACAGAGCTACTGCTTCCATGCTTTGTGCTGATCCCTCGAGGAGGAGAGAGTCGGCATAGCTGACGCGGGCGTCGCGTACCAGCAGGGAATCCGGATGCGCTTTGCCAAAGTCTGCCAACGTTGCCAGAGCTTCTGCCGTGCGCCCGGTCTGCAGGTAGGAGGCGCCGAGATAATAGGCCACGTAATCACCCAGATCGCCTGCGTGGACCATGGCGCGGTTCAGCGGATCAATTGCCCGAGCATAATCTCGATCGACCACATGAGCATAGCCGAGAACCAGCCATGCCAGTGCTCCGGCGTCGTCTTTGGCGTGGGAGCGGGCATACGCTTCAACTCCGGCGTAGCCCGCCGGCGAGCGATCCTGCAAGAGTTGTTGCGCCATGGGACGCAGGCTGGCCGATGCCACAAACGCCTGCCGCATGCGCCGGACCCGCGGCGAGACGGTGCGCGACTTTCGCGCGGAGTGACGCTTAGCAGCTGCGCCGGCTGCGGGAGTCGTCCCGGGAGTTGTCTTTTTGATTGGAGTCTTGCCGGGGTTGGCGGGTTTGCTGCCGCTCGCCGCATCTTGAGCGGCGGGCCTCGGCGGAGACGCATCCTGCGGGCTTTGAAAGGAATTGAACGCAGATGGCGGTAACGCCGCCGCCGAAGGAAGCAGAACGCCAAATAAACCGCAGAGAGCCGCGGCTGCGGGCACCCACCAAAACTTCGAACCTGATTGCACTACGTTTGCTTTTTGCGGAGACACGCTACTGCCAGACTCTGCCGCAAAATCTAGCGGCGGAAATTCGAACCCATAATGGAGACATCATCTTCGGCCAGGCTGCGCAGCAACTCGCTTTGAAAATAATCTCCACTTGCTGCCGCCGTACTGCCGTACCGCTTCTGAAACGTCCCGCGACTCTTGTCGATATCTTCCTTCAAACGGTCGTACAAATCCTTGTTGCGGCGACCCTCCGCGACTTTCGCCTGGTTGTAGAGTTTGATTTCATCCACCAGCAAACGCGCGAAGCGTTGCGCTTTGCGATGGACGTCGGCATCTTCCGGCGATAGTCCGGCCCAGGGATCAGCGGCTGCGGCTGGCGCTGCGGCCGCGCCGGCATGCGACGTCGCCACTTCCACCACCTCGGCCGCCGGTTCGGACTCCGCCGGAACGCTGGATGGTATGTGCTTTGGCGCATGCCCCGCGAATGGATCGGAATAGGAGGAAACGGTTTGCACCGGCGGAGCGGCCCGCTCAACGCTGCTTGCCATCTCGCTGCTCTCCCTCGGGACCGCCTGCTTGCGGAGCGAGATCACTTCCAACCATGCGCTGGTCGCCATGACCAGCAATTCCAGGGCGTCTGAATCCAACTTTCCGCTGTCGCCGCCGTCGGCGTAAACCAACGCCGCCACTTTGTCTTTGAGCGCCAGGGGCAGCACCAGCACTTGTTCGTTGGCCGGACTGCCGAACTGCTCTGCGAACCGCCCGCCCATCTCTGCGATGTTTCCCGGCGTCGTCACTCGGTTCTGGTAGGCATGCGCCGCTGGTCCAACATTCAGATCGAGGGGAAAATCCTTGACCGATTCATCATCGCCAAACCCGCGGGCTTGCCAGCCCGACGCCGCTCCCGCCTTCACAACAAATAGCGCGGTACGCGAGCAGTAACCGCTGCCGGCATCCAACAAGGCGCGCAAAATTTCTTTCTGGGTCCCCCCTGCATGAATATTGGCGACGGCGCGGACCAGCGCTCCGGGGTCTTCACGCGACGGAGCTGGGGTTTCGGCCACCGGAGCGGGCAATCCTTCCAAAACGCGCTGCACAATTTGTGCCTGCAATTGTGGAATGTGCCCTTGCAGAGCCTGTGCCACGGCGCTCTCGACGATCTGCTGCATCTCGATCTGCGGCGCCTCGTTGTGTTTCTTGTTCCGTTCCGCCATGCTTGGAGAACCGTTGATCCCGTGGAATTGCCCCGTCTGGTAACGTCAGGCCGGAGCTGAACTCTAAGTGCTGATTATACGGCACTTGTGGGACTGCCCCAGAGTACGTCGGTACCTGTTCGACCGCGTACCTTCCATCTTTCGACTCTATCGTAAATCGGGCTCCGGCCGAAACGGGAAAGCGATTGGGCAAATCCCTAGGTTACCAAGTAGAATAACAGTTCACTTTTTTAGTACCGCGTAGTTTCTCGCAAAATACTGCATCGCCGATAGAATGGAAACCATCCAAAACAAAACAGAGGGACCTGTTACTGATGAGCTGACTCTGGTCCGGGCCGCCAAACAGGGCGACGACTCGGCGTTTGAAGAGTTGGTTCGACGCTACGACCGCAACGTTTTTCGGATCGCGCAACACATCACACAAAACCGCGAAGATGCGGAGGATGTGGTGCAGGAAGCGTTCCTGAAGGCGTACGGCAACCTGGCGAAGTTTCAGGAGCAGTCGAAGTTTTATACTTGGCTGGTGCGCATCGCCGTCAACGAAGCGTTGATGAAGTTGCGCCGCAAGAAGCCCGAGCGCACCGTCTCACTGGATGAAGAGATCAAGACTGAAGATGATTCTCTTCCCCGTGAGATCGCGGATTGGAGTCCCAATCCCGAGCAGCAGTATAACCAGGCGGAGCTGCGGGAGATTTTGAGTAAGACGATCCAAGGCCTTCCCCCAGGGTTTCGGACCGTGTTTGTACTGAGAGACGTGGAAGGATTGTCCACCGAGGAAACCGCGGCGGCTCTGGAATTGAGCGTGCCGGCGGTGAAATCGCGGTTGTTGCGGGCGCGCCTGCAGCTTCGCGAGCGCTTGGGACGTTTCTTCCAGAAACGCGAGAGTGGAGATGGCGACCAGTGAAATGCTCTGAATTTTTGCACGAGCTGACCAATTATTTGGACGGCGTCCTCGACGAACCTACGAAAGTCGAGCTGGAGAATCATCTTTCCTGGTGCCACAACTGCTACGTGGTTTGCGACACCACCAAGAAAACCATCGAGATTTATCGCGACTCCCAGCTCTACGAATTGCCCGAAGACCTTCGCTCCCGCCTGCGCTCCGCCATCATGAGCAAATGCCAGCAACACAAAAAGCGCGGCCCCGAGAGCGTGTAAGCCCCGCAAAAAGGCGTTAAGTCCCGGGCAAACCCGGCCAACCGTCCTCATCGCATATTCCATTTCAATTGCGTATTTGCATCGCTTATAATGAAGCTCGCGCCCTGGGGGTGTTGTATGCTGCGTTCTCGGAGTACCTCCCTTCTCGCTTTCTTCTTGATCACTTCGTTCCTCGTTTACGGCCAGGCGAATGATCCGGCACAACCGCAAGCTTCTCCATCAGCCCCGTCATTGCGGCACTCAGGTACGCCCGCGCCTGAACCGGACGCCGCTTCGATGCCTCCGGCGCCGATACCTCCTAACGCTCCGCGTATCTCCAGGCAGACCCGTTACGAAATCATCCGCGACTTTGAAACCCGGCTCGTTTATGCGCGGACAGCTTTCCCGATGGGTACAAAAGGAGTGCGGCTGAAAGATGGAGTGCTCACGCCCAACGGAGAGGAATTGCAGCAAATGCTCTCCCTTTGGGGACCGGCCGTAAAGCCGGGCGATCCGGCACATATCTCCTTTGTCCAGATCAAGGACGACCACATTCATCTCGAGATCAACGGCGGTCCCATCCACCGGAAGAAATGGTATGAGCACATCGAGGTCGCCGGGGCGAACGGACCGGTGCAGTCTTCGCCGAACGAACCGCAATCCAATCCACACGGTTCATGCGTGGATCTTTATTTCGACAAGCATGTTCCCGAGATGACGACTGGACAGTTGCGCGAGTTGCTCTACCCAGTGCTTGACTTCAATGCCAAGAACAAAGAGCAGGCCTATCTCGATACCGTGCCTCCAAAGGTAAAGGAAGCCATCGTGGCGCATCGCGTACTCGTGGGGATGAATCAGGAGATGGTGCTCCACGCCAAAGGCAAAGCTCCGAAGAAGGTCCGGGAGCGGGACGGCGAGACGGAATACGAAGAGTGGATTTATGGCGAAGCCCCGGCAGATGTCGATTTCGTGCGCTTCGTGGGCGACGAAGTGGTGCGTGTCGAGACCATGAAGGTCAACGGCCAGAAGATCGTGCGCACCGAGAAGGAAGTCATCCTGCAGCCGGACAAAGAAAAAGACAAAGAAGCGAAGAAGGAAAAGGAGCCGGAAGAGCATCCAGCGAACCCTCCGAGTCTGAGACGTCCGGGCGAAGATTCACAAGACGTGCCCAAGCCGGCGAACGGAGCCGCACCAATTCCGCCGATGCCACCACCAGACTTGCCCCAGCCTCCGAGCGGGCCCGGGGAAATCTTACCGACCTGATAGCCGCAGCCCAACTTCGCTGAAGCGCTGAAACGCTATTGCGCGGCGACTGCCGAATCGCCGTCAGCAAACGAGAAGGCCAAAGCGACGTTTGGGAACTCCTGACCATCGACTTCCACGTAGGGGTAGACAAAATAGTTCAGGGGCTTGCCATCCTGCGGAGGGCTCAGATGCAGGTCGCGGCCCAGGCTGAACTGAACACGGTTCACGTCGTGGGAGCCGAAAAAGTAATCGCGTTTTTCCTGGTGCTTCCATGCCTCAGAAATGTCCACCGGAATCCATCCCCTGCCGTCGATGTAGAAATCAGACCAGCAGTGGTAGCCTGCGATTTCTGAGGAATGCTTGTCGGGAGGCAGTGGAAATCCGATCTCGAAGCGGGCCGGAATGCCTTGCGACCGAGCCATAGCGATGAAGAGGGAATGGAAGTCGGTACAGTTGCCTTTTTTTGCGTCGCAGGCATAGAGAACGTCGCCGTGACCCCAGCCCGTTCCCGTCTTGTCGTAGCGCATGGTGGTGAATACGTAGTCGTAGATGGCGCGGGCTTTCTCGAGCGGCTGGGTCTTGCCTTGAGTGACTTTAGCGGCTAGATCAGCCGGCAAGCCTGTGACTGGGACGAGGACGTCAGGCTGAAGGTCTTGCTGTTTTTCTGTAGAGGAGAGTGAAACGGACACCCTGTGCGGTGCGCTTTGTCCGAGGGCCACGTGCTCATGACGGATCACGTCATACTCAACGTCGAAGTGCAGCTCCGGCTGCGCAGAGCTGGTCTCGGCGTAATAAATCTGGTTGCCATATTTCGAGTCGCTGGTCTTTTTTAACGGCAGATCGCCTTGAGCGGAGATGATCTTCACCTCTTGATAGGCGTCGGATTGAGCCGCAGGGATCCAGATGCGAACCTTTTTTCCGGCAGGGAGATTCCTTACCGTGAAAGCATAATGAAACGTGAAGTGACGGGAATCTTGGGCGATGGCAGATAGAGCCAAGGCGAGAAACAGAGACGACAATACGCAAAGCTTGCGCAGCATAGGCGGCTTCCTTCCGGGTTCTCAACTGAGAACTGAGAACCAGCAACTAAGAATGGATTGGAAACGACACACGGGCGTCTTAGAGGGAACGCCGTCAAGTGAAGCCGCGCTTGAAGATGCGCATGGGAGTGAACGCGCTGAAAAGGAATCCAGCGATGCGGTATTGTAGCAGGACGGCATTTGCCGGGGAGGGAACGTTATGTCAAGAAAAGACGCGCTGGTGTTGGCGAGCCGCACGCTGGCCTTGCTTTTGACTGTGTGGGCCTTGGGCGAGGCGTCCGGCTTGCCAGAAAGCCTGCATTCGTTCCTCCGCTACATCAACCAAGAGCCTGGGTCATCGACCGGAATTCAGTATTTGCGCCACTACTATCTCATCAGGCTAGGCTTTCTGGTGACCAGGATCGTCGGTTTCTCTCTGATGGCTAGGTGGCTGTACAAAGGCGGACCAGAGGTCGAGGAGCTATTGTTGTACCCTGCTCCTCAGGAAAATGCTGTCCAGAATTGATTTGCAAGGACGTCGAGGGGGGAGTCGTCCGGTAGAATCTGCCAAATGCCCGTAGCCATCCAATGTCGCGATCTGCGCAAGACCTATGACGGCAAGGTGGAGGCCGTGCGGGGTTTGAACCTCGAGATTCAAACCGGCGAATGCTTCGGCCTGCTGGGTCCGAACGGAGCAGGGAAGACGACGACCATTGAGATCCTCGAAGGTTTGCTGGAGCCGACCTCCGGCGAAGTGTCGATTCTCGGCCACTCCTGGCGCGAGAATGCGCGTGAGATGCGGGAGTGGCTGGGTATTTCGCTGCAGGAGACGCGGCTTTCAGAAAAGCTCACGGTACGCGAAACCGTCGAGTTGTTTGCCAGTTTCTATCGCGAGCCGCGATCGTCCGATGATGTGCTTGAGCAGTTGCAGCTTACCGAGAAGGCCGACGCATGGGTGGGAAAGCTTTCCGGCGGACAGAGGCAGCGGCTGGCGGTGGCGACGGCGCTGGTGTGCAATCCAAGAATTCTTTTCCTTGATGAGCCGACCACTGGCCTCGATCCGCAGAGCCGGCGCCAGTTATGGGATATCGTTCGCGAATTTCAGCGTGCGGGCGGAACCGTCCTGTTAACTACGCATTACATGGATGAAGCCGAGCGGCTGTGTGACCGGCTTGCGATTGTGGATCAAGGGCGGATCATTGCGGAGGGTTCGCCTGCAAGTTTGATTGAGCGCTTGGGTGGGCATCACGTGGTGGAGTTTGCCGCAAGCGGGAATTCGGATGGGACGGCGCTGGAGGCCTGGCATAGGTTGCCGAGCGTAGAGTCGGTGCGCACGGATGACGGTATGGTGGCGTTGAGTGTGAAGGAGCCGCATTTGACGATTCCGGCGCTGCTGGATGCGGTTGGGAAGCAGGGAAGGGAATTGCAGCATTTGACTACGCGGCAGGCCAGCTTGGAAGATGTATTTGTACGCTTGACAGGGCGGCATTTGCGGGAAGAGTGATAGGAGGTGAAAGGATGTACGCGACCGTGATGGGACATTTTCGTTGCCTAGTCGTTCTAGTTGGAGTGGCGGCTGCGATGTTTGGCGGGCAATATGCCTCTGCGCAGGCTCCGGCGGCTGACTCGCCGGCAAGCTTCGCTCCGCTGGAGCAGTGGAAGAACGCGATTATCGCGGGGGATGCGGCGGCGTTGAAAGCCCTCTACAGTACTGACCCGCAAGCGCAAGTGCTCGCGAACGGTGTCAAGACTGGAGCCGATGCCGACGTGAACTTCTGGCTCGGCCTGAAAGCGCGTAGCGTGAAACTGGAAATCGTCCGACTGAAGGAGAAGCCCGGCGGCGAGAGCGTCATTTTCAAAGCTGAAGTGCAGACCGGGCTGCCGAATGGCGAGATCATGAGCGTGACCGACGCCCAGGGGTGGCAACAACAGGGAGAGCACTGGCGGTTGGCGGGTGTGGAGAGAACGGATGCGCCTCATCTGAAACAACCGTCGGACATGAAAAAGAATATCTATCCGGAAGACGCCGACGCGCGCGCGGAGATCAAAGAAGCGGAAGAGAAGGCCGCGACCCTTCACAAGCGCCTGTTGCTGGTCTTTGGCGCGAATTGGTGTTACGACTGTCACGTGCTAGATCTGGCGTTTCATCGGCCCGACTTCGCATCGGTTATGGCGGGATATGAAGTGGTGCATGTCGACCTTGGGCCCGACGAAAAAAAGAATGCCGACCTGGTAAAACAGTTCGATGTGCCGCTGGATAAAGGCATTCCTGCACTGGCGGTAGCCGAGAGCGACGGCAAACTGGTAGTCAGCCAGAAGAACGGCGAATTCGAGGACGCGCGGTCCCTGACGCCGGAGGTGTTGCTCGAGTTTCTGAATAAGTGGAAGCCGGAGGCGCGATAGGCAATCGTCCCATGGTGGATTGGAAGTTGATCGGACTATGAGTGTTGCAGAGCAAACAACGATTGTAGAAAGAACGTCTCCGCGGAAACATCCGCCCAAGCGCAACGGGCGCTGGGCGGGATACCTTCATCTTCTGGGTGCGCGTATGTTGGAGTTGAAACGCGAACCGGAAGTCGTGTTTTGGGTATTTGTATTTCCGTTGTTGTTGGCGCTGGGCCTCGGGATTGCGTTCCGCAACAAGCCGGGCGATGCCTCCTCGGTTGCGATTGTCGCGGGAGCAGGAGCGCAGCAGGCGGAGACTCTGTTGCTGCGTTCACCGCGGCACGATTCATTCAAGATCGACGTGCGCGATGCCGAAACTGCTCGAAAAGGCTTCCGCCTGGGGAAATATGATCTTGTGATCGAACCCGACGGCTCAGGAGGGCTTCGGTATCGCTACGATCCGGCGCGTCCGGAGAGCGTGCTGGCCCGTGCCGAAGTGAATGACGCGCTGCAGACGGCGGCCGGCCGCCAAGATATCGTCGCGACGACGGTCGCGACTTCTTCCGAGCCGGGTTCGCGCTACATCGATTTTCTGATTCCCGGTTTGCTGGGTATGAACCTGATGAACTCCGGCATGTGGGGCATCGGATTTGCCTTGGTTGATATGCGGCAGCGCAAGCTGCTCAAGCGCTTTGTGGGTACTCCCATGCGCCGCTCAGATTTTCTGCTGGCGTTGATGTCGAGCCGCCTGGTGTTGATGATTATCGAAATTGGACTCTTGCTGACGCTCGGCGTCATCGTGTTCCACATGAAGATATTGGGATCGCTATTCGCGATCTTGCTACTGGGTTCCTTGGGTGCCCTGTGTTTTGGCGGAGTAGGTTTACTGACCGCCAGCCGGGCACAAAAAATCGAAAGCGTGAGCGGCCTCATGAATCTTGTGATGATGCCGATGTGGATTTTTTCCGGCGTGTTCTTTTCTTACGAGCGCTTTCCGGCTGCTATCCAGCCCTTGATTAAAGTGCTGCCGCTGACCGCTCTGAACGATGCGCTACGGGCGAGCATTCTCGAAGGCACGCCGCTGATTCATCAGTGGCCGAGGCTGTTGGTGTTGTCTCTGTGGGGCGCTATCTCGTTCTTACTGGCGCTAAGGTGGTTTCGGTGGACTTAGTCGTGGGTTTCGAACAAGTCTCACCGGAAGTTTTTTGCTGGAAACTGGAGTGCAAGCGCGGGATGAGGAGGAATGCGTGCGGCGAATTCGTTACGTAGTTGCGGCCAGCCTGGATGGATATATCGCAGGCCCCAAGGGTGAAGCGGAGTGGATCATTTTCGATCCGGAACTTGATTTTGCAAGGATGTTCAAAGAATTCGACACGGTTTTATTGGGACGCCATACTTTCGAGGCCATGATGCAGGCAGGCAACCGCACCATGCCCGGCTTGCAGACTTTTGTTTTCTCGCGGACTCTCCGGCAACGCGATTATCCGGATGTGACCATTCTGGCGGACCGGTCGGAAGAAATGGTTGCCACCATTCGTAGGGAGCCCGGCAAAGATATCTGGCTCATGGGCGGGGGAATGCTTTTTCGCAGCCTGCTTGAAGCGGGGCTTGTGGATACGGTGGAGGTTTCCTTCGTGCCGGTGTTGCTTGGGGCTGGCATTCCGCTGCTTCCGCCTCCAGTCGGTGAGACGAAGTTGGAACTGACCCGCCACAAGATCTACGGTACAGGTATCGTCAGCTTGCAGTATGCGCTCAAAGCGGGGACTCACCCTGAACCCGGCGATTAGCCGAGCGGTCCACTTAAACATCAGCCACTTAAGACATCAGCCTCGTCCGCAAGTCTTGGGAGAAGTTACGAACGAGGCCAGTCCGCGGTGCTTGCGACAGCACTACTCTACTTACGACTTCACTAGCTTGGCAGCTGCTTTTCTTACCTTTGCCCAGCGTAGTTTCTGCGCTTCAGCGATACGCCTGCGGGCATCCTTGCTCAAGGTACGGCCCGTCTTCTTGAGCTTGTTTCCGCCGGCATGGCCGAGAGCATCGAGCGCTTTCCCTACTTGTCCCATCTCTTTTTCAAGACGGGAGTACTCCTTCCGCAGGGAAGCAACCACTTTGTTCATCATCATTTAATACCCCCTTGAGAGTAAGGCTAACACGGGATGACATTAGTTGAAATTTCTAAGAGGTACTTTAATTCAGAAGGTTGGGTCCAAAACTGATTTGGGAAGGTGGAGCGGAGTGGGAGAACGAGATGGTGTGCTTACGATGCGCCGATAGTAGTTAAGAAACGCGGAGCCTGACGGGCTTTTGTCGTTTGTTCGAAAGCGAACGCCAGGCGGATGAGAGTGGGCTCGCTCCAGGCGCGCCCGAAGAATGATATTCCGACCGGCAAGCCGGAAATAAATCCTGCAGTCACATTGATATTGGGGTAGCCCGCGACGGCGGCAGCATTCGAACTTCCACCCGCCACGTGATCCCCATTGACCAGGTCGGTGAGCCAAGCGGGGCCACCCGTTGGCGCGGCGATGGCGTCGAGGTGGTGCTTGTCCAT
>Ga0182015_10002667_pt1 | contig 21121 bp, 18 predicted proteins | sample 712P3MmetaG_FD_120478 | JGI IMG/M metagenome (GOLD analysis project Ga0182015, IMG submission 120478) | Permafrost microbial communities from Stordalen Mire, Sweden - 712P3M metaG | ecosystem: Environmental > Terrestrial > Soil > Wetlands > Permafrost | place: Sweden: Stordalen | collected...
GAAGGTAGGTTAGTCACGTGTTACTCCCCCGTGCGCCTCTTTACTCATGGATTGCTCCACTTTCTCGATCGACTTGCATGTGTTAGGCACGCCGCCAGCGTTGATTCTGAGCCAGGATCAAACTCTCGTTTGAAACCTGATGGTTTCCAACCGTCGACGGAGGTCTTCGGAAGGAAACCCGGCTTCGCATGCGCTCGAAAACGCAGCGAAGCACTACATTGTGAGAATGATCAAACCTGATCGATTCGTATTCTCACGACTGGCATGTTCATCCTGATTGTCAAAGATCCTGAACGGTTGACCGCCTGAGCGGACCGCTTTGGATCGAAGCCAGCAACTGGTTTTAAGGCCTGTTGCGTGTCCCCGAACTTGTTGCGCCCTGTTTTTGCGCGAACTTTTCGAGACTATCTCAACTCGAAGCCCCCTGTCAAGGTGAAGCGATTTACTCGCTCGATACCTGGGGTGCCGTTCGTGCATTCCCTTTGCCCTTCAGTAACGAAGAGAGTCGGAAGGCGCCAAACTTAGAAAGACCTTTCCGCGAACATAATTCGCGGGGGCGGCTGACCGCCCGTTAGGAGTTTTAAGGGCAAGTGAAAACCCTCGACTCCGGCTTGCAATGGATTGTTCTGTCTGGCTTACCGTGCGCTATGCGCCACGACTGTCGAACAGATCTCGCTTCGCTCAACAAAACTCTGGGGCACAAACACCCTCAGCGAAGCCTTGCCACTGCTATCAATCTTGTCTACTGTAGCACGCCTTGTTGCGGACCGCAAATCGCGGGGACGCTCCAAGGCGACTTGTTGATCCTACGTGAATGGTGGGATGGGCGCAAGTTGAGGAAAACCCGGAAAATCCGTGGAAAAGGCCCCGGGGCTAAAGCCCGAAATTCTGATGGCCTTTATTCCATGGCCTGAAGGCCATGGCTTCTACCGTCGCCTCGCTCCGCGGGGCTTGATGCGCCGTTTGCCTTGATCGGTTAGGCCTGATGCATGGTTCCCATGCTCTTCCAGGTCCATGCACCGCCCATCCCCATTAGTCCGCGAGGCCCGTGGGATAAGCATTAGTGGCGGTGGATGATGCCCAGATCCGTTAAGCCGTTGACAAAGAACTGCATGGCGAGGGCGACGAGCAGGAGTCCCATGATGCGGACGAGGATGCGGATGCCGGTTTCGCCGAGGAAGACGCGGATGCGGTCGGCACCGCTGAGAACGAAATAGCTGGCCACGGCGGTGATGGCGATGGAGCCGATGATGGCCAGCATTTGCCAGTGGTTCGGGGCCTCACCGACGAGGACCATGACGCTCGAAATCGCGCCAGGGCCGGCGAGCATGGGGATGCCGAGGGGGACGATCCCGGCGTCCTCGCGGGAGGCGGCGTCTTCGGTTTCCGCCTGAGATTCCTGGGTGGGGGAGCGGCGGGCCTCCATCATGTCGATGCCGATGAGCATGAGGATGAGGCCGCCGGCGATCTCAAAGGCGGGGAGCTTGATGCCGAAGAGGTTGAAGATGAACTGGCCGGCTAATGCAAAGGATATCAACACGATGAAGCAGGTTATGGCGGCCTTGCGGGCCATGCCGCGGCGGCGGGTGGGTTCGACTCCCACGGTAATGGCGATGAAGGAGGGGATAGCGGCGAAGGGGTCGACGAGGAAAAAGATGGAGCTGAGGGCGAGGAGGGAAAACTTGACATAGCTGGAGTTGAAGGCCTCCTCGGCGGCGGTGGCGGGGGAGACGAAGGCCGCAAGGTGCTGAATCAACTGGAGCTGCAGGTGCATTTTTTCAGGTTAACCCAGGAATTTGATGCTTGGGGTCGAGGGCAGGGTCCAGCGAGAGGCGGAAATGGGAATTTTTGGGGAGAATTGGCCGGTAACAAACGCTCGGGGAGAATGGTTGTCCGGCGCGTAGATTCTCGCAAACCACAGATTGTGAGTTATTTAGCTGCTGCTTGCTGCTTGAACGGTGTTTGGACTGCGCATTGCTTTTTCTTGTCCCCAGCGCGGAGCCGGGATCGTTTCCTGGCGCTCTTGATTCGTTGTTCGCCGCGCTTGTTTCGGGATTGCCCTTGCTGGGATTGCTTTGCGGGTGGATGTTTGGCGGCCTGCGCTGGTGGGGATGGACAGTCGCGAAACGGACAACTGAAGCGATTCAAGAACGTAAAGAGGAGAAAGCATGCCCGCTATGACCGACCATTCGAAAGATCGAAGACGAAGTACGGGGCCATTTGCCGATCGTTCAATTCTGCTGGCCAGCGATTCAGAACGGCACGGAAATACGATCCATCGAGCCCTGCAGGAGCAGGGATTTGCGATTGAGTACGCCGGCGACTATTCGCAGGTGGATGCGCAACTGAATGAACGCGAGTATGACGTGGTGCTGCTGGAAGTGACGGGCGAGCACGCGGTAGAACCCGCGGTGGCGGCGGCGCTGCGCGTGAAGCGCGCGAATGCGGGGCAGTTTGTTGGATACCTTGCCGATGCGATTCTGGAGACGAGCGGACTGGCCGGAGACGGGATTTTGCCGCGCAACGCGACGAAGCTGCAGGAGGAGTTGAGCAGGTTCATGGCTGACGGCTGGACTCAGGAAGGTTGAAGCCGGATGACGGAATTCACCTGGATGCAAGGGAGCAAGGGCCGCGCCGATGGCCCTCACACCTCGATCCTCTTCAGCGAAAATTCAGGGATGGAGAGTAATCTGACTGGGCTTGAAGGCAGAGGAGAAGCTCGTCATGAAAGATTGCCGCGGAATTTTGTCGATTGGTGTTGCGGTTTGCGGTCTGTTACTGAGCGCGGGACCGGCGTGGAGTCAGGGCGCGGGGGCCGGGCCGTATCACGTTGTGAATGAGCTGAAGATTGGTGGCGATGGCGGGTGGGATTATATGGCCGTCGATCCGCAGTCGAAGCTGCTGTATATCACGCGCGGCAATCATGTCATCGTGGTGGATACGGCCGCCGGCAAGCAGGTGGCGGACATCACCGGGCTGCACGGGACGCATGGGGTGGTCTTCTCGTCGGACGGGGTGCATGGGTACATCACCGACGGCGGGGCGAACCAGGTAGCGGAGTTCAATCGGCAAACGAACACGATTGAGAAAACGATTCCGGCAGGTACCGGGCCGGATGGAGCGGTGTTCGATCCGGCGACGAAGACGGTATGGGCGTTCAACGGGCGCAGTCATGATGCAACTGTAATCGACACTGCTACAAATACGGTGGTGGCCACGGTGGCGCTGCCGGGCAAGCCGGAGTTTCCGGTTTCGGATGCGGCTGGATTTATCTACGACAACATCGAGGACAAGAACGAGATTGTGAAGCTGGACGCGAACGTGCACACGGTGGTGGCGACGTGGCCGGTGTGCGACAGCCCGTCGGGGCTGGCGATTGATCGCGAGCACCATCGGCTGTTCGCGGTATGCGACGGCGGGAAGATGGCAGTGGTTGATACGGAGAGCGGCAAGGTGGTGGCAACGCCGACGATTGGCGATGGTCCGGATGCGGCGGGTTTTGCTGGCGGGCTGGCGTTCAGCTCGAATGGCGGGACCGGAACGCTGACCGTGGTAAAGGAAGACGATCCTGATCACTACACAGTGGTCGAGGATGTGGCGACCAAGCGCGGGGCGCGGACGATGGCGTTCGAGGCGGACGGGAGCCGTTTGTATACGGTGACGGCGGAGTTTGGGCCGCGGCCGGCGGCTACTGCGGACAATCCACGGCCACGGCCTCCGATGGTGCCGGGGACGTTTGAGGTTATTGTTGTTAGCCGGTAGCCGGTAGCCGGTAGCCGGTAGCCGGTAGCCGGTAGCCGGGAGCTGGGAGCTGGGAGCTGGGAAGTCTGAGATGCAGCAGAAGAGCCTCGCGCACGCGAGGCTCTTCTGCTTTCGCGACGGCCGGAGTGGGTCGATGGTTCGGGCGAAACGCGAGGTCCGTTCGCTTCTCTCAGGATGACAGCGTGGTGAGCGGACTTGTTTTCCTCCGTTCGAGGAGGAATTTCCGCGTCTTCGCGGCTGACATTTTCGTCACTAGAGGCACTTTCGTCCCTACACTGGATTTGGTGAGCGCAGCGATCGAATTTCGGAACGTGTGTTTCAGGCGGGAGCGCGGACGACGGCTGCTCGACGACATCTCTTTTGCTGTGGAAGAGGGTACGACGACGGCGGTGCTGGGACGGAGCGGATCGGGAAAGACCACGCTGCTGCGGACGGTGAACCGGATGATCGAGCCGAATTCCGGCGAGGTGCTGCTGGAGGGCGAGAATGTGCGCAGTCGCGATCTGATCGCTCTGCGGCGCGGCGTGGGATACGTGATCCAGGAGACCGGGCTGTTTCCGCACATGACGGTGGAGCGGAACGTGGGGCTGGTGCTGGAGGCGGAGGATCATGAACGCCGGGAACGGGAGTTGCGCAGCCAGGATCTGCTGAACGCAGTCGGGCTGGAGGCGCGGACCTTTGGCCCAAGGTATCCGTTCCAGTTGTCGGGTGGGCAGCGGCAGCGGGTTGGGCTGGCGAGGGCTCTGGCCGCGGAGCCGCCGGTGCTGCTGATGGATGAGCCGTTCGGGGCGCTGGATCCGCTGACGCGGGGGGAGATGCAGGACATGCTGCGCGAACTGATGGCGCGTCTGAAGAAGACGGTGCTGCTGGTGACGCACGATCTGGACGAGGCACTGTATCTGGGAGACCGGATCGTGCTCCTGCATGAGGGGAAGATGGTGGCGGACCTTGCGCCGGAGGAGTTTCTGCGATCGAGGGAGCCGGAGATTGAGTCGTATGTGCGGGCATTTCATCGCGGAGAAGAGAGCGCAGCCCCGAACGCAGTTGGGGGCAAGCGCGCATGAGCGAATTCCTCCAGCAATATGGGGGCGAGATTGCGCAGCTGACGATGGAGCACCTGTGGCTGACGTTTGCCGCGATGCTGTTCGCGACAGCGATCGCTGTGCCGGTGGGCGTGGCGCTGACGCGGAAGCCTGGATGGGCGAAGCCGGTGATTGGCGTGGCGAATGTGCTGCAGACGATTCCGTCGCTGGCGATGTTTGGATTTTTGTTGCCGCTGCCGTGGCTGGGCGAACGCGCGGCGCGGGTGGCGATTATTGCGCTAACGGCTTATGCGCTGTTGCCGATTTTGAGGAACACGTACGCGGGGATTCGTGGGATCGACCCGACCCTGATTGATGTAGCGCAGGCGATGGGGCTGACGGATGCGCAGCGGTTCTTCAAAGTAGAACTGCCGCTAGCGGCGCCGTTCATTCTGGCGGGGCTGAGAACGGCGACGGTGACGTGCGTGGGCATTGCGACGATTGCGGCAGCGGTGGGAGCGGGCGGACTGGGGGAGTTAATCTTTCGCGGCGTGGCTTCGGTGGATAACGAGCTGGTGCTGGCGGGAGCGATTCCGGCGGCGCTGCTGGCGCTGGCCTGCGATGGAGGACTGGGACTAGTGGAGCGGTGGGCTCGGGTTCCGGGGCCCGGGACGGCGGCGTGAGGGGGGCAATTGTCGCTGTCGCTGTGACAATTTGCGGGCTGCTGGCGGGATGCTCGCCGCCCAGGCCGGATCATCCTGTGATTGGGGCAAAGAATTTCACGGAGCAGGTGGTGCTGGGGGAGCTGCTGGCGCAGGAGATTGAGTCGAAGTCGCCGATCGAGGTGGAGCGGCGGTTTTATCTCGCCGGCAGTTACATTTGCCAGCAGGCGATGGTGGCGGGGCGGATCGACGGGTACGTGGAGTACACGGGGACGGCGCTGACGGCGATCCTGAAGCAGCCGGTGGATCGCGATCCGGACAAGGTGCTGGAGACGGTGCGGAATTTGTATCAGTCGAAGTATCAAATTACGGTGGAACCGCCGCTGGGATTTGAGAATACGTTTGCGATGGTGATCCGCGGGGACGATGCACAGCGGCTGCATTTGACGACACTGAGCGAGGCCGCGCAATATACGCCGCAATGGCGGCTGGGCGTGGGGTATGAATTCGAGCAGAGGCCGGATGGGCTGCGGGGGCTGAGCGCAGCGTACGGGCTGAAGTTCCTGGGTTCGCCCCGAACGATGGATCTGGGGCTCTTGTATCGCGCGCTCGCTGCGCATCAGGTGGACATGATCGCGGGGAATTCGACCGATGGTCCCATCAAGACGATGGGGCTGACGGCGCTTGCGGACGATAAGCATTATTTTCCTCCGTATCAGGCGGTGCCGCTGGTGCGGGATGAGGCGCTTGAGCAGTGGCCGGAGATCGGGGATGCCTTGAAGGCTCTGGCGGGCAAGGTGAGCGCGGACGAGATGCGGACAATGAATGAAGCGGTGGATGGGCAGCATCGCGACCCGGCGGATGTGGTGCGGGAATTTCGGAAGAGCAAAGGATTATGATGGGGCGCATCTTCCTGACCTCGCGGAATTCGCAGGAGCAGAAATAAAAAAGGCCGCCAAATTTGACGGCCTTTTTGTTGGCTCCGGCTCGGACTATGTGCCGGCCGACGATGTGACGTACTGTGTGGCGTGGTTGCCGTGCGGGACGGCCGCGATACAGGTGGCCTTCCCGATGACCGAGTACGGTGAATTCTGAACGCCAGTCAGTTCGCCGGTGTTGGGATCAAGTTGCGCGGCGGAGACGGCGTTGAATTGGGAAAGGGAAGAGTAGACGTAGCGACCGAGGGCAGGGTCCACGAGGATGCAGGTCGGTCCGGGGTCGCCCGTGGCGAAGGCAGAAGACGCGAGCGCGGAAGGCTGTCCGTTGGACTGCGAGATGGTAAAGGCGCTGATGGTCGATGAGTTGTAGTTGGTGACGTAGAGATACTTGTCGCGCGGATCGATGACGAGGTTGACGGGGAAGACTCCTGTAGCGAAGGGGCCGTTGGTCAGCGGCTGCAGAGTGCCTCCGGTGAGGATGTCGTAAACGATGAGCTGGTTCTGAACGCTGTCGGTGGTGTAGAGAAAGCGACTGGTGAGATCGACGGCGATGCCGGTGGGGGTGGTTCCAGCGGCGAATGGACTACCGGAAACCTGGGTGAGCGCACCGGCGGAGCTAACCGTGAACGCGGAGATAGTTCCCTGAGCGGGGCAGGTGGCGGGAGTCGGGGGTGGAGTCGCGGTGGTGGGTGGAGTGGTGGTCACGACGACAGCATTGGTATTCGAGACGAAGACGTAGGTGCCGTTGGCCGAGACGGCTACACCGGAGGGGAAGCACTGCAGGGTGGCGTAGGAGAGGCCGCCATTGGCGACCGCGGCGCCGAGGGTGCCATCGGAATTGACGGGGTAAACGACGAGAGCGCCGGGGCCAGGAGCCGCGTCGGTGAAGGTGGGGCCGTAGTAGTCGAGGACGAAGAGCAGAGTTCCGGCGGTGTTCAGGGCAAGGGCAACGGGATCGGAGCCGGGCGTGGTGTAGGCGTGGCCAAAGGAGAGCTCGCCCGTGGTGCCGATGGTGAATTGGGCGATGTTGTTGCTGCCGTGATTGGCGACGTAGAGAAACTGGCCATTGGGCGAGGTGACTTCGGCGACGGGATCGGCGCCCTGCGAAGAGAAGGGGGAACCGGCGACGACGCTGAGCGCACCCGACTGGGAGTCGACGTGATAAGAGCTGATCTGGCCGGCGCCCGAACCGGAGGCGCTGTTGGAGGTCACGAAGACGTAGTCGATGGTATCGCTGGGGCTGCAGGAGGTAACGCCGAAGCCCAGTCCCAGAGACGCTGCAACGGCCAGAAAACCCTGACCGATTTTTGTCAACTTCATGCTTTTCCTTCGTCCCTTACGGGAGGTACATTCCATTCTAAAATCCGGCGCGCGGACCGGAGAACCACAGTTGGCGGAAAGGGTCATGCAATCCGCCTATAGCCCATTTTTATTGCCGCCCGGATGGGTAATGGCCGCCAAACAGGTGGGCTGTCCTGAGGTGACGTAGGGGGAATTCTGGTTGGTAATCAATGTTCCAGTGGACGGATTCAGCTCGGCTCCGCCGATAGTGCCGCCGATGTAATCGGCAGTGTAAAGGAACCGGTCCGCTTCGGGATCGGCAACGACACAGAGGGGTCCGGAAGAACCGGCGTTGCTGGTGGTGATGAGAGCCGGCGTGCCGGAGGCAAGGGAATAAATGCTGATGGAGCCGTCGGTGTAGTTGGTGATGTAGAGAAATTTGGTGGAGGCACTGGGGCTGACTACGGTGCCGCCCATGGGCATGGTTCCGGTGGCGACGGTGGATGCGAGAGCGAGAGCGCCGCTGGATTGAACCGAGAAGGTGTAGAGCTTGTTGTAGAGGCTGTCGGTGACGTAGATCGAGCCGCTGGCGGGATCGGCGATGATGCCGGTGGGCTGAGATCCGGAGCCAGTGGAGAAGGGGCTGCCGGCAACCGGAGAAACGGCGGAGGCGCTGACGGCAAACGCTGAGACGGTGCCGGAGGCCGGGCAGGCGGCGGGCAGAGTGGGCACGGTTCCAGTGACGGGCGGCGAAGTGGTGACGACAACGGCATTGGTGTTGGTCACGTAGACGAAGTTGCCGTTGGGAGCGATGGCGAGGCTGGTCGGGAAGCACTGCACGGGATAGTAATTGGCGGTTCCGGCGCTGAGCGGCGTTCCCAGGCCGCCGGTAGACGTGATGGGGAAGGCGATGAGGGCACCGGGGCCGGGATTGAGGTCGGTGTAGGAGGGCTGGCCGGGAGCGGCGGGCGCATAGTAGTCGAGGACGTAGAGCGCGGTGCCGGAAGAATTGATGGCGAGGGCGACGGGCTCGGTTCCTGGAGTGTTGGTTGTAGTCAGCGGATAGAGCTTGCCGTCGGTGCCGATGGCGTACTGCACGATGGTGTTGTCATCGTGGTTGGCGACGTAGAGGAACTTTCCGCTGGGCGCCGTGACAATGTAAACAGGATTGCGGCCGCCGGAAGGGTAGGGCGAGTCGGCAATTTGCCTGAGGGCGCCGGACTCGGAATTAACCTCAAAGGCGTTGATCTGGCCAGGGTTGTTGAGGTTGCTGGTGACGTAGACAAAGTCGATGGTGTTGCTGGCGCCGCAGGAGAGGAGGAGCAGAGACACTCCCGCGGCGGAGGCGGCTACTGCGAGCCTCCTGCCGAGCTGATTCAACTTCATGTGCCGAAATCCTGCGCGCATCAGTCTGTGTTGGAGCTGTAGAGGCACCAGGTCGGTGTTCCCACGGTGGGGAACGATGAACCTTTGCGAAGGTTCGTCAGGATGCCGGTATTTGGATCGATGAGAGAGCCGGTCACCGTGCTGGAGCCCGCGTCCGCTGTATAGAGGTACTGGTGAGACGGATCCTCAAAGATGCAGACGGGGGTGGCTCCGGTGCCGAAGTAGCCCGGCGCGAGGGTGGTGAGATCGCCGGTGTTGGCGGTGATATTGAACGCGGTAATCACGCTGCCGGATTGATTCAGGCCCGCTGACTGCGTGTTGGTGACGTAGAGATATTTGGAGCCGCTGTCGGTGCTGAGGGAAGACATACCGGCGGCACCGGAGAAGTTGGGATAGGCGCCACCGGAGATGGCGGAAAGCAGGCCGTTGCCGCCCTGAGTAAAGGTGAAGATCTGGTTGGTGCCGTTATCGAGGATGTAGATATAGCTGCCCGAAGCGCTGGTGCCGATGTAGGAAATGTCGGTGGCGCCAGTGATGGGCTGGGCTCCGCCGGGAACCTGAATGAGCTGGCCGTTGCCGCCGGCGTTATAGGCATAGACCACCTGGGTGTTGCCGGTGGCGGGATCGCTGGCTTCGGCGGTGTAGAGGTAGCTGGAGGCCAGATGCATATCGATTGGGCCACAGCCAATGGGGAAGTAAGAGAGCGGGGTGCCAAGCGAATTCTGCTGTTGCTGATTCTGCACGAGGAAGAGGCGGCCGGTGGCCGGATCGATGCTGAAGACGGTGATGTCGCCCGCGGGCCGGTAGACTCCGTGAGCGGAGTCGTAGCAGGGGGTCGCAGTGCTGACTACAGTGGAAGCCGCGGTGGTGTTGGCGGTGGTTCCTGGCTGGTATTGATCGAGGACGTAGAGATAACCGCCGCTGGTCGATAGCGCGATACGGAGGGAGCCGAGGCCCTGGCTGGGGTAGGAGAGCTGGTAGGCCAGGCCGCCATCGCCGCCAACGCTGAAGAGGGAGACGTTGCCGCCGTTCCAGGTGATGCTGCCATCGGAGTTGGCGGTGGGCTTGCCCTGATTGAGCACATAGACGTAGCGGCCGCCGTTGAGCAGGACGGCGCGAATGGGGTTGGAGCCGCCGGAACTGAGGGGGTCGTGGGGGGCAGCGGTCAGGACGCCGGTCTCGTTGCTTTCACGGTAGGAGGCAACCTGGTTGTACTGCGATCCGGTGACGATGATGTACGCCTCGGTGTAGTTGTAATTGCAGGACTGGGTACCGAACCCGATGACAAGGGATGCCGCCAGGGCCAGAGCGAACCGGCCGAATTTACTAAACTTCATGCGCTTCCTTCACGCCGGGCCGCCGAGGGATGGGGCCGGACAAAGCTTTAGGGATAATCCCGGACCATTGTAAATGGAACGGAGGTCTTGCGCCCGCGATTGCGGAACAGCGAGCCGTGGCGGGGGCGTCTTCGGCTCGGTGTTGGAGGTTAGACGAAGCAGGGGCGCGGTGATCACCAGGTGAAATCACGAAACGAAATCATGGGGCAAATACCAGGCGATTACCAAACACGGCAGGCGTCCTCCGGCATCATGGGCTGGCCGACGTGACAGCCGAAGGCTTTGCCGAACTCTTCGAAGTTGCGGACGGTTCCGTTGGCGCGGAACTGGCCAGGGGAGTGCGGATCGGTTTTGGCGGCAACGCGGGAGACCTGCTCGGTGCGATTCTCGCACCAGACCTGGGCGAAGGAGATGAAGTAGCGCTGGGCTTCGGTGTAGCCATCGATTTTGTCGTCGATGGTCTTGCCCTGTTGCGCGAGGGTGGCGAGTAAGGCCTGCCATGCGATGCGGATGCCGCCATTGTCGGCGGTGTTTTCGCCGAGGGTGAGCTTGCCGTTGAGCTTGACGCCGGGAACGGGCTCGAAGCTGCCGTACTCCTTGATTTCGCAGTCGAGCTTCTCGTCGAAGGCCTTGCGATCGGCATCGGTCCACCAGGGTTTGACGTTGCCCTGGCCGTCGTACTTGCTGCCCTGGTCGTCGAAGCCGTGGGTCATCTCATGGCCGATGACGACGCCGATGCCGCCGAAGTTGACGGCGGCATCTTTGCTGAAGTCATAGAAGGGCGGCTGGAGAATGCCGGCGGGGAAATTGATGTCGTTCTGCGGGGCGTTGTAGTAGGCGTTGACGGTGGGCGGCGTCATGCCCCATTCTTTTTCGTCGACGGGCTTGCCGACCTTGTTGAGCTCGTAGTCGAACTCGAAGGCGGAGGAGTGGTTGAGGTCTTCGACGAAGTTGTTGCGGGTGACCGTGAACTTCGAGTAGTCGCGCCACTTGTCGGGATAGCCAATTTTCTGGCGGAAGGCATCGAGCTTGGCCTCAGCCTGCTTTTTGGTGTCGTCGGTCATCCAGGGAAGGGCCTGAATATCAGAGGCGAGAGCTTTTTTGAGGGCGGCGACGAGCTGCTCCATATTTTGTTTGGCCTGGGGCGGGAAGTTTTCCTTCACCCAGTCCTGACCAACGGCTTCGCCGAGGGCGCGATCGGTGGTCGTGGTACAGCGCTTCCAGCGGGCGGTTTGCTCGACCTGGCCCTGAAGGGTTTTCTGGAAGAAGTTGAAGCTGGCGTCTGCGAAGGGCTGGGAAAGCCAGGGGGCGACTCCGCTGATGACGTGAAATTTGAGATAGGCCTTGAGGGCGTCGAGGCTCTGATCGCCGATGAGCTGATTTTCCGCTTTGAAGAAATCGGGCTGGCCGATGTTCACGTCGCTGACTTTTGGAGCGTTCACGCCGGCGAAGTACGCGGACCAGTCGAAGTTGGGCTCGAGCTGATCGAGGGCGGTGAGGGTCGTGATGTGGTAGCGCTTGTCGGGATCGCGGAGCTCCACGCGGGGGATGGAGCCTTTGGCAAGCGCCGTCTCGATGTCGAGGACCTGGCCGGCTTCGGTCTTTGCCTGATCGTCTGAATCGCCGATGAGCTTGAAGACGGTGACGATGTAGGCACGGTACTTGTCGCGGATGTCCTGCATGTGGGGATCATCCTGGATGTAGTAATCGCGATCGGGGAGGGTGAGGCCGCCCTGATGGATGCCTTCAATCTGCTGGGTAGAGTCCTTCTGGTCCTGCTCGACGCCGAAGCGGAAGAGGACGCCGGTGGGAGTCTTCGAGTCGAGGTAAGCGACGACGGCAGCGATGCCCTTCTTATCTCCGATCGCGTCGATGCGGGCGAAGAGCGGGAGGATGGGCTTATCGCCGAGCTTGTCGGCCTGATCGGTGTTCATGCAGGCGGCGAAGAAGTCCCCGTATTTGTGCTGGAGGGCGGAGTGGGGCGAGTCGGCGGCCTTTTTAAGGTCGACGTAGAGCAGGTAGCGGTTGCGCTCAGAGAGCTCATGGAATCGCCCCCAGCTGGCCTGGTCGGCGGGGATGGGGTTGTTCTTACGCCAGTTGCCACAGGCGAACTGATAGAAGTCGGTGCATGGATCGGCGGCCTTGTCGATGGCGGTGAGATCCATGCTCTGGGGAGCCTTGGGCTCGACCGGCGTCTGGGTGTCGGGAGCGGAAAGAAATTGCTGGGCAGAGATGGCGACGGGGGCGGCGAGCAGCAGAACAGCCAGGGCGTAGCGCCGTGCAGAGAGAACAATGCGCATGGGACTCCTCAAGGAACGCGGTGAGGGAAAACCGCAGTGAGATGTGTGCAAAAACGATAACACGGGGAAGAGGCAGGGTTGAGGGTACAGGGTACAGGGTGCAGGAGACAGACAGCGGTCTCTAGAAGATCTTGACGTGGAAAGTGAGGTACTTCTTGGGATCTTTGCGGATGGCTACGATCAAGTCGCTGGTGTCCGTCATGACTTTGTCGGCGTGGTCGTAGAGCTGGCGATCTTTGAGGAGCGCGCCGAGGCTGCCCTGGCCGCTGTCGATCTGCGTGAGCATGTCATCGAGCTTGCCGATGGTGTCGGAAAGCTTCGCGGCCATTTTGGGATCCTTCGTGAGCATGCCGAGGCTGCCCTGGCCGGAGTTGATGGCAGCGGTGATCTGGTTCAGGTTGTGGGTGGTCTCTTTGAGCTCGTTGTAGAGTGTTTCGTCTTTGAGGAGCTTGCCCATGGACCCCTTGCCCTCGTCGAGTTCGCTGGTGATGTGATCGGCTTTGGCCAACATGTCATTGAGGCGGGTGTACATGGTGTCGTCGTTGAGGAGTTTGCCGACGGAGCCTTTGCCGTTGGCGATGCCGTCGATAAGCGCCTGCAGCTGATTGATGGTAAGGACGGCCTTGTTGTAGAGGGTTGGATCGTTGATGAGCAGGCCGATGGAGCCTTTGCCGGAGGTGAGGTCGTCGGCGAGGGCGTTGACCTTGGTGAGGATGGTATCGAGTTGCTGGATGGTGCCCTGGCTGGCCTGAATGACATCCTCGAAGTTGGGAGTCTCCGTGGTGGCGAGTTCGGCGCCGTTCTGGACGGGGCCGCCTTTGGCGAACTTCATGTCGATGTCCACGAGGGTATCGCCGAGAACGCCCTGGGTGGTGAGGCTGGTTTTGGAATCCTCGCGAATGCCAGCCTCGTATTTCTTATTGATCCTCATGGTGACTTCGACGGGCGTAGGCTTGCGACTCGGAATGATGCGGATGCCGCTGACATTGCCGACGGTGACGCCTTCGAGGGTGACCGGAGCGCCTTCCTTGAGGCCGGCGGAGTTTTCAAAATAGGAGCGCAGAACCAGGTGGCCGGACCAGAAACCGCCACTGGAGTTGGTCATGAGGAATATGAGCGCGAGGAGCGCACAAAGGGCAACGATGACCAGAACGCCCACCTTCAGTTGTGACCATCGCACTTCCTGTTGACCGGGCACGTGGATCCTCGGAAAGACAAGACCGCAAGAAGAACTGTTGGGCAGAGGATATCAGGAGCAGGGCTCAGAGCACAGGGCTCAGAGCTCAGGTTCTCAGATAAGCGGTGCAATCCGCACTTTGCAGAAGGGGGAAAATGTAACCGCTTCTGCGGCAAATGACGGAACGTTCAGAGGTGCGTGAGACTGCGGTAATGCGGCGAGGGCTCAGTGCGCCGCGTAGGATGTGATGGCTTTGGTGCGGGAATTATAGATGGAGAAGCTGCCGTTGCGCGACGCGGTCAGCTCGAGGCCGAAGCCGGTATCGGGCCCGTGGAGGTTGGCGATGAACGGATCCGAGGGATTGTCGGGGCCGGCTTCTTCGGAATAGTGAAGCTGCCAACGAGCTTCGAGGCCGGGGATTTTGGCGATGGTCTCGACGGTCGGTTTCGATCCGCCTTTGGTGGCGCCGTTATCCATAATGGCGACGCGGGGGGTGATGGCGTCAACGAGCGCGGGGCTGGAGCTTTGGGACCAGCCGTGGTGGGAGACGATGAGGATGTCGACGTGGCCGAGGCGGTTGTCGGGGCAGAGGAAGGCCATTTCTTTGTCCCAGGTGAGGTCGCCGAGGTCGAGGATGCGGAGCTTGCCCCAGACGAGGTAGGTGCCGACGGAGCGGGCGTTTTCAGTTTGGTCGGCGGGGCGGGTCTCGGAAACTTTGCAGAAAGGATTGGGCTGGGGGTGAGCGGCCGTAACGTTTTCGATGAACATGCCGTCGGTGGTGACGAATTCAGCGGTGAGTCCAGCAACGAAGGTAAGCATGATGCCGGGCTGGGCGAGGATGCGCTTGTATTTTCCGGTGGCGAGGACTTTCTGGTAGGCGTTGTAAGCGTCGGTGGTGGGTTTGTCACCGGTCTCGCGTAGCGGGCCGTGATCGACGAATGTGCCGACGGGGATGCGGTCGACGAGCTGCGGGACGCCGCCGGTGTGGTCAACGTGGTAGTGGGTGAGCAGGACGTAGTCGATATGGTCGAGGCCGGCATTTTTGGCGGCGGCAACAATGCGATCGGCGTCACGGTCCTGGTTGTCAGGCCAGCCGGTGTCGATGAGGAGCGAGTGATGGTCAGGAGTGACGAAGAGGGTGGACTGGCCACCTTCTACGTCGATGAAGAAGATTTTGAGGTCGTCGGAGGGCTTCTGGGCGCGGAGGGTGGCGGTGGTGAGGAGGGCGACGAAGACGAGCACGGCAGACTTCATGAAGGCTCCGGGGTGGGAATTCTTGACCGAGACATCATAGACCGCGGGTCCGGCGATGGGACAGGATCGTGCGAGCAAAAAACAACCGCAGATCCTTCGACTCGCCCCTGAATTACTTCAGCGCGCCAAAAAGCGGCGCGCTGATTTGCGGATGCTTCGCTCAGGATGACAGTGTTTTCTTTTTCCTGAGATTGGTGGTGATTCTAACGAAACGCGAGGTCCCTCGCTTCGCTCGGGATGACAGCATTTTCCGCATCAGCCGAAGTGGAGGAAGCCGAGGGCTGCGGCTACGATGCCGGCGAGGCCGAAGGCCATTCCGAAGTACCAGTAGCCGCGCTGGCGGGTGAGCAGGGTGATGGAGGTGATGACGAGGCCGATTTCGAGGAGGGCCTCGCCGAGGTCGAAGCGATCGCCGCGGCGCTCCGATTTATGAACCTCTGCTTCATCCTCGCGGGCGGTGGCTTCGGTTTCAGTCAGGTCCTGATTCCACTTCTGCAGATGGTTTTTGTAACCGTCCGTGATCTTATTCGCTGACGTCTGATCGCGGATCGGCAGCGTGGCCAGCATGTCGGTAATGAGCTGGGTATCGTATTGGCGAATCTTGTGCGCCTGGTAGAGGTTCCACTGATCGCTGGCGCGCGCCTGGAAGAGCACGGCTTCGGTATGGGAGCGATGCCCCATTACGGTGACCACGGCTACCAGCACGGCGAGAACGCTGATGGTGAAGCTGACGGGGCGCAGGCTCGCGTCGCCGGCGGCGTGTTCGTGCTGCTCCTGGAGTTCGTGGGCTTCGCTGGCGTCCATGGGAAGTAGGGTACAGGGTGCAGGGTACAGGGTACGGAGGGACAAGCGCTACTGGCTTTTGGCGGGGTCGGCGATGCTGGCGGTGGAGTTCTGGGACTGGACGACGCTGACGATGCGAGTGCGGAAGTCGTCGTAGGTGGGCGCGCCATCGAGGGAGCCGACGGTGGCGGAGGTTCCGGCGAAGTAGCTTTCGAGGGCAAAGCGATGGAGGGTTGAGCCCGCGATGTCGGGATGTTGCTGGCGATAGGCAGCCTGATCCTGATCGTCGGCGGCAAAGGCGTAGGAACCAAGGATGACGCCCTTGTCGTCGTTGACGGTGAAGCGGTACCAGACGTGGTCGGGGCCCTGGGGATCGAAGTACTCTACGGCTTCGATGGTCTTATCGCCGGCGTGGAAGCGCTCGATGACGATGCCGGAGGTTTTGGCGGCGGAGGGATGATGGCCGTCCGCGTGGTATCCGCGGAGGATTGCGCGCTCGATGTCGCGATCTTTGCGGTCGCCGGTTTCGGCGTAGGCCTCGAGGAGTCCGGCATGAACATCGGTGCTGCCGGGCCATGCGGCCTGGGAATTGCGGAAACAGACAAGGGCCTCTTCGGGCTTGCCGTAGTCGAGGAGCAGGGTGCCGATCATGAAGCTGGCTTCAGCGTTGCCGGGGTGGGCGTTGAGGATGGCTTCGGCCTCGGTGAGGGCCTGCGGGCGGTTGCCGCTAAGGAGGTCGGCGCGGACGTCGGCGAAGTCGGAGTTTTGCAGGGGCTGGGAGAATTTCGGCGGCGCAGGCGAGCAGATGGGGTGCTGGGCCTGGGTCTGGGCGATGCAGGACCCCAGTACGAGCAACAGCGCTGTGGGAAATGCTCTCATCCGTGGAACCTCGAACGATTTTGGGCCTGGGTGGGGATCCGAAATCGTGACCCTAGTATGCCGCTTTAGGAGGCAAAAGGCAGGGAAAAAGGATGTCCGCAAGGGGCGGGGAACAAAAGATCTAAAAAGGCGGGCGGACGAGATCACTGGGGTGACGAGGTTGGCGATGACGACAGTCATCGCTAAGTGTCAGAGGCGGAAGTAGATGCCGATCATGGGTTCGGCGGTGTGGGTGAAGGTATCGGTGGAGGAAAAGAGCTTCGTCACGTTGGGAGCCGAATACAGGTTGCCGCGGTATTGGAGGCGGAGGCCGATGTGAGGGATGAGTCCCCAGTCGAGGCCGGCTCCATAAACGTAGACGGGCTTGGTGGAGGTGCTGGTGCTCGATGTTGAGGTGGTGGTGAACGAGGTTCCGGGACAGGTTGTTGCACCGCAAGGGCTCGTGGTGGTCACCGTGGCCTGGCTGTTGTTGGGGACATCGAGGAGGAGCCCGACGCCGAGGACTCCGAAGGGGCGGAAATTGGCGATGTGGACGGAGGGGACCCAGTCTGCGGTGACTTCGTGGGCGTTGGCGCTGATGGATTCGGTTGAGATGGTGCAGCCGAAAGCCGGGCAGCCACCCGGGCTGCTGGTGTAGGTCTGGTTGGCGCGGTTGAAGGAGTACGTGCCTTCAAAGCCGAGGATCGGGTTGGAGATGTGGCGAAGTTCGAAGAGGCCGCCGGCCTGGTTGGCGGGACTCTGCTCGGTTCCGTTGCCGTTGGTGGTTCCATTGAAGGCCCCGTAGACGCTGGCGGCGACGCTGGTTTGGGCTGAAGCGAAGCTGGGGGCGATGGCAAGAGTGACTGCAAGGAGGAAGAAGGCCGCAGGAATCCGTTTGGTCAGCATGGGGTCTCCGGGGATGAGATGGCGGATCGAGGGAGCTGACTCCCAGGTTATTTGAGATTGGACGCGAATTGGGGCATTTTGTTGTGCGGGGACTGGGTTAGCAGCTCGGGCTAGCGGCTGGGGTTGTGTTGCAGAGGAGTGCGCGCTTCCCGCAAGAGATACCAGGAGCCCATGGTAATGCAGAGGGCGGCGAGCAGAGCGCCGGTTACGGCGAACATTTCGGCTGGACCAGTGAGGAGCGAGGCGAAGTCGGCGTGAAGGCTCGGTTTCCAGGTTTCGGGAAGGGCTTCATGGATCGGAGTGGAGCGATGCGCAAAGGACCAGATCAGAAGAGCGGGCACGTAAATCACGGTGAGGGCGCGCAGGGCCCGGAACCAGAAGAGGGCGCGTTGGCGCAGATGGAGGCGCATGCGGCGGCGGGCTTCGATCCAGGTGTGGGCGGCATCGGGTGGACGGTTGATGGCGCGGATGCTGGCCGATTCTTCGAGGAGGGCCGTGGTGACGATGCGGGTCTGCGCGCAGGAGGAGCAGGTTTCCGCATGCTGCTGGAGCGCGTCCGGCCAGAAGCCGGTGCGCGCGGCGCGGGCGACGCCGAACTCGTGTTCACAGTGGAACGACTTCATGCGAACCTCTTTTGGGGTTCGAGAAGATGAGCGGCTTTGCGGCGGGCGCGGAAGAGCAGGATCTTGATGCTGAGTGCGCGCAGGCCGGTAGCGGCGGCGATCTCCTCGTGGTTCATGCCCTCCACGTAGGCGAGCCACAGCAATTCGCGCTCACGCGGTTTGAGCTGGCGGAGGGTGGAGCGAATGTCGAGGCGGGTTTCGATGTTGGGCGCGCGCCCTTGCTCGGGAATTTCGGAGACGGTTGAGTCGATACGGCTGCGGCCGCGATCGTGGATCAGGTTGGTCGCGATGCGGAAGAGGTACGACCTGGTTTGCGACTCATCCATATCAGTGCGTCTGTGCATGAGGTAGCGGCACCAGGTTTCCTGGAGCAGGTCGTCGGCTACGTCGGGGCGCCGGCAGACGTGGAGAAGGTACGCCCGGATCGGCTGCGACGTGGCATCGTAGAGGACGCGGAAGGAGACCTCGTCGAGTGCGCCGGTTTGCGCATCGCCCAGCACGAGGCTGACGATTCCAGGAGTTCGTTCCATGCGCCTTTCTACGCTGCCACGTCATAGCTGGTTCCATTTTCGTGCCGATGATTATGCAGTCGGCTTCGGCTCGGTTAAGCCGAGCGCGCGATAGAGGTACCAGGAGGCAAAGGCCGCGACTTCAAAGGCGAAGCCGAGGGCGAGGGCCAGAACTCCGGGAACGATGGTGTCCGAATCTACGGCACCCATAGCGCGGAGAATGCACAGAGCAGCGCCGAGGAACATGATGACGATGCCCCAGCGGACGCAGGCGAGCATGGGACCGAGAGGAGTTTCGTGTTCGAAGCGGATGCCGTTGAGGAACTGCTTGCCGGCGTCGGTTTGAATGTAGGACGCCATGTTCTGGGCGGAGTCGAAGCGGGAGAGCAGGATGGTCTGGACGTCGGCCTGGACGCGCGCGAGGCGGAGCTTGCGCACGGACGAGAAGATGGTCCACGTGATGAAGCTGATGGTGCCGAATACGGCGACGATGGCGATTACGTCGGTTTGCATGGTCCTTACCTCGGTTTGAATTTCCTTTGCACCGAGTAATACGGAGATGCGGGGGCTTTGGTTAACAGAAATTTTGAGGAAGGCAAAAATCAGGGCGCGTCTGAAGAAGCCGCGCCCTGGAGGAAATGAAACCAACCCGAACTCTAGACCCAATTTCTATTGGTCGCGGAGGGCGATCATGGGATCGACCTGAGCGCAACGGCGCGCGGGCACCCAGCAGGCGATGAGGGCGACGGCAAAGAGCACAGCGGCGACGAGGAGGGTGCTGGTGTAGTCGATCGCGCCGACTCCATAGAGGGTGGAATGCATGAGGCGGCCGAGGACGAGGACGCCGGCGAGGCCGATTGCCATGCCGGGAAGGGCGAGGCGGATTCCGCTGCGGACGATGAGGGAGACGACTTCGCTCTTCTGCGCGCCGAGGGCCATACGCAGGCCGATTTCGTGGGTGCGCTGGGCGACGGCGAAGGACATGACCCCGTAAATGCCGAGGGCGGCGAGGATGAGGGCGACAGCTGCGAATCCGGCAAAGAGGACCATGCCGAAGCGATCGCCGGTGAGCTGATCACTGACGATCTGGTGCACGGTCCGAATCTGGCTGAGGGTGAAATTGGGGGCGGCAGCCGTGACTGCGGCACGGATGCCGCTGGTGACGGCGCCCGGGTCAACAAAGGTATGGGCGGCGATTCCGACGTAGGGCCAGGGGACCTGCCACAGCGAGATGAACACCTCGGGCTTCGGGGTGTCGGTGAGGTGCTCGCTATTTTGAATGTTGTGAAAGACGCCGATGACCTGGAAGGCGACCTGCGGGCCGGGTTTGTTGGCGCCGGGTTGAGGGATACCGATGAGGAGCCGCTGGCTGAGCGGGTCGACGTGCGGGAGGTAGCGGTGGACGAAGCTCTCACTGACCACGACGCCTAGCGGAGTGCCGGTCGAGTCGAATTCGGTGAGGAAGCGGCCGCTGACGAGGTGAATGCCGAAGGTATGGAAGAAGCCAGGAGTGATGGCTTCAAGGTCGGCGATGGGGGGATTTTTGGGATCGAAGGGCTGGCCGGCGATGCCGAGGGGGTAATCGCCGTTACTGAGAAGCGGAATTCCGGTGGTGAGCGCGGCGTCCTGAACACCGGGAACGGCGCGGAGCTTTTCGAGGAGCTGGCGCTGGCTGGCGACGATTTGATCGGGCGAAGGAATACTCGGGTGTCCCTGGCGCGTGGTGGAGACGGGCATGAGACCGGCGGTGATCACGTGGTCCGTGGTCACACCGAGGTCGATGCGGCTGAGGTTCCAGAAGCTGTGCAGAGCGAGGCCGGCGCCGGCGAGAAGGGTGAGGGCGAGGGCAAATTCCGCGGTGACGAGGACGCCCTGGGTGCGCGAGCGGCTGCGTCCGGAGATGGCGCGCGATCCCTGTTTGAGCGTGTCGCTGAGGTTGAGGCGAGCAGCTTGCCAGGCGGGCGCGCAGCCGAAGAGAACGCCGCCGATGAGGCTGACGCCGATCGCGAAGAACAGGACGGGCATGTTGATGCCGACGACGGCCTCGGCGGTTTGCTTCTCAAGGGGGAGGATGGCCATGGCGAGCTTCATGATGGACCAGCCCATGGCAATGCCGGTGGCTCCGCCGAGAATGGCGAGGGTGAGGCTTTCGGTGAGGAGCTGGTTGAAGACCTGACGACGGGAGGCACCCATCGCTGAGCGCAGAGCGAGTTCCTGCTGACGGGCGGAGCCGCGGGCGAGGAGGAGATTGGCGACGTTGGCGCAGGCGATGAGCAGGACGAGTCCAACAGCGGCGAGCAGGAGCCAAAGATTGCGGACGAGC
>Ga0182015_10002668_pt1 | contig 21120 bp, 15 predicted proteins | sample 712P3MmetaG_FD_120478 | JGI IMG/M metagenome (GOLD analysis project Ga0182015, IMG submission 120478) | Permafrost microbial communities from Stordalen Mire, Sweden - 712P3M metaG | ecosystem: Environmental > Terrestrial > Soil > Wetlands > Permafrost | place: Sweden: Stordalen | collected...
ACTTCCGTATTGCCGACAATACGACCGGGACTCGGAAGAGCTAGCAGCAGTCGGGATCGAAGGGTCATTGGCCCGCTCTCAACATCTGATACTTCTCTGGCCGGAAATACGAATGTCAGGGAAATATCGAAGAAAATCTACGTGCAGCGTCCATTGTGAGGCTGACGTTGGGACCGATGCTTGAGCGTCCGGCTAGCCCAAAACGTGAATACCGGGGAGATGGCTCGAAAGTACCATATCTTCAGGTTACTTAATGGTTATATCGTTCAATCAGCGGAATCAGTGGAATGTGTTGCGCCATCCGGCGTTTCCCCTGCTGAAAGGAGTCTCCGCAGCGCAACAATTTTCCACCCTTCGACCATTCACGCGCACGCGCAAAGGGACGGCGCCTAGCGCCAGGAAGGAAGCAAGCTTCTCTCCGGCTTGGAACTTATGGATGCAGGCTTTTCTTCCGATATTCTCTCGTGATGGTCTTTAGAGCAAATGCGTGGGTATTTGCCCTTCTGGCGCTGGTGACCAGTGTGCTGAGCGCTCAGGAATACAGTTTCCGCAATTACGGGGTCACAGAAGGGCTCAACAACCTCGTAATTCGGAGAATCTACCAAGACCGCGTGGGCTTTATCTGGGTAAGTACGGAGAACGGAGTTTTCCGGTACGACGGGGAACGCTTTGAGGGTTTTGGACCGGAGCAGGGAATTCCAAGCAATTCTGGTGTGGCCTTTGGCGACGCTCCGGATGGTTCTCTACTGGTTGGTGGGAATATCGGCCTCTACCATCTGTCGGGCAATCGCTTTGAAAAGGTTCCCGCCGCATTCAAGACCATCGTCTGGCAGCAAGGTATCGCGTCGGATGGGAAAGGGCATACCTTTCTGGCCACGGACTCCGGACTCATGGAGCTCTATTCTGAGCCGGGGCACGATGGATTTGCGGTGCGCAGCCTTCCCCAGGCGCCAGGAACCTCCGGGCCAGGTGCCTCAAGCGTGTTCGTGGATGGGGACACACTCTGGTACGGATGCGGACAGGAGCTATGTCGTTTAGGCCCTCATGGAACCACGGTCTATGGCCGAGAAAGCGGACTGCCGGATCGAGACCTGGTGGACATCTTGAAGGACCATGACGGAAACCTTTGGGTACGTGCCCGAAATGAGGGCATATTTGAACAGCGGTTAGGCCAAGTCAGGTTTGAGCGTCCATATCCACCCGTTCCAGGCCCTGTGCTCGTCGGCAATCCAACGACCGATGCAGAGGGGCGAATTCTGCTTCCTTCCCCGGATGGTTTACTGATTCTGGACGAGACGGGCTGGCTGAAGATCGACCGCTCTCTCGGGCTTCGCGGAACGGTTTACTCAGCCTTGAATGACCGCCAGCATTCTCTCTGGATCGGTACGGCAGGGAGAGGAGTTGTCCGATGGAGAGGGTATAGGGAATGGGAGAGCTACTCGTCGGTTAGTGGGCTGGGAAGCGATCTTGTGTACGAAATCCTGCCGCGAGCCGACGGGTCGCTTTGGGTTGCTACTGAAGCTGGGCTGTTTCGCGGAGAGCACCGGAAATTCGGCATTGCCTGGAAGAGTGTTGCAGGATTGAGTGGTTTCCCGGTTCATAGCGTTCAGATGGCTCCCAACCGGGATCTATGGATAGGGACCGAAACGCGCGGGGCGGCCCGCGTTGACGCGCGAACCGGCAGCGTGGAATGGTTTGGTGAGGCGCAGGGGCTTTCCGGCAAGGCAGCCTACACTTTGCGCTTCGATGGCGAAGGGCGCCTTTGGACCGCGACCGAAGCAGGCCTGTTCATGGCCAGAGCCCCTTACCGAAGATTTTCGCGCATCACCGAATTGCCCTCTTCGCGAATGTGGGCGGTTGCCGTAGGCACAGACGGCACGGTATGGGCCGGGGGCGTAGGCGGTCTCTTTGAACTCGCAGCCGGCAAATGGAAGAATCTTACGCACGCCGATGGCTTGAGCAATCAGGAGGTGCTTTCGTTGGGCGCCGGGCCGAACGGCACGATGTGGATCGGGTATCGCTTCGGGGGCGGTATCGACCGAATCCATCCACATCCTGGCGGTCCGTCGATTGAGAAGGGCGTCCAGAGGCGCGGCAGCGACGGACTCATCTATTTCCTTGACTTCGATGCGTTGGGGCGGTTGTGGGCGGGCACCGAGCGGGGCGTCGATATGTGGGATGGTACCCGCTGGACCCATTACGATAGCAGCGACGGGCTGGCGGGGAACGATTGCAACCTGAACGCCTTCGCCGCGGAGCCCGATGGAACAGTCTGGATCGGAACCAGCGAAGGCCTCTCACGTTTCAAGCCCCTTCCGCATCCCTCGGTCGAAGCGCCGCCCCAGGTCGTGTTCACCAAGCTGGTGATGGGAAAGACCGATGTTTCCGGGCAGCACAATCCATCCTTTGGCAACCATGCCAATTCTCTGATCGCACGATACTCCGCGCTCAATGCGTCGCGAGAAAATGCAGTAGTGTTTCGCTATCGGCTCGACGGCGCGCGTTCAGGCTGGACTGAGACGACTCAAAGAGAACTGCAGTTTGCAAACCTGGCGGCCGGAGAGTATCGGCTGGTGATCGAAGCCCAGGACAGCGATGGAGTGTGGGCCGGACAAGGCGCCGAGTTCTCATTCAAAATTCTGACTCCGTGGTATTGGACATGGTGGTTCATCAGCGTGTGCGCACTGATCCCGATCTCGGTGGCCGCGGTTGTGCTTCGCATGCGGATGCTCGGCGTGCATGCAAGGGAACGTGAACTGGTGCGGATGGTGGAAGAGAAGACGGCTGACTTACAACGCGCGAATGAGGAACTTTCGCGACTGTCGTTTACCGATTCGCTGACCGGCCTGGCAAACCGGCGAGTCTTCGATCAAACATTGGACAAGGAGCACTCTCACATGATGAGAGCAGGTTCAGAGCTCTCGTTGGTGATTTTGGATGTCGATCACTTCAAGGCGCTCAACGACTCCGAGGGACACCAGCGAGGCGATGAGTACCTGACCCAGGTGGGAGCGGAATTGACACGTCGTGCAAGGCGCAAGATCGACGTTGCCGCGCGCTTTGGCGGCGAGGAGTTTGCTTTGATTCTTCCGGGGGTAAGCACTGACGATGCTGCACGGCTTGGGGAGTCGGTGCGGGAGGCAATTGCAAGTCTCGAGTTGCCACATGCTGCATCACCGGTTGCCCCGTTCCTGACCGTCAGCGTGGGTGTGGCAACGGCAACGCTTGACGGTTGGAATACTCCGGATGAGTTGGTAGCCGCCGCCGATCGCGCGCTCTATGCGGCCAAGAGGAGCGGACGGAATCGAGTGATTGTGGCCGAAGGGGAAACCACCGCGCAGGAAAGGGCGAAGTCTTCGACCATCAATCGATCCTGAAAGCAACCACGCTTGGAAGGACCTTCGCGAACACCGTATTCACGCTTAGCGGAAGCCGTGTACATCGCGTCTCACCACTTTTGCTCGTTCGGATTCTTGGACAGCTTACCGCCTGGTTTCATTGCAGGGAGGTGCGTGCTGGACCTCGCCAGTCGTGCTCAGGCCAACAAGGTGAAAGACCGTCTTCCCCAGATCGATGCCGATTGTGTCGATTTCCATGGACCGCCTCCTTTGCTCACCTCTTATACCCCCGAAGGGCTAGAGGCGGCGGACCATACATTCTGTATTGCCGACAATACGCCCGGAACCTACAAGACTGAGGCGAGTCGGAGCTTTCTCCCCACGTATTCTGCCCCGTGTATGATTGGGGCGACCCAGAGTTCTCTCCACTGGACGTCCTGTCCTGCCACGCTTAGTGAATGGGCCCGAAGTGGACGTTCTCAGGAGCCGAAGGTTCATCGAGAAACTGAAGGGTTGTAAGTGGACCGAGATTTGCGGGCGGAGTCCAGGATGCGAGTGCCCACACCGCTTCCTTCGCAGGCGTCAACTCCAGCGCCTGCAGAGTGCCCGTGCGGTCTTCCGGTTTTGTGCTCCACTCGTTCACCCAGTTGCTGACGATGGTATCGCCGTTCGGCAGCCGCCAGGCTTGTTGGAAGGTCGAGAACCTGTAGTCGGGGACATCGGACTGAGCGAATGTCCACACGGCATCGCCACGGCGGGTTATTTCGCGCACACCGATCCTGTCGGTGATCAAGAAGTTGCCGTTTGGAAGGGGTGTGACGCCCCAGGGCGAATCGCACGGGAACGACCACAACTCGTTGCCGTCGAAGTCGTATTCCACCACTTTGTTCAGTTGCATATTGGCGATCACCATGGTTCCATTCGGGGTTAGCCGGAGGTGACGAAACTGCCCGTGCACGCTAACCGGATGCCTGGTGGGAAGAACCATCTCCCGCTCCGTGACGCCGGTGACGATGTTCACCACGCGCGCCACGGCGGGGTCGCCGTTAATGACGAACAGCACATGGTCGCTTCCAATCGGCACCGCGGTATGAATCTCTTTGCCCGCCGGCGCGTCGTAGTTCCAGACAACTTTCTTGTCCGGGGTTATGATCCCGACGCCGAATTGATGCGCGAACAGGATATTGCCGTTCGACAGCATGACGGCGTCGCTGATTTCGCCCTTCCCCGCAGGGTCGTCGTAAGTCCATACAATCTCACCGTGGCGCACGATGAAGATGCGGCGGTCGCGCGATTCGCCGGTGTACATGAAGTCGTGCTGGGCAAGTCCCTTGCCGGGAAGATGCGCGGGAAGGGGAGGCGCGGAAATCGGTGCAGTCTGAGCAAGTCCGCAAAAAGCCAGTGCAAAAGACGCAAAAACGAAAGCCGATCGGGTCATTTTCATCTCCTCAAAGGTCGTACTTCAGAGCGAATTGCAAAATGTGAAAACGTCTAACGCGCAGACAATCCATACAATACGGAAAGTCATTGAGAGTACTTTTTTCTTTCTCCAGCGCCCGGAGTTCCATCGGCTAGGCAGCGGAGGCTAATTCCCCTGATCCTAATGTCCGGCAATCTTAACGATCTTGCTGTCCGGTTCGCTCCAGCCGGCGGCGCCGTGTGGCGTGAGCATCTGCTTTGCGTCGTCCCAACGGAGCCGGGTAATGGAGCCAGCGCCCTTCTCATAGTCATAGGTCGTGCCGGTCGTCGGAAAAGAGTGTGAAGCTGGCGTCGGCGCCCGGATAGACGCTGACCTGTGCAATCGCCTGCTGCAACATTCGAGGTGAATGCGACAACGAGTGCGACAACCGGCAAAGGCCTTCGCATAATCAACAATTCCTTTCTCAGTACGTAGACACCGAAACCCCGAGGTCCGCGGGTTCCGAAGAGAAGTTGAGTCCCCAATCCGTTTGATCTCCATTCAGGATTCGCAGGAATTTAAAGGCCCCGTCCTCATACATACCTTCTTCCACGCGAAGGAATTGGCGATGCTGCCATTTGCCGTCGATCTCCGCGGACGGCGTCTGCTCGGCTCCCACGACGATATTCCCGGATTTCCGCTGTTGCTGGGTGCCGGCGGGTCGGAAGTCGACGCGGCAGAAGTATCCGGTCACCAGAAATTGGTTGTCCTTGAGTTGTGCAACCAGGACACGCCCAACGGGTTCGGGATTTCCGTTCACGGGGCCCCTCCCGCTAGTTCCGTAGGAAACTACCGCGTCCCACTCTCCAAAATGAAGCGTGTGCGTCACCTCGCTTTCCATTTCCGCTATTGCCTGTAGCTTGCCCTCGAAGTTGAGGCGGGCAACATCGCGCATCATGGGGCCGACGAGGCGGTAATTCTGCGCCGTCAGCTCAAGGAACGCATTCGGCGCATCCGGCTGGCCGGCGGAAACGGGACGGATTCGTGTGTAATCGAGTCCAAAAGGTGAGTAGCCGACGGCCTGAAGACCGAGGGCTGAGAAAAGTGGAGTGCCGGGCAAATTTTGTACCAGGGAGTATGAGACAAACTGGTATGAGAGGAGCTGGGGATGGCAGGAGGGAAGAAGCACACAGCGGAGCAGATCGTGAGCTTGCTGCGGCAGATTGAAGTGGCAGTGGCCAACGGCAAGACGACGCCGGTGGCCTGTCGGGAGAGCGGGATCACCGAACAGACCTACTACCGCTGGCGGAAAGAATACGGCGGGCTGCAGGTGGACCAGGCGCGGCGGCTGAAGGAACTGGAGCAGGAAAACACCAGGCTGAAGCGTGTGGTGGCGAACCTGAGTCTGGACAACCTGGTGCTGAAAGACCTCGCCTCGGGAAACTTCTAAGCCCGGAACGGCGGCGTTGTGCGGTGAGCCATGCCCTGGAGCATGGGATGAGCGAGCGGCAAGCGTGCCGTGTGGTGAATCAGCCACGCGGCACGCAGCGCTACCAGCCGACACAACGCGAGGATGAAGATACGCTGACCCGGCCATCGTTACGCTGGTCAGCCAGTACGGCCGCTACGGCTATCGCCGCATCACCGCGAAGCTGCGGGAGGCAGGCTGGCAGGTGGGCAAGGACCGGGTAGAGCGCATCTGGCGCCGCGAAGAGCTGAAGGTTCCGAAGAAGCAGAAGCCGCGCGTGCGGCTGTGGCTGAACGATGGATCCTTGCGTGCGGCTGCGCCCGGAGCGGCCCAATCATGTGTGGTCATACGACTTCGTCAGCACGGTGACTCACGATGGAAGGACGGTGCGGATGCTGAACCTGATCGACGAATACACGCGGGAGTGCCTGGCGATCCACGTGCGGCGCAGGATCGGCAGCCGGCATGTGATCGAGGTGCTTGGCGGAGGCCATGATCGAGCGCGGCATCCCGGAGCACGTACGCTCGGACAATGGCCCGGAGTTCGTGGCCAGAGGGCTGCGCAACTGGGTGGGGGCAACCGGAGCGAAGACGTTGTACATCGAGCCCGGCTCGCCGTGGGAGAACGGCTACTGGGAAAGCTTCAACTCGAAACTGCGCGACGAGTTCCTCAACGGGGAGATCTTCTACACGCTGAAGGAAGCGCAGGTGCTGGCGGAGCGCTGGCGGATTTACTACAACACCGAGAGGCCGCACTCTTCGCTGGGATACAGGCCTCCAGCTCCTGCGGCTTGGCAGGCGAAACCCAACACGGGGCATGGAGAAGTGGAAACCGCTGCGCGCTTCCCACTTCTCCACACCCCCGACTGCGACGGACTTACTAACTCATCCCTTGCGCTACACTAACAATCTCTCTGGTACAAAACATCGGGCAGGCCAGGACATTCCGGCACTATCCGTCCCTCGCCGTCGTCTCGGGCTGTGATCCAGTCTTTGATGGCGGCGGCGACGGCGGCATAGGAACGCACCGTTTTCGCGACAAATCCGGCGTCCCCGGGACAAATCATGCGGAGGTGCTCATGGCAAGGCTATCTGAATCACTCCATCCCGCATCGCATGACAACACGGAGGGGACTCTATGCCAGCCTTGTTGGAAACACGAGACGAAGACGACGATGACGGAAGGGCCGCTTTATATAAGGACAGCGGGACTGATGAAAATGAAGAGCTCGACGACAAAGATGCCGACGAGCCGAACGCCGGAGACGAAGATGAAGAGGGCGAAAAACTTTAGAAGCCCGTAATGAGGTCTATCCATTTGTCCTTATAACAGTGAACATTTCACTCGGCCGGGATTCGATTAACGGCAACGACTTTTCAATAGATTCAACCAAACAATCCGCGCGCGTCATCATCAACGCCATCGACGCGGTTTGCGAATATTTTGACCACCCACGCCGGTCCACGTCTTCCGCTTCATGGCCCACGACAAATTCCGCGAGAAGATCCTTGCCGCGACCGAAAACCCGTTGCTCCAGATGTTCAAAGAACAGTACGACGAAAAGCTCAGGGACTCGGAGCAGATGTCCAAGTTTTCTCCGCCGATCAACAAGGTCGGTAAGCTCCTCCGTCCCTCCATCATCCCGATCATCGGGCAGCCGAAATCCCTCGACTTCCTCGACATCATGAACACGAAGAAGATCGTTGTATGCCGATTCTCGAAAGGCAGATTGGGCGAGGAGATCGCCCAGATCCTCGGCTCGCTCATCGTTTCGATGGTTTCCATCTCGGCGCTCAAGCGCGAAAAGCAGCGCGCGCGACCGCCGTTCATGCTCGTCGCAGACGAGGTGCATAATTTCGTCCCCGGCGGCCGGTTCGGGACCCTACTGGCCGAATCCCGGAAATACGGCATCACCCTCGTCCTCGCCAGTCAGGGAACCGAATGTGACTCGACGCGATTACTTCTGTACTGTTTCCTTCGGCCGCGCTATTCGTCTGTACTTAGCAATCGCAGCGTCTGCATCCGGCGTCGTACCGTCGCTACGTTGAATGCAATCTATGTCTCCAGCAGCTGCCCTTCAGGGAAGCGTTTCGCCGTTCGCGCAATGGCGCGCCTGGGAAGGCGCCTAGAAAATAAGCTTCAGCGCCAACTGGCCGATGCGCGGATCGTTAACGCTCGTTACATAGCCGAACACCCCAGGGCCGTCGGCGTAGTTTCCATCGACAGAAAGGAACTGTGTGTGGTTGAAGACGTTGAAGAATTCAGTGCGAAACTCCAGAGATTTGCTTTCTGCGAGCTTCAAGTCCTTCAGGAGTGAGAGATCCCATTTATCCACACCAGGGCCATGGAAGAAGCGGCGCGACGAATTGCCGATCTGTCCCAGCGGCTCTTCGCTGAACAACCCGGTATTGAAATATAGACCATCACCCCGCGGGTTTTTGCCTGCGTAAATTTTCCCCGGCGTAAACATCGGCAAATCCGGAGAGATAGAGTATGGATTGGAGTATCCGCTGTCCTGTCCGCTGCCCAGCAGGGACTGGTCATCCGTTTCGTACATCGTGACCGGAAGCCCGGTGGTGAATTCCGAAATACCTGACAACTTCCAGCCCCTCGTGAACCGGTTATCCTTCCCAACCAGCCGCTCAAAGGGCAGCTCGTAGGTGTAGCTCCCCGAGAAGTTATGTGTCATGTCATAGAGCGACAACGCGCGAGGTGCAAACACCTGGCCGTTCGGATTCAGGATCACCTGCTCTCCGAATCCGGAGCCTTCGTCCATGGCCTTGCTGTACGTATAGCTGAGCAGGACCGAGAGACGGCCGGCGACTTGCCGAAGTGTTGTTTCCAGAGCGTTGTAACTGGAGTTTCCTATGTCGAGCTGTACGCCGTTCCCTAGGAAATCAGGACCAAAAGGCCCACGCGTGCCCTGAACGGTGCCGCCGGCCGCAGGATAATAGACATTGCTTTCGCCGCCCGGTCCGCAGGTGTCGGTGCCCGGTATCACGTCGATCGGCTGGCTCAGGCTGAGGCAGAGAGCCGGGTTGCCGGGGTTATTGTCGGCATTCAGAATGAGGTGATGACCGAAGGTGCCGACGTAATTGACTGTGAACATCGTGTTGGCCGCGAGCTGCCGCTGCACGGATAGATCCACATGTTCGGTATAAGGACTGGGAGAGTTCACCAGCGGACTGCGAATGCCGGCGATCGGCTCAAACTCGGACCAGTTGATGGTGGAATTCGAGGTCGCGGGTGGCAGCGGAAACCGTTGTTCGTTGTTGAACCCCGATGATCGGGTAATGAAGGGCATGGAAAAGAGCGGCGGAGCCGGGGAGATGTAATGATAACCGTAGGGGGGCGCCGAGAGACTGTACACCGAGGATCCTTCAATATTTGTGTAGTAGATTCCGAAACCCGCGCGAATACTGCTCTTGCCTGAATCTCCAAAAATGGAGTGCAGAAACCCCGTGGAAGCGGTCGGGGCGTAAGCAATGCCCAGCCGGGGTCCGATGTCATTCCACCGAATATTGGCCATATGCTTCGGAATTCCCGGGTCCCCGGGAAAGTCATAGCCGACCGGCGCCGTGGGGAACTTTGTTGATTGCAGACCCGCAACCAACACCGGTTCATTGTCCTTCGCCGCGGCCCAATACGGATCTACATCCCAGCGCAGTCCGTAGTTAAGGGTCAGGCTACGCTTTACATGCCAACTATCTTCGCCATAAGCTCCGACGTAGAAGTTCCTGAGATCGACGGCGGCCGGCGTGCCCTGAAAATAAGACGCGGGGGCACCGATCAGCATATCGGCGAAATCGATACCGGTTTCGCTGCCGTCGAATACGAAGTAGAGCTTCATGTTCTGGCGGGAAATGTCAATCAGATCCCAGTGGTAGTCGGCTCCGAACTTGAGGGTGTGGGTCCCGATAATCTTTGTGAAGTCATCCTGGAACTGATAGGTGTCGTTGACTTGAGCGAGCGGCGACTGAGGAGGTCCCGTCGTATAGTTTTGGAACATCAGAGTCGGGTAGTTCTGATACTGCGGCGTAAGCTGGACAATACCTCCAGCCGAACCGGCGGCAAATCCCAGCGAGGCGAGCGAGGGCCCTCCGCTGCTCGGCTTGCCGGAAACATCGTTGTTGCGGAAGTAACTCGCGGTGATCTGATTGAGGGCAGTCGCCCCGAGCGTCGTGGTAACGCGGAACGTTGCCAGCTGCGCTCCTCCCACCGCCACGTCAGGGAAGCCCGGGAGCGGGTTGTAGGCACTGGGATCGTAGGGAGAGACGTTATTCCAAGGATCGTCGTAATAATAGCCCGAAATCTGACCGATTCGGGTATTCACGTCTACGCGCAGGCCGCCTTTGTTATCCTGGAGCGTTTCCGGGTAGGCCGACGTGCTGTAGTTGTTTCCCAAATTCGGCGCCGGGAGCAAAGGCAGAACATGGGGGCTGACCGGATCCCAGGCTGCCTGAGGGATGAAGGCATTGGGAAAGACGCAATCCGCGGTGGTGCATCCCGGGTAGAAGTAGGCCTCTCCGTCGATTACGGTATAACCCAGTCTGTTGCTGAGCACGCTGGCCCAGGATGAGCCGTTGACCGTGCCTGCCAGCGCGTTCTCGTCATCCGGAGAGGAGAAATCCCCCGTTCGTTCGGCGGCGGAAGGTACCGGGATGAGGCCGGAATCCACACCGATGTTTTGCCGCGTGCCCTGGTAATCGACAAAGAAAAATGCCTTGTTGCGCACGATGGGGCCGCCAAAAGTGCCGCCAAACTGGTTCTGGTGATATACGGCCCGGGTGGGAGAATAGTAGTTGCGAGCATCCAGGTCTGAATTGCGGAGGAACTCGAAGAGATCGCCGTGAAAGCCGTTCGTTCCTGACTTGGTAACCACATTGACCTGCGCGCCGGCGTAATTACCGTATTCGGCGCCGGCATTGCTGGTAATAATGCGAAATTCGTCGAGGGAATCGATATTAGGTACGACCGTTGTGCCCGCTCCAAATCCTTCAACTACGTTCGCGCCGTTAACCATGAAACCACTGTTGACATCTCTAGCACCTCCCACCGAGAAAAGGCCATTGTTAAGGTAATTGGCCGGAAGCAGGGTCCCGTATTGCGAGGTGGAGATCGGCACCACTCCAGGCTGAAGGGTGAGAAGGTCGGTATAAGCACGACCATTCAAAGGAAGGTCGGTCATTTCCTTTTGTCCGATCACTTCGCCGATCTGACTTGTCTCGGTATCGACCCGAACCGCGGATGATTTTACGGTGACGCTTTCCTCGTGATTGCCAATGCGCAGATCCGCATCAACCTGCCGGCTTGTATCGACATTGATAATCAGGTTGGTCTCTTTGAATTCTGCGAACCCGTTCTTTTGGAAGTCGATCTCATAAGTGCCAACTTCGACGGCCGAAAAGCTGTAGAAACCAGCAGAGTCGGTTTCGATGGTTTGGATCACTCCGGTCTGAACATTCCGGAGTTGCACATTCACCCCCGGAACCACAGCCCCTTGCGGATCCTGCACCGTTCCGGAAATGCTTCCGGTCACTTTCGCAAAGAGGGAAGTTGCCGCAACGGCCAGGAACAGCACAAGCAGTGCAAACTTTGCCCCGCGAACGGCATAAGTCAGTGAGAATGAAAAATGCGACCTGAACCACGAGTCCCGTCCGCGAGAGGGGCATGAAATGTTAGGACCGGGCTTATCCCACCGGAGAGTCGGTCCAGTCTGGTCCGTTCTCATGGCTATCGTTCGTTCCTCTCGAGACTGCGTGATTCGCGGGCCCGACGCCGGCTTCCTGCTTCATTTCCCGGAAGGATTGAGGAGATCGATTCGCCGTCTTCACGCGGATTCCCGACATTTGCGAAGGTGCACAAGGAACGCCACCCGGGCATCAGATGGCTCGCAAATGGCGCCGATTTTTGCCTCGATCAACTGGGGACTTCCGGTTAGTCTGGACACTATGCCACCTATCTCACATTGTGTCAATTAGTGGAAGTTATATTTTCAATTTGTTTTATTTACCGGGCCGAAGGATGAAAGTTGTTGCCCGGGTTCGGGGTCATATCTTGACGGCTCGGGGCAAATGATCGGCTCAGCGAGGATTTTCCCAGCCGGGCCCCCCGTCGCGGGGACTTTCTGTGCTTGTCTGCGCGTCTGAAGACGAATTCTGTTGCCTTGGAAGGATTGGCAATAGTAAAACCGTCGATAACCTGCCACAGGCACAGCTGCAGGATCACAACTCTGTGACCCGCCCCCGGTGATCACGCAGAAACCCGTCGGAGTTATGCGGTCGGGGTGTGCGTAAGCGGCGGCGCCTCGTCATGACTCTGAATCTCAAGCTGGCGGCCAGGATTGTCCTCGGTACCGCGGTGGTCGCTCTGGTGGCGGTGTTGGCCATCGCCTGCTGGCTCTGGTATGGCGTCCGTTCGCTGAATTCGCCCGAGATTTTTCTCCAGGTCGGTCACGGTGACGTGGTTGAATCCATAGCATGGAGCCCGAAAGGCCAGACCTTGGCCAGCGGCAGCTCAGACCACACGGTCAGGCTCTGGGACGCGAACAGCGGGCGGCTGCTGCGTACCCTCAGTGGCCATTCCGACGCCGTTTTCTCGGTGGCATGGAGTCCCGACGGCAAGACTCTGGCCAGCGGCAGCGCAGATCGCACGGTCAGGTTCTGGGACCCGAGCAGCGGGAAGCTGCTGCGAACCATCAGCGGCCACTCCAATTACGTTATGTCAGTAGCATGGAGTTCCGATGGCACGACCCTGGCTAGTTGCAGCAAGGACCACACCGTGAAGCTCTGGGACCCAGTCACATACCTGCAGAAGGGCGGGCTGACCGAACCCAACGAAGTCATAGCCGTGGAGTGGAAGCCCGGCGGAAAGACGCTTGCGATCGGAGGTAGTGACACTGTCACGCTTTGGGACGTGGCTACTGGGCAAACGAATGTCCTCCAGGGCCACTCGGATGGCGTCAAATCGGTCGCCTGGAACCCCAATGGCAAAGAACTGGCTAGTGGCAGTGCGGATAGTACCGTCAAGATCTGGGACGTAACCGGCGCTAAGCCGCCGCGCACGCTCATCGGCCACGTGGGAACCGTCTGGTCCGTGAAGTGGAGCGAGGATGGCAAGAGGCTCGCGAGCGGCAGCGACGACAACTACGTCAAGGTCTGGGACGCAGCTACGGGGCAGCTGCTGCGAACCCTCACCGGTTCAGCTACTGCCGTGAAATCGGTCGCCTGGAGCCTGGATAGCAAAACCCTGGCCAGCGGCAGAGGTGACGACTCGATCAGCGTCTGGGACGCGCGCGAGGGGCAACTCCTGCGTGCGATCGGCGGTTACTCAGACAGGGTCAACTCCGCCGCGTGGAGCCCGGATGGCAAAACTCTGGCCAGCGGCAACGAAGATAACTCGGTGAAGCTCTGGGACGCAGACAAAGGAAATCTGCAGGATGCCCTTAGCGGGCACTCCGATCAGGTCTTATCGGTAGCGTGGAGCCCGGATGGCAAAACCCTCGCCAGCGGCAGCAATGACGCGCTGATGAAGTTGTGGAGCATCGCCACGAAACAGCCGCTGCAGACATTCAAGGGCCACCGTGGCGGAGTGACCTCGGTTGCATGGAGCCCCAATGGCACCGCGTTGGCCAGCGGGGGCGAGGACAAAACGATCAAGCTTTGGGATCCGGCCAGCGGGGCCGCGCCGCGTGTCCTGACCGGCCACACCGATGTAGTGAACTCAGTTGCATGGAGCCCGAACGGCAAATGGCTGGCCAGCGGTAGCAGCGATACTACGGTGAAAGTCTGGGATACCCAGAAGGGAAAGCCGCAAGTCACCTTCAGTCAGCATGGAGATGCGGTTTATTCGGTCGCATGGAGCCCGGATGGCAAAACACTGGCCAGTGGCAGCGCAGACGAAACGGTCAGGCTCTGGGACGCCGAGCGCAGGCGCCCCCTGCGCACTCTCAGCGTTAACGCCATCGTGACATCTATCGCCTGGAGTCCGGACAGCAAGACCCTCGCCAGCGGCAACGCAGACAACACAGTGAAAATCTGGGACGCCGGTAGTGGAAAACTGCTGCGCAACCTCACCGGATTCTCCGAATCGGTGACATCGATCACCTGGAGCCAGAGCACCCCCAGCACCCCCAGTGGCACCCTCGCGGCCAGCAGCCGGGATGGCAGCATTTGCCTCTGGGAAGCGTCCTCGGCTCAGGTGTTGGCGTGTGAATATCAGCTTCCCGGAAACGAGTGGTTGGCGTTCCGGCCCGAGTTCCTGTGGTATTCCTCCTCTCTGCAGGGAGACCAATACGCCGCCATCCGTTTTTCGAATCAGCTGAGCCCGGTCTATCCCCTCACCTATTACCCGGGTTTGAAGAAAGGCAATCTCCAAACCGCACTGGCCGGGCCCCCGCCGCAGAAGATCACGCCCAGCCCTGTTCGCTACAAATGGGATAACTTTCAGGACAAGGGGCTGTGGACCGGCGGCTGCGCGGTCATCTATTTCAGCCTGCTCTTCGTCGTCGTCTCGGCCCCCAGCCGCGCAGATCCGGCACAGATCGCGCGACTGTTCTTCAGGAAGGCCGGCTTCGAGCGCGTGAGCCGGGTAATCGGCTATGCCGCGCTCGCCCTGCGCGATGTCCAGGGCAATACCGCGGCCTTCGCCATCATCTTCGAGACCGGAAAACCGCTGTCCGCCCCTCCCGGGGATGCCTCGAAAACCTACATTGTTTACCGGGAAAAAGCACCGCCCGCGGAGCAGATCCACGCACTGCGCCAGGAAACGAAGCGCGAAGTCATCCCGCTTGACTCCGCAGTTCTTTCCCGCGCCGTTTCGGAGGAGAACTGCATCGAGACTCTGCGCGATCTGGAAGAGCCTTTCGTGGCGCGTACCGACCCCTACGACGAATCTCGCCCCATCGTCGACCCGACCTGGTTCTATGGCAGGCATCATTATCTCGACCGCCTGCCGGCAGTCCTCCGCCAGGGACAGCATGTCGGCATCTTCGGGCTGCGGAAGATGGGTAAGACATCTCTGATCACACAAATTCGCCAGCGGATGCCGTCAACACCGACCGTGTGGATCGACTGCCAGGCCTTTCCGGCGGACGCCGATGCACTCTTTGACGAAATCGGAATGCAGTTACAGCGGGAATTGAAGGCGCACAAGGTATCCCGCGTTCAGACATTCACGGAGGGCGGGCAGAGCGGTTTTCGGCGTCAGATTTTGGAGTTCTATGACCGCTGGCAGGGCACCGGCCACCACGGTCCATTCGTCCTGATTCTCGACGAAGCTGACAAGCTGTTCCCGGACCGCCGTGCCGCGAACAGCGACCAGATCCTGGGCGAGTGGGTCAGGCTATTCCGATTCCTGCGGGCTATGGCCCAGGAAAAGAAATGCCTGGCGATTGTCGCCACCGCTTACCGTCCGGCTATCAATCGCCAAAACCTGCTGAATCCGGAGATAGGCGAGAATCCTATGTTCATGTCGTTCCAGGAGTATTTTCTCGGCGGTCTGGGGGCGGCGGATACCGAACAGATGATCAGCGAGATTGGCGGGTGGAAGGAAATTCAGTGGTCACCCGAAGCTCTGGCCAGGACTTACCAGTTGTGCGGCGGACATCCGCTCGTTACTCGGTTCTTTGCAAGCGAAGCATGCGACCAGGGGGACCGCAAGGAGATCGATCTCAACCGAGTGAATGAGACTGCACAGCTAATCCAGGCTACCTTACATAAGCACAGGATTGGTACATACTATTACGAGTCCGTCTGGACGATGCTGCAACCCGATGAACGGGAGGCACTGGCAGGTCTGGCAAAGACCAGCCGTCCGCTTTCTGAGAGCTCCGACGAAGCCGTCGTTCATCTGGATCAATTCGGGCTGCTGCGTGACGACAACGGGAGTCTCACCATAGGGGCAGAGTTACTGCATTACTGGCTGCGGAATATCAGACTGCCATGACAGAACCTGTGAATCCGTATAACTGCTCAGCGCCCGGTGTTCTGTTCACCGGTTACAGCACGACGCGCCGCAGGATGATGCAGGGGTTGAGGAATGGGAATTCCTATGCGCTGCTCGGCGGGCGGCGCTGCGGCAAAACCTCATTTCTTCTGGAGATGGAAAAGGATCTGAATCAGGATACGGGAAACGGCTGCAAGTTCTTACCGCGAATGCTGGATATGCAGGCTGTCGCGCCGCGAACTCCAGGCGATTTCTTCACCGCGATCTATGCCTTGGCAACTTCAGACTGCGCCGTCACCGCACCCGCGATCACCGGCTACCAGTCGTTCCTCTCTGCGATGGATCAGGCGAAACCTCTGATCGAGCGGAAGCATGGCGTGAACTGGTTGATGGTGCTGCTTATCGATGAGCTGGAATCGGCCATGGAGAGGCTGCCAGATTCGGAGTGCCTGGAAAACCTGCGCAACCTGCTGACCATTTCCCGTTTCAAGAGATACTTCCGCGCAGTCGTGACCGGAATTTTCTCTCCCGCTGAGCTCGCGGCGAAGGGGTCGCCACTGAACAATCTGAATCCTGAGTATCTTGCGGTCCTCGCGCCGGCGGAAGCCGCCAATCTGGTTGACGCCGGCTTCCCCGGAGGCCTGCCCGGAAATCTGCTGCCCGCGGTACTCGAGATCAGCGGCCGCCATCCTTATATCCTGCAGGGGATCCTGGGGTACTTGTGGGACTGCGGCTCCGTGAGCGAGGCGAATCTTGTAGCCGCCTCCCGGCGCTTCGTTCGTGACCGTGAGGGAACGTTTCGCCGGTGGCTCGAAACCTTCCGCCCTGAAGGCTGCCTCTTGTACCGGAGGCTGATGGAAGGCCGCGATGAGGGAGAGCCTGAGAGTACCGCGCTCGCCATCCTCAGTTATCACTGCGTCATCGATGAGTCGGGCCCCGGTGGTGTGAGCATCGGCAGCACGATCTTCCGCGACTGGTTTCGCCTGAATTACCGCGTCGAAGGCTCGGCTGTATCGGTCGCTCTGGAACCTGCCAAGATCAGGTCTCAGCCGCTCGGCAAGCGCATCTTCGTGGTCCACGGAAGAGACGTGCGACTGCGCAATTCGCTCTTCACGTTTCTCAGGTCGCTGGGTCTTGAACCACTGGACTGGACTGCGCTGGTCGAGGCGACCGGCAACCCTTCACCACAGATCACCGAAATTCTTAAAGTCGGATTCAAGATTGCTCACAGTGCTGTCGTTCTGCTGAGCCCTGATGACGAAGCAAGACTGCGCGAGGAGTTTCGCACGCCGGACGACCCGGAGTACGAAATCAAATTATCCCCTCAGCCCAGACCCAACGTGCTGTTTGAGGCCGGCATGGCGATCGCTTCTTTTCCTGACCGGACCGTCCTGGTGCAGGCGGGGTGGAGCCGCCCCTTCAGCGATATTGCCGGCATGCACATGGTCAAGATCGATAACTCAGTCGAACGCCGCCGGGATTTGGCGAACCGGCTGCGCATGGCGGGCTGCGAGGTCTCCGATCTCAACATGAGCATCGATTGGCAGACCGTCGGCGACTTCTCGCCCAAAAGGTTTTAGAGAAAACCGAGCGGAAAATGGGTGTTTTTATGGGTATCGACAAGCTATGTTGGGCCACTTCTCCCGAAAATAGCCAGGCCCGCTATTTTCGATTAGCATAGAGTTCGAAAAATAACGTTGCCTGCTATTTCCACGCTCAATGACCAAACCCACGGACATATCCGGCAAATTCGTGAGACAAGGGGCATACTCTGCCTTCGTCCCTGCCCCGTTGCCGCCGGGACTCACTTGGACACCGCGCCTTGTCGGCGTTCTCTCAGAAGCCGATCGATTGATTGGCAGGTTGGCGGGAGAAGGCGGGCGCCTCCCTAATCCCCACATCCTGATGCGCCCTTTCGTGCGCCGTGAAGCCGTTTTGTCCAGCAAGATCGAGGGCACTCAGGCCACGCTGGGCGAATTCCTGGCCGCTGAGGCCGGAGCGGTTGTAGAGCGCAGCCCGGAAGATCTCCGGGAGGTTGGCAACTATGTGGTCGCACTGGAATACGGCATCTCTCGTCTCGACAGGCTTCCTCTTTCCGTTCGTTTGATACGGGAGCTGCACGAGAAGCTGATGGAGGGGGTGCGAGGACAACACGCTACACCGGGCGTCTTTCGGAAGACACAGAACTGGATCGGCAGACCGGGCAGCACGCTTGCGACAGCGACCTTTATCCCTCCGCCGCCCGGCGAAGTGGAACCGTGCCTTTCCGCCTGGGAGAAATTCGTGCATGAATCGGGTCTGCCCCCGCTGGTGACGATCGCACTTGCTCATTACCAGTTCGAAGCCATCCATCCGTTTCTCGACGGTAACGGGCGAGTGGGACGGTTACTTATCACCCTGTTTTTGATCGAGCGGAAGATCCTGCCGACTCCACTGCTCTATCTGTCCGCATTCTTCGAAGCCTCTCGGCGCGACTATTACGGAGGACTGCGCGCGGTGAGCGAGCGTGGCGCCTGGAATGACTGGCTCGAGTATTTTCTTCAGGGCATTGCGCGCATGTCCGAGGATGCATTGAGCCGCGCGACACGCATTCACGATCTGCTCGGAGAGTGGCGAGCGAAACTCGCCGGCCAGCCCACCAACACGCCACTGCGGGTTATCGACCTGCTGGCCGCCAATCCTTTTCTCACCATAACCGGGGCCGCCAGGAATCTCGATCTCGCATTTACGACGGCGCAACGCGCGATTGATCGCCTTGAACAATATGGCGTAGTCCAACGAGTTTCCGATGCAAAGCGAGACCGGGTCTACTGTGCACAGGCACTCCTCGACATTCTTGAAGAGCCCGCACAACTCATTCCCGCAAGTGCCCAATAGGGTGGATCACGGCCCCTCTGACGACTTATCTTTGGCCGTTGCCAACCGCGTGCTGCAGATGGCTCCTGACCTGAGCCTCCCAGCCCCTCGTGACAAGTGGATCGAGAGCGCGTCAGCGCCGATCAAAGCAAGCCAGCCACCCCTACCCTGCGGCTACGGTGCGGAGATGAAGGTCCACAACCTGTTCCGGTGGATCGATCCGAAATACGATCGCGTTCTCATCGGGGTGGTCCCGAGCTGTACGACTCCGGTCAGAGAGACATCCTGAGCGTGGCGAGCTGGATGAGAGGAGCTGCCCGCCGGCCGATCGAAGTCGTCCACGGCATGCCTCCTAAGCGCCCAATCCGCAAGGCCGGCAAATCGCGGAGCAAGCCCGAAGAAGTTCTGTGGAGGCATCTGCAGCACGATGCTGAACTTCGCGATCTCTTTGAACATACGTAAAGGTGCGACCGTCTTTCAGACAAGTCATTGTGTCGATTTCCTGTGGCGCTCAGGCCGCCTCATTGTGGAAATCGATAGCTATTACCATCATTCTCGTCAGGAACAGTTCGCCAACCAGCCTCACGTGTAGGACTTCAACTGCCCCAAAGAGTAGGACGCATTCAGAAACGCCGCCGAATTTAGACCTGCATCGTTGTTCCCTAACCACAGCTTAAGGGTAGTGGCGGTCTCTTCATGCCTGGTTGTGGCTATTGGCCGCCCGGCTGGATCTGGCTGTTACGCCGCGCGCCCGTCATAGGCGTGGTCAACGACGGCAAAGAGGATCTGGTCAAAAATAAACTTCAATTTCTATTGCACCTTTTTCCGGACTCTAACGCTTTCTCCAGTGAAGGCGGTCGTTCATGCGCCTTCCCTAGGAAAGGAATTGCCATGAAAACGAATATCCGCGCCGTCTCGCTTGCCATCCTTGCAGCAGTCGCGTCTCTGTCGCCGGCACTGCACGCCCAACCCAACCTGCTGTATGCCAAAGTCAACGTCCCCTTCTCTTTCGACTATGGGAGCAAGCACTTCTCTCACGGCATTTACACGCTCACAATGAAGGACCAGAACACGCTCACGATTCGCAGTGATGCCAGCACCGCTATGGCAATGGTTCAGACGGACTACACTCCGGTCCGGGAGAAGACCAGCCAGGTCATCTTCAGAAAGTACGGCGACCGCTACTTTCTCGAGGAAGTCCTCGTCAGCGGCAGCGCGACGCACGTCGCTGTCCTTGAATCCGGAGCTGAGAAGCGTGCTGCCCGTGAACTCGCCTCCTGGGGCGGTTCCGCCAGCGAGGTGGCATTGGCGCTGCTCCCGGCGGGGATCATTGGAAAGTGAAAAGCAATCGGAAAACCCGAGCAGGAGTTTCTCTGAGGGAACTCCTGCTTTCATTTGTTCTTCAAGGACCAGCGGTGACCTATCAGCATTGACGCTGGACTATCAATCATGGGCGTGATCTATAATCAGCGCCACCAGTTATAAGGAACCGTTATGACGGCGATTCGGGTGGAAGATTCTTCGGATCGGCCCCATGCTCCGTCGATGGCAGAGCCACCGATGGATTTCCCTCCCAGTTTGTATAAAGAGCTGCGTCGCCTGGCAGCGCGCAAGATGCGTTTCGAGCGCACCAGCCATACGCTCCAGCCCACAGCACTGGTGCATGAAGCGTGGCTCAGGATGGCCGACTCGCCGCTCCATGGCTGGTCGGATCGGCCCCATTTCCTGGCCGCTGCTGCCCAGGTAATGCGACACATCCTCGTAGATCACGCGCGGTCCAGGGTGTCGCGAAAGCGCGGAGCCGGCGCCGTCCAGGTGACTCTCGATGACAATCTGGTGTTTTCGGCAAAACCCGGCACGGATGTGCTCATAGTCGATGAAGCGTTGACCCGGCTCGCTCACTTCGACCCTCGTCAGGCCAGGATCCTGGAGATGCACTTCTTTGCCGGGATGATCTTTGATGAAATCGCGGCGGCGCTCAGCATCTCCCTGCGTACCACCAAACGTGACTGGAGCATGGCAAGGGCGTGGTTGCATCATGAGCTCTCTCGACCAGCATGACACCGGAACTCTGGGAACGACTCAAACCCCTGTTCCATGCAGCCATGGAAAG
>Ga0182015_10002669_pt1 | contig 21120 bp, 17 predicted proteins | sample 712P3MmetaG_FD_120478 | JGI IMG/M metagenome (GOLD analysis project Ga0182015, IMG submission 120478) | Permafrost microbial communities from Stordalen Mire, Sweden - 712P3M metaG | ecosystem: Environmental > Terrestrial > Soil > Wetlands > Permafrost | place: Sweden: Stordalen | collected...
ATGGCTGCCTGGGCGACGGTCGGGGTCCAGCTGGTGCACGCGTCCAGCATCCAACAGACAGAGGGCGTCGCCGTCACTGCGGAGCAGCTCGTGCCCGGAGACCTTGTGCTCGTACCGGGTTCGGACTCACCGGGTCCCGGGCTCGCCGGCCACGTCGGCATCTACCTCGGTGACGCCCTCGTCCTCTCGGCCATCGACACCCAGTACGGGGTGGCCGTTCAGACCTGGGACACCTTCGTCTCTGGCGGCCTGATCGCGCTTCGCGACCCGGCCCCAGACGAGTAGCAGCAACCAACAAGGAAAGGGGTCACAACCAATGTATGTGCTCTCAAGTGTGAGCGTCAGCCCGAACACCACCGGGCTTCCCGGCATCTCCGAGCTGAACCACATCGTCGGGGCGTTGCTCACCATCGGTCTTGTCGCCAGCCTCGCGGGACTCGTGATCTCGGCGATCGTGTGGGCGATCGGCAATCACTCGGCCAACCCGGTGCTGGCCGGGCGAGGAAAGTCGGGAGTGCTCGTGGCATTCGTCGCTGCCGCGCTCACCGGCGGAGCGGTCACGCTCATCAACTTCTTCGCTGGCGCAGGGTCACACCTATGAAGCGACGCAGGATCCTCGCAGGAGTCGCGCTGGTACTCGGCGCTTCGATCATCGCAGCAGGTCTCGCCGCTGTCTTTACCGGCGGCCATCGCGCGGCGGCGAGTAGCCATGCCACAAGACAGACGGCTCCCTCGACTACACCTTTGATTCCAGCCGGAAGCTGGCAACCGGTCGCGCCGGCGACCACCGTGCCGGAGGAGTCGCCGGTACAGCAGCAGTACGACAAGGGGTTCGAGCAGGGGTTCTCGTCCGCGAGCAACAAGGCGATGATGGACCGGGCCGAGGCCTTGCAGCTCCCGGGTCCCGCGACCGACGGCGGTTGGCCGGCTCTCCCCGTCAGCGAGACGCCCGATGGTTGGGCCACCGAGTTCGCCTCTGGCCTTCTCGACATCAACTTCGCCCGCCAGAGCCGTGACGCGCTTGGGGCGTGGCTGGTGGCGGAGGAGGCGCCTGACCTCATGCCCGGCATCCCGACTGGGTTCCAGGACCGTGCGTTGTACGTCTCGCTTCTCAGACCGGGGATCATCGGCCAGTCATCGCCGCTCCCGTCACCGAGCCAGTGGCTCGCTGACGCGGCGGCGGGCGTTCGCTGGTCGGCGAGCGATCTGGAAGTGCAGCTCGAGCCGCAGTGGCAACAGATGATCGACGCCGGCTGGCAACCGACGGACGTCCGCGCAGCGGTCGAGGACGTTTCGGGGGTGCTGACGATCACACGGCGCAAGGCCACGACTACGAGGCGCTTCTCCATGGTTGTCCAAGTCGGCTCAGCCCATTGGCGTGAGGGATACGGGACCGTGCTCGTCTCCGACTGGAAGGAGTCCTAGCGATGGGCTGTGAGTGGTACAACCCGGCCACCTACGGGCAATGCGCCGGCGACGTCGCGAAGTCCGCCGCCGGCGACGCCTTCCACGCCATCGCCGAGTCGTTCGGCCAGGCGGCGGACCACGCCGTGAATTGGCTGTGGAGCCAGATGACCGTGGCGACGGCGGTTCACCTGGGCGGACGGGGTTTCGACTTGGAGCTCGGGATCACCGCCGCGATCGCCGGCGCGGTCGCCGTCGGCTTGTTCAGCATCCAGATCATCCAAAGCGTCCTTCGCCGAGAGCCTGGTGGGCTGGCAAGAGCTGCAAAGGGCCTCGTCGTCGCGTTCATCGGCGGTGGCATGGCTATCGCTGTGGTCAATCTGCTTCTCGGAGCGACCGACAGCCTCTGCGCCGGCGTCGTCAAACTCGCCACGGGCACGAACATCGCGGGACTCGGCAAGCTCATCTTGGGCACCGGCGCGCTGACGACGACCGTCGGCGGCTCGGCGGCACTGCTGTTGCTGTCGCTCGCCTGCATCGCTGCATCGGTGATCGTCTGGGGCGCTCTCGTGGTCCGAAAGGTCCTGATCGTCGTCACTGCGGTGTTCGCCCCTCTCGCGTTCGCAGGATCCCTGGCGGACATCACCGTCTCCTGGACGCGTCGATGGATCGAGACGACCGTCGCGCTCATCTTTTCCAAGTTGGTCCTGGTGCTGGTGTTCGTGGCGGGCTACGGCATCCTGATCGACGGGGTCGGCCAGGCCGGTTCCGGTGGCACCCAGAAGGTGACCCAGGTCATCTCGGGCATCCTCGTGCTCTTACTTGCCGGCTTCGCCCCCTGGCTGGCGCTCAAGCTCGTCCACTTCACCGGCGAGCACGCTCACCAGCTCCATTCGCTCGGAGCGAGCGCCGTCGGCGGAGCAGCAGCTGGCGGCCGAATGGCGCAAAAGGCCGCTCCGTACCTCCAGCGCCTGGCGGCACCGGCCACTGGCGGTGCCGGAGCCATGAGGGGGTCCGGGCTCGCGGGTGCGACGGCAGGTGCCAGCGGTCCTTTCACCGCGCCAGGAGGCGTGCCTGGCGGGAACGGAGCACCGGCAGGGCCGGGAGGTCAAAGCGGGCCCAATGGCAAGGCCGGCCCCACGCTCGAGGGTGTTGGCCAAGGTGGCGCTGGGAGGCCGACCTCGTCCCCAACGTCGGCATTCGGCCCGCAACGGGGACGGACCGATCCGGCCAACGGCGCCCGATCCACGATGTCACCACCTGCAACTGAAGGGGCGCCAACTTCGGCACCCGAGCCAGATGGCCCGCCGTGGTCGCCTCGTCCGCCACCCGGATCCTCTCGAGGAAGGAGCACACCGTGAGCACTCACCCGAGCACTGCGCCTCCCCCGATCAGCGTCCGGTTCGCTCGCCGCTCCACTCGCGGCCTGCTGCTGGGGTTCTCCACCCCCCGTGTGGTGGCCTTTGGCTGTGCCGCGGCCGTCGCCGTCGCAGTGCTGTTCGTTGGAGGCCCCATGGCACTCGTCGCATCGGGTCTGGTCTGGGTGCCGCTCGGAGCGGCCGTGTTCGTACGGGTGGCGGGGCGTCCGGTGGTCGAGTGGGCGGGAACAGCGGCGCACTTTGGCGCCCGAAAGGCCGCTGGCCAGGCGGAGTTCCGGGCGAGGGTCGAAAAGCCTCGGCCGGCTGGCACTCTCGCGTTGCCGGGCGACGCCGCCTCGATGCGCCTCCATGTCGACGAAGGCTCGGGGGCGGCGATGGTCCACGACCCGCACCGCCAGACGCTCTCTGCTGTCTTGTCGGTCAGTCATCCAGCGTTCGCCCTCCTCGATGATCCGGACCGCTCGCTCAGGGTGAGTCGCTGGGGCCGGGTCATTGCCCAGCTCGCACAGTCGGGCACGTGCGCCGGCTTGCAGGTGCTCGAGGCGACGATTCCCGATCCGGCGCGGAGCCAGACCGACTGGTGGGTAAAGCACGGCAGGAACGACGGCAGGTGGGCGGCCACCCAATACCAGGGGCTCTTGGACCAGGTGCGCCTGGATTCGTCCACCCACCGCACCACCATCAGCCTGTCGCTCGACCTTCGCGTCGTCGCCCGGGCGATCAAGGCAGCCGGCCGCGGCATCCGGGGAGGAGCCGACGTGCTGCGAGGTGACATGGCTTGTCTCACCGACGCGCTCCGCCAGGCCGGCTTGCGCCCTCTCGGATGGCTCGGCGAGGCGGACCTCGCCGCGATCGTCCGCCAAGCCTTCGACCCAGCCGTCGAGATCGACCCGTCGGACCCGGCGGCCAACCTGAGCCATGCCGGCCCAGTCGCGATTGCGGAGTCCTGGCAGCAGCTGCGTCACGACTCCGCCTGGTCCAGCGTGCTTTGGGTATCCGAGTGGCCGCGCATCGAGGTGCCTCCCGACTTCCTGCATCCACTCGTGTTCGCGCCCGGAGTGCGCCGAACACTCTCGGTCACCTCCCGACCGCTCCCGACCGACGCGGCGCTGCGCCAGATCCGCCGAGACAAGACTGAGGCGGTGGCCGACTCGGCGCAAAAAGTCCGTATCGGCCAGCTCGCCGACCTGTCCGACGCGCAGGAGTACGACGACCTGTTGGCGAGAGAACGCTCGGTGATCTCCGGCCACACCGACGTGGAGTTCACCGGTCTTCTTACCGTAACGGCGCTTACGCCTGAGGCTCTCGAGGTTGCGGTCGCAACGATCACCCGGGCCGCCGCGCAGGCGACCTGCGAGGTACGGCCGCTGTACGGACGCCAGATGCAGGGCTTCATCGCGGCAGCTCTCCCGCTCGCAAGGACGACGTTCTGATGGATCCCAAAGCGACCCTGGGCCGTCGCCGCCGACAGGTAGCGCCAACAGAGCAGGATCAAAACGGCAGCGCACCGCCTCTCGCCTCTCGCTCTCTGCCGCTCGAGCCCGGGGCACGCGTCTACGGCGCAACTGGCTGGTCCCCTGCGGGTTCTGACCGAGGGCGACGACGTTCGGCTCGTCAGGTCGAGGCCGAGTACCACAAGAGGCTCATGGCTAAGCGCAGGGCCGAGATGGAGGCGCTCCGCCGAGAACAACGCGAGCGGCCCTTTCTGCCGCCGGGAGGCGAGGCTGGCCCGATGGCGGGCCGCTCGTATCGGCGCCTCAAGTTGGTCCCGCACCGGGCCACCTCCGAAGTGTTGGCCGGTGCCTACCCGTTCCTAGCCGAAGAGGGACTTGGCTCGGCAGGAATGCTGATCGGCCAGGACGCCTGGTCCGGAGCGGCGTTCTGCTACGACCCGTGGGAGCTGTACCGCCAGGGAGCACTCACCAATCCCAATGTCTGTCTGGCCGGCCAGATCGGTCGGGGGAAGTCCACCCTGGCGAAGTCCCTTGCCGCCCGCTGCGTCGCCTTCGGGCGGCGGGTGTACGTCCCAGGCGACCCGAAGGGCGAGTGGACCGTGGTGACCCGCGCCCTCGGCGGTCAGGCGGTGGAGCTTGGCGTCGGAACCTCCACCCGCCTCAACCCGCTCGACGACGGTCCGCGGCCTTCTGGCGTGGACGACGCTGCCTGGCAGGCTCAGGTGAGATCAAGGCGGCTTGGCCTGTTGGCCGCGCTTGCAGAAGCCACGCTCGGCCGGGCACTTCGGGCGACCGAGCGCACAGCGCTCGATACAGCGCTCGACACCGCCAGGAGCCAGAGCTCGACGCCCGTCCTGCCAATGGTCGTGGACGCGATGCTGGAACCCGAACGGCCCTTTGCCGGCTCGACAGTTGAGGAGCTCCGCACCGACGGTCGCGAGGCTGCCCATGCGCTGGCTCGTCTGGTGCGTGGCGACTTGGCCGGGCTCTTCGACGGCCCGTCCACCGTCTCCTTCGACCCCGGCCTGCCGATGCTGTCGTTGGACCTGTCGGCTATCTCCGGCTCGGACACCCTGATCGGCCTGGTGATGACCTGTGCCTCGACCTGGATGGAGGCCGCCCTCGCCGACCCAGCGGGGGGACAGCGCCTTGTCGTCTACGACGAGGCGTGGCGCCTGTTAGCCCAGCCGGTCTTGCTCGCACGGATGCAAGCCCAGTGGAAGCTGTCGCGCGCCTGGGGCTTGGCGAACCTCATGGTCCTTCACCGGCTGTCGGACCTGGAGGCCGTGGGCGACATCGGGTCGGAGGCCCGCGGTCTCGCTCAAGGGCTGCTCGGGGACACCGCGACGCGCATCTTGTACAACGAGCCTTTCGAAGAGGCCCAGGCCGCCGGCAAGGTGCTCGGCCTCACTTCGGTCGAGGTCGCCCAGCTTCCCGAGCTCGCCCGCGGCGAAGGGCTCTGGAGGGTCAACGAGCGGGCATTCGTCGTCCGTCACATCTGCACGCCTGACGAGCTGACCCTCTTCGACACCGACGCCCGGATGCTCGCCCAATAGGTTTTTCGTCTTCGTTCGCGAGTCGGTACCTAGGCCATGCCGGGGACTCGGCGGCGATCATCGACCTGTTGGTGCCTAGTCCCCTTCGTAGCGCCGAATCCCACGCTGACGAACACCTGTTCTGTAGGGTCTCCAGTCGCCAAGAGCATTCGCGCCCACACGGCTAGCGTGAGATTGACTTGCGTCAGGGAGGAGCACGGTGACCAGGAAGAGGACCAGTACCTCGGCTTTTGGAGTGAGCGGGCGAGAGAGCCACGACGCATCCGACTTCTATTCTCGCTTTCCGCCGTTGCGAGTCACGACGGATTCGCTTGTCACAGCCTGCGATATGACAGACGAGATCCTCATCGGTGACTCGCGCGACATGCGCGACATCAATGCGAACTCGGTCGCCCTGGTGGTCACGTCCCCTCCGTACTTCGCAGGCAAGCAGTACGAAGCGGACTTGACCGATGGGAACGTCCCGGCGAGCTATGTCGAGTACTTGGAGATGCTGCGAGCCGTGTTCGCCGAGTGCTCGCGGGTCCTGGAGCCGGGCGGCCGGATCGCGGTCAACGTGGCGAACCTCGGTCGCAAGCCCTATCGATCGCTCTCTTCGGACGTGACGCGGATCCTCCAAGATGACCTCGGATTCCTGCTGCGAGGCGAGGTGATCTGGCAGAAGGCGCAGGGCGCGTCGGGCAACTGTGCCTGGGGCTCGTACGCGAGCGCGGCGAACCCGGTGCTCCGGGACATCTCCGAACGGGTCATCGTGGCATCCAAGGAGCGGTTCGATCGGGCAATCTCCCGCAAGCAGCGAGAGCAGATGGGCCTGCCGTACGAGAACACGATCACGCCCGAGGAGTTCATGGAGGCGACGCTCGACGTCTGGAGTCTCCGGCCCGAGAGCGCAAAGCGCGTCAACCACCCCGCTCCGTTCCCGGTTGAGCTACCGGAGCGATTCATTCGCCTCTACACCTACGCCGGAGACGTCGTGCTCGATCCCTTTATCGGTTCAGGGACCACGGCCGTCGCTGCGATCCGCAACGACCGGCGGTTCGTCGGTTATGAGGCCGAGCCTGAGTACGTACGAATTGCTCGACAGCGCGTAGACGAGGAGCTCAAGCGGCTCGAACGCGCCAGGAGATAGCGTCGGCCGGTGCCGGGCGAGCTGACGGAGCTCACCGAGCTGACGACGGCTCTCGGGATGCTCGTCTACGACGATCCCATCGAAGCGATCGCTGCACGACCTGCCGAGCTGGTCAATGTCGGAGACGCCCAATGGGAGAGGCTCGCAGCCACGATTTCCACCGGTGCTCACGAGTCCTCGCTGCAGAGCGCGTGGCGCAACGGAAGGGCGTTTCTCCTGGCTCGTGACGGACTACGCGGGCGCCTGCCGGTTCGAATTGAGTGGAAGGGTCCGCAGCATCTGACCGGTTATGACACGTTGCCGGCAGATCTGCGGATCGACCATGTCTATCTGATCTCGTGCAAGTACATGTCGAAGATCCTCATGAACCCTTCTCCTCCTCACCTGTTCGATCGAGCGCTCGCCGTCCGAGAGGGCGCCGAGCAGGTTGACTGGTACGAAGAAACCGCTAGAGCGGAGTACCACGCTCTCTACCGAGAAGTTCGAGAGCTGATTGGAGGAGGACTGCCGCCCAAACCCGCTGCTCTCACACGAGCGCAACGCGATTTCATCGGCGAGTCGATCCCCGGTCGCTGGCCCGAACCGCTCGTCGCGCCGGCTACCGCCTTCTCGCTCGCGGTCGGTGTGGCCTCTGCAGAGCGGTGGCGACGTCGCCTGACAAGTGCTCGAGATCAGGAGCAAATGCTGTGGCGGATCCTCAGACTGAACAGCGCTCCCTACTTCGTGCTCGGCGCCTCACAGAGTCGGACGTTGCGACTTCGAATCGGTACACCATGGGACTGGCGCCAACTCTTTCGGCTTCGTACTTTCGAGGTGGCAGGAAGAGGGAGTGGGCAACCCTGCGTGGATTGGGTCGCACTCGTAGAGCACCGAGAAGCGAGGCAGTCGGTCGCCGTGCGGGGACACGTCGAAGTCCGCTGGAGCCACGGAAAGTTCTGCGGCGCTCCCGAGGCGAAGGTTTATCTGGATTCTCCCCACGATCAGGTGCCTGGGTACTTCGAGCTTACGTGAGGAATCCGCCACCTTCCGCTGGCGACGTGGGCAATGCTGTCGGTCTCGCGACGGGGCTAGCGCCGGACTCACGATTACCAGGCGGTAGCGCTAGCTGCCGTCCCCAAGGTTGCTCGGCAGATACTTTTCATGCGTCACTCTCAGGTAGTCGAGCGCGTCACCTTGCGTGGGTGTGTATTCGAGGGCATTGCGCACGAACTTGAGTCGGTGCTCGCTCGCTTGGATGATCTCTGCCCACGTCTTCACCCAGATCCGAGCGTTGTCCTGATGCCACAACAGGCCTTCCTTCCGGTCGGTCTGACTCCGTTCATGCTCGGCAAAGTCATCCAAATCGTTGGACACCACCACGAAATCCCAGGAAACATCTAGCTTGTTGAAGCGCTCGTCGGCGACTACGGCGAAAGCGTAGTTCTTAACCTGGGTCAGCTCGTCGCTGCCGATCTTCACCTTCGGCGCCTTCAGCTCCACCACCAGGTGCTCTAATCGATTCTGAACCTGCTCGATCGAGCGGGCGAGCATGAGGTCGACGATCCTCCTTCGACCATCGTGGTCCACTACCTCCTCGTCGTCGATGAGTCGCTCCCGACCCAACTTCTTCAGGTGCTTCGTCAACACGGTATCGAGGGATTGGTCGTCGGCCGTCAACGCGTACTCCTCGCCGAAAAGCCACGTCTCGTTGGCGAGGATCCGATGGAGCTGGCTGCGCTCTCTCAACTGGGCCTTGCTGTCCGGATCGAAGACGAGCAGCTTCATGGCCTCCAGAAACTTCAATCTGTTCGTGATCGTCCTCGCCGCCGTAACGATGGCAGCCAGCGTCGTCTGGTGTAAGAGCTGCCGAAGCTCCTCCATCCGGTCCGCAGGCAGTTCCAACACCTTGTCAAGCACCTCTTGAAGGGCACCTGGGTCCGTTTCGAGGGCATGCTTCATGAGACTGAGCTGAAGGCGTTTGGCCTTGGCATCTCCGGACGAATTCACAGTTCTTGCAGCAGTGAGGGCCACGACGTCGAACAGGTCTCGCTCGGCCTTCTCGACCGTGCCCTGAGGCTCTCCTTCGTACGGGTATGCGTCTTCCTGCTTCCACTCTTCGATGACCCGCTTTGTCACCTCGGACGAGCGCTTTCGAAAGTGCTCCCGCAAGTGTTCCCGCGCCTTGTCCATGACCGGGTCGAGCTCAGGGCTTCCCATTTCCGCCAGGAGGAGCCGGTCGACATGCTCAGCGAACCCCGCCCAACGTATGTACCCAGTGAAGTCGAAGCCCGGGGCCTGAAGATGGGGCTCCACCTCCTGGAGCGGAGTTCCATCGGCATCGCAGAGGTAGAGCAAGCGATCCACCTTCATGCTCCACTCAATGACGGTTACGGATCCCTCTCCCTGCTCCGGTGCCAGCTCCAAGTCGTAATCGGCGCGGTGCAACTGCAGATCGCCGGGCTTGAGCGAGACGCTGTCGTAGAAGATCTTGATCGGGTACGCCTCCAGGGCGATGGCGAAGGTTGTGGTCACCTTGCTCTCGGCAGACGCGCCCTGGAGCCCGATCGGCGGCTCAAGGAACGAATCGATGGTCACCACCGTGCCGGTAGGCCGCTCTGTCTCCTCGGGCCCGCCGATCTCGAACCCATCCATACGGTTAGCCCGGCCTTCGATAACCGTCAGCATCCGTCGGTTCCCAACCTCGGCAACCGTCTCCCACCGGACCCGTGGTCCGATACCGAACGCCTTCCACCGCCCTTCCCCGGACCGACCGTGCAGTGGTCTGTTCCCCTCAGAGCGAATCGCCCTGGCTTTCCACGAGCCTCCCAGAAGCTTGAAGACTTCGACTGCGAATTCCGGGCTCATTCCAGTACCGTCGTCGGCCACCCGAACTTCCTCGATGCCACCCAGTCCGCCCTCGCTGAACGACACTCGTACCTCGGAAGCATCCGCATCGAGGGCGTTCCAAATCAGCTCGATCACGCCTGCCAAGGGATTCCTGACCAGTCGTCGAAGGTGGTCCTCTCTGACGTCAACGTGATGCCAAGCCAACGCGCCTCCCTAGGCTCGAACCGCGTCCGGTGAAGGATAAGCACGGGGTGTAACGAGCGAACACTACGCCGGCTCCCGAGCTTCGCCGTTGAACCGCAGACAGCCAGCGGACGTGCCTGGACTCCGCCCTCTGGTAGGACAATGGGTCGAGGGACTCCCAGGGCACCGGGCGGTCTTACGCGCCAGAGGCGGTCCAATCCGAACCTACCCGGGCCGAGTGGACACCCCTGCGTTGCCACCATGCGACATCGACCCCGGCGGCGAGCACCGGCGGCGAGGCCGGTGGTGGCTGGCCTTGGAACACGACGAGCTCCGCGCTCGAACTCGAACTCGAACTCGAACTCGAACTCGAACTCGAACTCGAACTCGAAGGGTGGACCATACGAAGAGGTGTCCTCGTCGGCGTCGGCGTCCACGTCGGCGGCCACAAGCTTCGACTGGCTTGACTGCGCCGGGCGACAGCCACGAGCCTGTTTAGACCCAGCCACCCACGATCGCTGCAAAACTCGCCGACTTCGGGGTCAACCGGCCGACGAGCACGAGGTTTGTGCCTTCAAGGCGGGACGTTGCCACCATGAAGGCACGCCACCTTCCCGATAGCTTGGACGTCGCATTGCGTCCTCAGTAGGAGTGGTCATCCCGACCGCTTTCGAAAGGAGGCGCTATGGCATCCGGGGAACGGTTGTCCAAGCAGGAGTGGACCGAACGGGCCGCCGGGAAGGTGGCCCAAGCCCAGGAGACATTGGAAGCCGAGGTGACAGCTCTCCAGTCCGGAGAGGACTGGCAGCGCTACTTGGCCTTCCAGGCCCGGCTGCACAACTACAGCCCGAACAACGTCATGTTGATCACCGCCCAGCACGCCGTCGCGTACAGCGAGGGACGAGTCGGTGCTTCCGAGCCGACCTACGTCGCCGGGTTCAACACCTGGCGAGCGCTCGGCCGGTCGGTCGACAAGGGCCAGCACGGATACGCGGTGCTCGCACCGTGTAGATACGAGCGGCAGATCGCTGTTGATGCTGACGGCAATGCCCGCCGGCTCTCTCGCGGTGAGGCGCCGGCAGAGGGCGAGACGATCGAGCGCCGGAACGTGCTCGGCGGCTTTCGCATCGAGCACGCATTCGATGTGTCGCAGACCTCCGGCGCCGAAGTCCCTGAGCCTGTGCGCCCGAAGCTACTGGAAGGAGAGGCGCCTCAAGGTCTCGGAGCGTCCGTGCTGGCGATGATCGAGGGTGCCGGCTACCAGGTTGACACCGTGGCGAGCGCCGCGGCGATCGGAGGGGCCAACGGCCAGACGGACTGGGGGCAAAGGATCGTGCTCGTCCGGTCTGACATGGACGAGGCCGCGATGGTGAAGACGCTGATCCACGAGGCAGCTCACGTCCTGTTGCACACGAGCGCTCCGGGCATGCACCTCCCCCGACCGCTGAAAGAGGTGGAGGCCGAGTCCGTCGCCTACGTCGTCGCCTCGGCCCACGGCATGTCGACCGGCGACTACAGCTTCCCCTACGTCGCCTCCTGGGCCGGCGGGGACGGCGCCAAGGCTGTGCAGGCCACCCAGCTCCGCGTCGCGAAAGCCGCCCGTCAGATCATCGAGGCGAGCCCCGCTCCTCACACGGCAGGCGGCAAGGTGCCGGGAGCCGAGGCCGCGATCGCAGCGGCCCAGGCGAGGCGGGCCGAGCTGGAAGCCAGGTTGGTTGCTCCACCTGCTGCCGAGCCGGCGGTGGTGGTGGCGTGATGTCGGACCGCCCGCAGACTCCGACAGAAATCACGCCGACCCTCACGCTCGTCCGGTTCCCCGATCCCGTCGTGGAGCGTTTCGGTCACCGTCCTGGGAGCCCGTATGTCGAGTTCGTCTGGCTCGGCATCCTCGGGCCCTCGACCACGTTCGCCTGGCAGCGTCTCGGCCGCCAAGCAGCGGCGATGGCTTCCAGCAAGCTCGATGTGGTTGACCTGTCGCTCAGCCTCGGCCTGGGGGATGGCCTCGGCCGAAACGCGATGGTGTCGCGTACGCTCGCGCGGCTCGTCGCGTTCGACGCTGCACGCCGTCAAGGTGACACTCTCGCCGTTCGTCTGGCACTGCCCGACTTGCCGCAGCGTCGCCTGTCCCGTTTGTCCCACTCGGCCCGCTTGGCGCACGAACGCTTCGCTCACGGCTCGCCCGCCGTTGCGGTGACCGGCGCTCCGGTCGACCCGGCGCTGGCAGTCGGATTGTGACCGGCGGGGAACGGCCTGCTGAGCTTGGCGAGCTCTGCACCTGCGGGCGCCCGGCCCCTGTTGTCTTCATCACCGAGCACTGGGGAGAGGTGGATTGGTGCGGTCTGGCCGACGGTGGCCGGGGAGGGCGCTGCGTATTCTGCGGCGAAGCCATAGGGCATCCTGATGGACTGGCTTGTCCCCGCTACGCGCTTCGTCCGACGACGCCGGGTCCTTCGCCGGAGGCGGCGTGACAGATCACCACCCGCGCAGCTGCGGGGACGTGGGCCTGGGCCTGCTGCTGAGTGTCGCTGCCGTCGCCGGCGTGCTCTGGGCTGGGGGAGAGTCCTCGGCATGGATTTCCGGCCACCGGCTACCCCACGGAAAGCCGCTTGCCGGGCTCATCGTTCTGGCGCATGTCAGCGACCCGTCAGCGGCCTGGCGCTCGCCTGTTGGCCCGGCGGGGATCTACTGGGCGTGCACGGCGGTGGCGCTCGCCGTTGCGGGTTTCGTCGCCTTCGCCGGGTGGCGGCTCTGGCGCTTCGACGTCGGCGCCAACAAGACAGCCTCTCCGGCGCGAGCAGAAGGGCTCGCAACGCGCAGCGAGGTGCGCCGGGCTGCCGGGGCTCGAGCCCTGGTCGCCCGGTCCAAGACGCTCCGACCGTCCCTGCAACGCCCGCGTGCCGTTGACGTGGGGTACCGCCTCGGGACCAGCCGCGGCGTCGGGTGCTGGGCGTCGGTGGAGGACTCGATGCTGTTGCTCGGCCCGCCTCGCTCTGGGAAGGGCCAAAGCGTGGTGATACCGATGATCCTCGACGCGCCCGGAGCCGTCATCACGACGTCGACGCGTGCCGACAACCTGGCGGTCACCCTCGCGGCGCGGACGACCCGCGGCCCGGTCGCCGTGTTCGATCCACAACATCTTGCCCACTGCCCATCGCGGCTCCCGTCTCTTCGATGGTCCCTGGTGCGGGGCTGCGAGAGGCCGCAGACGGCCATGATCCGGGCCGAGGCCCTCGTGAGCGACGCCGGCCGAAGCGGGGTCGAGAACGGCACATTCTTCCGCCAACAGGCGCTCGCCGTGACCCGGTGCATGCTGCACGCTGCAGCGCTCGACGGCTGCTCGCCGTCTGACCTGCACCGCTGGTCGCACTCGGCCCCCGGAGCCAAGGAGGCCGTGTCGATCCTCACCTCGCACCCCGCAGCGACACCCGGCTGGGAGCGAGCGCTCGACGCGATCATCGCCTGTGACCAGCGCACGCGGGACTCGATCTGGGCGATGGTCGCGAACACGTTCGCGCCGCTCGCTGACCCTTTGGTGCTCGCTGCGGTGAGCCCGGAACCCGGCAGGGAGTTTGATCCAGTCGCGTTCTTGGCGATGCGAGGGACCCTGTTCTTGCTGGGCACCGCGAGCGGAGCTTCAGCCACAGCCACCTTGGTCGCCGCGCTGATCGAAGACGTGATCGACGCCGCCCGACGCATCGGAGCGGGCTCTCCCGGCCAACGACTCGACCCCCCAGTCGCGCTCGTGCTCGATGAGGCGGCCAACTACCCGCTCCCCTCTCTGCCGTCGCTCGTGAGCGAGGGCGGTGGGTCGGGCATCACGACCCTCGCCGTGCTCCAGTCGCTCTCCCAGGCCCGGGACCGGTGGGGACGGGAGGCGGCCGGAGCGATCTGGGACTCGGCGATCGTGAAGATCGTGTTCGGCGGCTCGGCCAACGCAGATGATTTGGCCGACCTCTCCCGGTTGATCGGGGAGAAGGAGGTCGGAGAGTGGTCCGAGACCGTCCATGCCGGTGCTGCTGGCCGCTCAGTGTCGTCTTCGACACGCTGGCGTCCGATCTTGGAACCGTCGGAGATCCGCCGGCTGCCCATCGGTCACGGGCTGCTGCTCCTGCGTTCGGCGAGGCCGATCATGATGAAGCTTCGACCCTGGACTGCCCGGCGCGACGCCGACAATCTCGTGGCTGCCAGGCGGCTTTTCGAGATCCCGGCGGTGAAGGATGCGTGAGGCCCGCCCGAGCCTTTCGTGGTCCCGCGCCCATGTGCTGCACCGCCACCGGTATGGGAGCTGGATGGGAAGCCGGTCATGGCTGGACTGGCGACGGCACTGGCGTGACGCTTTCGTCGCCGCGCACGGGATCGAACCGACCTGTGTCGCCTGTGGAGGATGCTGGACGCTCCGCCACAGCGACCTCCACCATCGCAAGTACGACCAGCTCGGCCGTGAGCGCTTAGACGACCTCATCCCGCTGTGTCGTGCCTGCCACGAACGAGTACCCCGCATCTTGGAGTGCACCCGGCCACGGAGACGCGTGGCCCGCGCCCAAGCGAGCGATGTGATCGTCGGCCGTCTCCGCGTGATGGTAAGCAAAAAGGACGACAAATGAGCGAACTCCGTGCCGATTGCGGCAACCAGCGACCCCAGGACTCGTTCGGCGCGCTCATGCTCGGTGCCTATGACGACCAGGATCTGGACGAGATACCCGGCGCGACGCACTGGCCCAGGGTTCTTGCGGTTGACGCCGCTGCGCGCTGGGAGGAGCTCCAAGCGTGGGTCGAAGAGCTACAGCAGCGGTTCTCGAACCTCGATCATCACGTCATCCCGCGCTGCTGGTGGCGGCACAACGAGCATGTCGAGGTCCTGTGCGCGTTGCGCGATCACGAACGTTCCAGCTTCGCCGCGACGGCGCCGGCTACAGCTCCTGTCGACTGGTTCCGAGCGCTCCGCGACATCATCGCGCTACTTCGGGCCTGGACCGGGGAGCTGTCCTGCGGGGCCACCCACCAAAGCCAAGTGACCCACTTCAGCCCGCCACCCGCAGCGGAATGGGACCCTTTCGTGCAGGCCGATGTCGAGTGTCGGCGGGAGCGAGAGATCGATGCTCGAGTGTGATGAGCCGTGACCAGGCGTAGGCGCGGTCACCTTGCTCGTCTCGCGGATCATCCTCGGGCCAGCGAACTTCGGTAGCACCGGCGCACCCAGCCAGTCAGGTCCGTCTTCGCGAGGAGATCCGAGCCGTCTGCGCTCGCGGGTCCGGAGCGGGTTGCTCCACCAGGACATTCAGATCGGACATTCGGACGCGCCTTTCAAGGACCCCGCGGTGCGCGGGCCGTGAACTCAGCTACTCGGGCTGCGTCTCGGCCAGGCGGCGTACCTTCATTTCCGACAGCCATGAACCTTCGCAAGCCGTGGAGCGGATCCCATATCTCCATAATGGCCACAGCCGGATGCTACTGGCGACCTGCTCAGGACGAACAACGTACGCGTTCCCGGAGGATTTGACGTGAGTTTCCGTGTCCCACTGGTGGGACGTCGGCGCAGCCGTGAAAATGGTGCTGGGCACGCCTGCGACGCCGATGTTTCCTTGGTCATAAGGCCGCACGTGAGTTTGGCGCCGGGGCCCCGACCATAAGGGTCGCGCACTGTTCCCACGAGGACGACGATCAGACTTCGGTTTTACCTGACCGAGGCCCCCGGGTGGCCCACCTCAACTAGAGAGGAAGGGAGATGCGATGAGGAACTGCTCCGACGAGGTCAACACCGTCGAGGACGAGGAGGTGCTGGAACGCGTGGGCGCCATCGACGTCGCGAAAGCATCTGGGAAGGTGTGCGTCCGCCTGCCGGGCAAGGAGCGACGGATCACGAGAGTCTGGGACGTTGCCGCGACGACGAATGCAATCATCCACCTCGCCGATGAGCTCGCCGAGCTAGGGCTCGAGCGGGTTGTCATCGAGTCGACGTCGGACTACTGGCGACCGTTCTATTACCTCCTCGAGGCGCGAGGACTCGTCGTGTGGCTCGTGAACGCCCGGGACGTGAAGCAGGTTCCGGGACGTCCTAAGACGGACAAGCTCGACTCGGTGTGGCTCGCGAAGCTGAACGAACGAGGCATGCTCCGGCCCTCGTTCGTCCCGCCCCGCGAGATTCGCGTGCTCAGGGACTACACGAGGCTTCGCTCCGATCTCATCGAGGAGCGCTCGCGGCACAAGCAACGACTGGAGAAACTGCTCGAGGACGCACTGGTGAAGCTCTCAACCGTTGCGACTGACCTGTTCGGCAAGTCCGGGCGGGCGATGCTCGAAGCGCTGATCGCCGGCGAGCGTGACCCTGAAGTCCTCGCAGATCTCGCACTCGGCAAGATGCGGTCCAAGCGCCACGCGCTCCGGGAGGCTCTGACTGGCCGATTCGACGCCCACCACGCCGAGCTGGCGCGCATGCTTCTCGACCAGATCGACACCCTGACCGCGAAGATCGATGGACTGACGGCCCGGGTCACCGAGCTCGTCGAGCAGCTGCCCGAGGCACTCAGCCTTGAGCCGGGCAACCGCCCCGGCGGCGCAACTTCCGTGCTCGATCGTCTCGACGAGATCCCCGGTGTCGGTTCACGCGCCGCTCAGATCATCGTTGCCGAGATCGGCCTCGACATGTCGCAGTTTCCGACGGCGGCACATCTCGTCTCCTGGGCAAAACTCTCGCCTCGCACGATCCAGTCGGGCCCGCGCAGCCGTTCTGGCCGCACCGGCAAGGGCAACCCATACTTAAAGGGAACTCTCGGCGAGGCCGCCGCCGCGGCCGCCAGAACCGACACGTTCCTGGGCGAGCGCTATCGCCGGCTCGTGCGCCGACGGGGCCATCAGCGAGCCCTCGTCGCTGTCGCACGCTCGATCCTCGTCGTGGTTTGGCACTTGCTTAACGACCCTGACGCACGCTTCGTCGACCTGGGATCCGACTTCTACGAGAGTCAGGTCAACAAGGAGCGCCGAGCGCGAGACCTTGTCCGTCAGCTTCAGGCCCTCGGCCACACCGTCACCCTCACTCCAGCCGCCTAAGCATCGGGACTCCGTCCCGAGCGGGGCTCTGCCCCGCACCCCTAGCCGCGTCGCGCCCACATCCTGCTACCACCCACTGTTCATTTTCCGATCAGGCAACAGGAGTAGACCAGTGCCGTGATCGCCAACTCGGGGTTCTCCATCGCCAGGTGCCAGAATTGCGATTCGAAAGAGGAAGTCCGAGGAGTTGGCACGGTCACGCAGGCCGGACGGATGTACGTCTCCTATGGAGTTCCGTCCCAAAACGCCGTCGCCCTGCTCTGTCGCCTCTGCCTAGCCAAGAGCCTAAAATGGCAGGCCACGCTTGGCTACGACCTTCACGATCATGGGCTAGGGGTGGCCTGTGCTCAGTCCTGTATGTCGAGGACCCAGGGCAGGCATCTCCAGGCGGTTTCGATGAAGCTGGCGGCTACGGACCGCAAGCTCGGATTCCTCGTCTGCAAGGCCATCGATGGAATGCCCAAGGTCAACGCGACCCCGCAGCTTGTTGCGGCACGTGTGAGTCGCTTCCTCAGCGGACGACCTCAGCAGTGTTACGGCCCTATCGAGTCGGCAGGCGCATTGTTGGCACGAGTTCAGGAACGGTCCATCTTGGAGTCGGCATGGATCCCGAAATACGCATTGGATCACTACCTACTCATCGTCGACGTATTCGAATCGGCCCACAATGCCCCTCTTGGGGTGATCAGCGAGCCGAAGCCTGGTGAGAGGTCTCTGGGGCCGCATTGCGTGTACGTAACCGGTTGCTCGGACGACGGGGAAGTCCTGACGTTCTGGAACTCATGGGGGTCGTCCTGGGGACGGGGTGGCAACGGTGAGGTGAGCAAGGATTACGTTCGATCTCACTACCAGGAGTCGTGGACGGGGTGGTCTGCGAAGTGGGGACCCCACCCTCTCAAGCCAGACATGTCCACGCTGCTGGCGAATCCAAAGGAGCTGAGGAGGGTCTGGCTCATCGAGAACTGGAGGTTTCGATACCGAATCCCAGGATGCCGACAGGGTGACTCTTGGTACCTGGAATGCTTCGTGACCGTGTCACGTGGCGACGGTCAAGAGATGCAGGTCATCGAGATCCGCAACGGGTTCGGACTTCGACTCGGGTGGGCGTTTGTGTGTCACGACACCGATCGCCGGGTGTCGGAGATCCGAGAGCTGTTCGTCATGCCCGCATTCCGCCACCAAGGGGTCGGATCGTGTCTGGAAGGAGTCTCAGCGGAACAGGCTGAAGAGTACGGCTCCCGCGACGTTCATCTCGTTATGAACAACAGTGACAGTGTTGTTGGTCCACCGAGGCGTACCGCGAGGGAATTCGGGATTCGGCGAGGATACTCGTGGCGATGGCGCGAGGTGCCGAGGCTTCGAGCAGTCGCCATCGGGGTAAAGGCGTTGTCTACGTCGTAGTGGGCGACAGGAAGGCCGCCATAGGACAGAGTTTCACGCCGATGAACTGTGGGTTGTGAGCACCGCCACCTGTGACAATTCCCCGGCCAGGCTCGTGCAACAGTGGCGAGGAAACGACAGGGACGATCCTGCTCAGTCATCGGGCTGATTTGGGCCCAGCGATGTCGGCCTCGATACTCATTACGTCCACATCGGCGATGTCCGATGGCGGTGTAAACACCGCTTCGAAGCGAACCAAGACGGGTTGGTAGCTGATCACCGCCACGTCCCCGCGGTCGTGCTCGTCCACCTCGATAAGTCTGCTGCGCTCGCGGTCAGGCACCGAGGCCCATTCACCGTCGCTGAGGATGGAATAAACCCGAGCGTCCGCTCGGAGCGAACCCGAGACGAGGTAGCTGTCATCGTCCACTGGATACGCTTGGCTGACGCGCACGTCTGACAGGTTCCAGACCATCTCAGCGACGGGTTCGCCGAACCACTCCGGGAGTTGGCCGGGGCTTGGCACATACGGCACGCCCTCGACGTATAACAGCGACTCCGTCATGTTCTCTGCAAGGCGATCTAATGCATCGGATCCGCTCAAAGCGAGTTCCGTTTCTGCCCTCACGACGTCGTCGGCGGGAACCATCGCTTCGATCACGCGCGCGAGGGTCGACTCCAGTATCACGCTCTCGGCGCGCACCCCCCGCTCGACAAGGTCAGCCCGCAGGTCTTCGTGTAGATCAGGCGAGACACCAAAGTCCTGGGAGTTCTGCGTGAGGAAGACAAGCGGTCCGGCCGATGCTAAGTCACACACACTCTCCCAGATTAACGCATCTCGATACCCGCTGCCGTGCTCGTTGAACGGATGACGACGCTCGGAAGCGCGACGGACCAGCTGCTCATGAGGGATCACGGGAATGGGCACGATCGTTCCTGCGCGGGCCAGCCGTTCTGTGAGGTACTCAGCCTGGCCAGCAGGAACCTCTGGGTTACGTTGACTGTCGGCCCAGATCTTCGCACCGAGTTGCGCAAGCCTGGACAGTGCCTTGTCCAAAGCTGCGACTCGGCTTACCCGCTCCCGCTCGAACCACGCGACGGCCTCGATCACGCAGACTTCGGGAAAGTACAGCTCGACCTCGCCGCGTTCGCCCGCTCGCCTCAATGCACGCCAGCGGCCACTATTCAGCCTCGGGCTCTGTACAAGGACGTTCGTGTCGACCAGCACTCGGCGAGGCACCACGGGAACATCATGCACGACCTAGGGGCCGCGGACACCCAGTTCGGATCGCCCGTCAGGGGCGCGCCAGACCCACGGGTATGAAAGCCGTCGGGTGGTGGCGGAGCTGTGCACGGGTTCGGCTCTCGGCACTTCGGTCGGTGGCGAATGCCAAACGTCGTTCCGCGCTACTTGGGGTCACCGGCCCCGGGCTGTCTACGCCCTGCACATAGTCCGTTATGTCGCAAGCTGGTGATATTCCAGCATTCATCGTTCGAGGGCCCGTCTGCCGTTGCCCCACCCGATACCGAGGCGGATGGCAGGGCGCCGGCAAAAGGCATTGGACCGGCCGCAACCAGAGCCGTTGGTAGCCAACGGCAGGTCCCTCGAGCGCTCCATTGCCCTCAGCGTGCGCCTCTTGGTCGAGCCACACCACGCGTACGCTTCGGGCATGGCTTCGGTACTCGACGAAATCCTCAGGTGGTCAGTAAGCCGCCCCGAGTGGCAACGAGACGCCCTGCGGCGTCTCCTGGCCGACGGCCAGGTCGACGACGAGACGGTCTCGGCCTACGCCGCCGCGGCGATGGGAGAGGAGATCGTGGCCCTTGACCCTCTCGCACCGGGGCACGTCATGGGCGGCGACCAGTCACGTGGCCCGGTCACTGTGGCCGCCCTCTGCGATCCACAGCACGTGAACCGGTTGGCTGAGGAGCAGACTCTCACATTCGCCGCCTCGGGTCTCACCATCGTCTACGGGGACAACGGGAGCGGGAAGTCGGGCTACGCCCGTGTCCTCAAGTCCGTCGCGAGGACCCGGGCGACAGCCTCGGTTAGGAACGACATCTTCGGGGACAGCGCTCTCGTGCCCACCGCCACTATCGAGTACGCAGTAGCTGGCACGGAGCAGCCGCCGCTCCAGTGGACGGTGGAGGGCGAAACGCCCGAGGACCTTGCGCTCGTCAGCTTTTTCGACCGCTCGTGCACAGAGGTCTATCTCTCACGGGAGACCGACGCCGCCTTCCGGCCCCTCGGGCTCGACCTATTCGACGCGCTCTACTCGGTGTGCGAGCGGGTGCGCGCCGAGTTGGACACGATGGGCTCGGAGGTGGGTCCCAAGACCCCGGGCCTCCCGACGCTCGATCCTGCGACTGCTGCCGGCGCGTTCCTCTCGGGGGTCTCGGCACGGACGTCTGACGAGGCGATCGCGCAGGAGTGCTCGTTCGGCGAAACCGACGAGGAACGGCTTGCCGCAGTGGCCCAGACGCTCGCCACTGTGTCCCAGGGGGGCGCTACCTCCGAGGCGGACAGACTCAAGAGGCTCGCCGACCGTGCTGAAAGGGCTTCTCAGTCCATGGACTCGGTGGCAGCCTCGCTGTCCGCGGAGTACCAGGAGAAGCTCATACGCCTTCGCGGCGAAGCGGTCGATCGGCGTCGTGTCGCCCAACTCGCAAGAGACGGGGCCCTGGAGGACGTCGAGCTTGCCGGGGTGGGCGAGGGGGCTTGGCGGGCCCTTTGGGAAGCGGCAAGGGCGTACGCCCAGACG
>Ga0182015_10002670_pt1 | contig 21116 bp, 20 predicted proteins | sample 712P3MmetaG_FD_120478 | JGI IMG/M metagenome (GOLD analysis project Ga0182015, IMG submission 120478) | Permafrost microbial communities from Stordalen Mire, Sweden - 712P3M metaG | ecosystem: Environmental > Terrestrial > Soil > Wetlands > Permafrost | place: Sweden: Stordalen | collected...
GGTTTTTCCGCGCGCTCAAGAAACCTCGAGCAGCACGAGCGACATATCGTCAGTAGGCGCGCCATCGCGCCACGCCGCGACGCGATTCAGGATCGCCTGCTGCATATCGCCGAACGGCAGCAGCGCCGTCTCGCGCACGATTTTTTGCACGCCCTCAGTTCCCAGCATCTCGCCATCGGTATCGAAGACCTCGCTGATTCCGTCGGTGTAAAGCACCACGCGGTCGCCGCGGTTGAGGTCCACTTCGATCGCGGCCTCCGTCGCAACCGCATCGGACAGGCCGCCGAGCACCATGCTGCGCGATTCCAGCAGCCGCGGCTCCTGGCCGGGCGTCACGATCATTGCCGGCGGATGTCCGGCGCCGGCGAAAATCATCCGCCGCCCTCCGATGTCAATCCGCGCGGCCGCGAGCGTAAAGAGAAGCGCGGAGCTGCCCAGGTTTTGCATCACGAAGCGGTTCAGTTCCCGCAGCATCGCGTTGAGCGGCGCGCCGCTGCGCAACTGCGCCATCGTCTCGCTGTAGATGCGGTTGGCGACCAGCGCCGATCCGATGCCGTGGCCCGAAACGTCGCATACCATAAGGTTCAGGTGGCGATCGTCGAGCGGGCTGACCAGGCCGAAGTCGCCGCCGATCGAGCGCACCGGATGAAAATACGCGTCCACGCGCATCCCACCCCATACCAGCGACTCCGGAGCGAGACTTTGCTGCACGCGCGCGGCCAGCAAAAGGTCCTCATCAATTTCGCTCTGCCGCTCTTTCAGCCGCGCGTTGGCCTGGCGCAAATCGGCTTCGGCGCTCTTCTGCTCCGAGATGTCCGTGAACGTGACGACGGAGAATTCGAGGCCGTCCGGGTCTTCGAACATGCGGGCGCTGATAATCACCGGCACGCGGCTACCGTCCTTCTTGGGAAGGACGAACTCGTAGCGGTTCTTGCCCGATACGTTTCCTTTGGCTATTTGGGCCTCAATGAACCCGTACTCCTCCGCGGAGTAAAACTGGGCGCCGGTGTGGCCAACCACTTCGGCGGAAGGAAAACCGAGCAATTCTTCCATGCAGGAGTTGATGAAAAGAATCTTGCGGCAGTCGTCCAGAATCATCACACCCTCGTTGAGCGTTTCGAGGATGTCTTCCATCTGCAGTAGCCAGTCGGGGCGTTCGATGTTCATCGGGTCTCTTTTCAGATGCTGCAGGGTGCGGCGAAGAAGCATCTTATCGAATTCCGGCCTAAGCGCCAAAGCGCCGCCGAGGCTGTAGAATGGAGGCCGCGCGGCGCGCGAATATGAGTGCAAACGGACACCGAAATCCGCCGGGACCGAAGGGCTTGCCGATCATGGGCATGGCGCTGAGTCTCCGCAAGGATCCCCTGGCCGGAATGCGGCAGATGGCCCGCGACTACGGCGACATTGTCCGCTTCGAGGTGATGGGGCAGGAACGCATCCTGCTGAATCGTCCCGACCTGATCAATCAGGTGCTCGTGATCCAGCATGGCAAATTCCATAAGAGCGAGCTGACCAGAAGAATCACCAGGCGGATGCTGGGCCAGGGCCTGCTGATCAGCGAAGGCGAATTCTGGCGGCGGCAGCGGCGCCTAGCACAGCCGGCGTTCCACCGCAGCCGTACCAACGACTACGCCGCCACCATGCTCGAGATCGCGCAGGTCCACATCCGCGACTGGCGCGATGGAGAAGAGCGCAATATCGCGCAGGAAATGACGGGGCTCACGCTCGATATCGCCGTGCGCACGCTCTTTGGCACGACTTTGCCGGGGGAAGCGCGGCAGGTCGGCCACGCGATGACCTTCCTGATGCGCTATTCGTTGCGCCGGCAGCGCTTGCCGTTTCGCATTCCCGAAAAATGGCCCACGCCGGCGAACCGCCGCGCGAATCGAGAGCTCGAGTTCATTGCCTCGCTTGTTTACCGGATTATTTCCGAGCGCCGCGCGGAGGGGGATTCCAGCCAACACAATGATCTCCTCGCCCTGCTGATGGGCGCGATGGACGAAGACGGCAGCCAGATGACGCCGCAACAGCTCCACGACGAGACGATGACGCTGTTTCTCGCCGGCCATGAAACCACGGCGCAGATGCTTGGATGGACCTGGTACGCGCTCAGCCAGAATCCCGCCGTCGAATCGCGCCTGCACGAGGAATTGCACGGCGTGCTGGGCGGCCGGCCGCCCGAAGCGGCGGATTTTCCGCGGCTCCCTTATTTGCAGGCGGTGATGAGCGAAGTCCTGCGGCTGTATCCGCCCGCGTACATTCTGGCGCGCGAGACGGTCGAGCCATGCGAGATCGGCGGCTACCAGCTTCGCGTGGGCTCCACGGTTGTGCTCTCGCAGTGGATCATGCATCGCGATTCACGCTATTACGACGATTCCGAAGCGTTCCGTCCCGAGCGCTGGCTCGATGGGCTGGCGGATCGCTTGCCGCCCGGCGCCTATTTTCCGTTTGGAGACGGCCCGCGCCGCTGCATCGGCCAGGGATTCGCGCTGCTCGAAGCGGCCATCGTGACGGCGACGATCGCGCAGAAATTCAGCTTCCGCATGGTCCCCGGTCATCCCGTCGTGCCGGAGCCGCTGGTAACCCTGCGCCCCCGCCACGGCATCCAGATGACGCTCCACGCACGCGCGTAGTCCCCAATCTGTCCGGACCCGGTGCCTCGCCATCAACGGTCGTTTAGTAGGGGCGCAGCGTGCTGCGCCTGGCGCCGAATCACCACGTCGCAGCCACGAGCGCGATGTGACGGCCGATCCATTTCCGGAAAATGGCGAATCCTAGCCAAGGATGTTTGCCGGGCGTAGCGGTGCTACGCCCCTACGAATTTCCTGACCGACTCCCCGCCGTTCGCGCCGCGAGGTCGTGCGAAATTAATGCACGAATTCGCCCGTTCCGCCGCTCGACCACGGATCATACGTCAGGTAAAAACGCATCCGGTCGCGCGTGGGGGGATGGTCATAGGTCAGCAGGACGTTCAGAGGGCTTGGGTCGGGATACTCGAGGTTCGTTTCGCCCAGCACTTGAAACGCCTGCGCACCCACCTGGGCTGCATCCGGCGTCAGCCCATGCGTCACTTCGATCGAGTATTGATCCGCCTGATGCTCGAAGTAGCGGCTGACGGTGTTCGAAACGGGCGACGCGATGAACGTGATGATGCTCAGCAGCAGAAGCAGAACCGGCAGCGACGCCAGATCATCCACTCCGCGAATCCCCCATGCCGCACCCCGCCGCGCGACTAACCATTCGAGCAACCGAAATCCAAGATAGAACGCGATGAAGAGCCCAGCGAAAGAAATCAACAGTCCCTTGGCTATGTGGTTCAAGACGTAGTGGCCTGTCTCGTGGCCCATGACGGCCACAATTTCCGGCGTGGTCATTTTTGCGACAGTCGTGTCGTACACCACCATGCGCTTCGACGCCCCAAACCCGGTCACGTACGCGTTCAGATCGGTGCCCTTCACTGCTTCGCCCATCAGGAACATTCGTTCCGGCGGAATATTTTCACCGGCGCGCTGCACCATTTGCTCGAGCGCGGCCGTAAGCGCCGGATCTTTCTGCGCCAGAGGCTCGAACTTGTTGAACAGCGGATTGATTATCAGCGGCTGTAAAAAGGTCAGCAGTACCACGAGCGGCAGCGAAACCAGCCAAAAATAGAACCACCACCGCTTCGGACTCCTCCGGATCACAGCGTATAGAATCGCGACCAGAATGATCCCGAGGATGATGCTGATGAGCTCGCCCTTCACCTGATCCCATGCCCACGATCCCCATCCCTGCACCGAGAGCCCGTAGTTGCGCAAGACCGTGTGCGCGTAAATTTCCTGCGGCAACCCAAGAATGTCACTCGTGAGGATCAGCAGCGGCGCAAACACCAGCACTTGCACGAAGCGATTCGATGAAGCGCGTTCCGCCCAGTCGCGGTACTTCGGTGCAAATTTCAGCCGGAGGATCAGCCACAGGACGATCAGTCCATAGATTGTTCCGACCAGTATGAATTCGAGGCGAATCTTGCTCAGGCGCTCCGTTTTCTTGTAAAGCTCCGGCGGGAGCGTGTACGCCGTGACTATTTTCGTCGCCGCTTGCGGCGCAGCGTTCAGCGACGACTGTTGCTCTTGCGCTTGAGGAATCGGCCCGGGCGGCGCTTGCGCGCCGGCGAGCGGCGAATGGAGGCACAACGCAATCGCGCACGCCGCAAGAACGAGCTTCAGCTTTTTCATCTTCCCCCCACTGGTGGATCAGACGTCGCGCGCAAGTATCTGACAATCCGGCCAGGATTGTCATCCTGAGACGCGCGCGCTCGGCCCGCCGAAGGACCTCTCTCCGTCGCCCCACATCCCTCGCCCGGCCCAAAACTCTGGCATAATGCCGCCACTATGACAGCCAGTACCGCAAGCCCGCTTCCGACCGTCAATCGCCAGTTCACATTGGCCGCGCGCCCCGTGGGAATGCCGAAGGAATCCGATTTCCGTCTCGTCGAGGCGCCGATCCCCGCCCTCGCAAACGGACAAATTCTGCTGCGCACGCTTTTTCTCTCGGTTGACCCATACATGCGCGGGCGGATGACCGGCGTCCGCACCTACGCCGATCCCGTTGATATCGGCCAGCTGATGGTAGGCGGCACTGTCGGCAAGGTCGTGCAATCCACGAATCCGCAATTTCGCGCCGGAGATATCTTCGCCGGCTACTGGGGCTGGCAGGAATATGCCGTCTCGGACGGCAAAGGTCTGCAGAAGCTGGACGCGAGCGTCGCTCCCGTATCCACCGCGCTCGGCGTGCTCGGTATGCCGGGAATGACCGCCTATTTCGGCTTGCTCGAGATATGCCAGCCGAAGCCGGGCGAGACGGTCGTCGTTTCCGGCGCAGGGGGAGCCGTCGGATCGCTCGTGGGCCAGATCGCGAAGATCAAGGGATGCCGCGCCGTGGGAATCGCCGGCACCGATGACAAAGTTGCGTGGCTCACCGGCGAAATGGGTTTCGATGCCGCGTTCAATTACAAAACCACGCAGGATTATGTCGCCAAGCTGAAAGAACTTTGTCCCAGCGGCATTGACTGCTATTTCGACAACGTTGGCGGCGCCGTCACCGACGCCGTCCTGCCGGTGCTGAACGTCCGGTCGCGCATCTCCATCTCCGGGCAGATTTCGCAGTACAACGCGACGAAGCCGGAACCCGGCGTGCGGCCGTACATCTATTTGCTCAGCAAGCAATCGCGCGCGGAAGGCTTCATCATCACCCAATTCATGAATCGCTTCCCCGAAGGCATCGCGCAAATGGCGCAGTGGCTCAAGGAAGGCAAACTGAAACACCGCGAGCAAATCGTCGAAGGCTTCGAGAACGCGCCCCGCGCCTTGATCGGCGTACTCAGCGGAGATAACACCGGCAAGATGCTCGTCAAATTCTCCGAGGCCTGATTCCTGCAACTGAGTAACGGACAATCGCCCAGGCAACCGACGGGCGCGATTCACCACGAACCGCGCAGTCCAATCCACGCCAAAGGGCGCCCCACGCTTTGGGTTGCAAGGGTGGGCGGCCCGGTTCATTCAGTGCTCCGCGCCATGCCGCGAAGTACAGTTACCTCTTTGGATGCCGCGCTGGACGCGGATTGCCACGCGTCGTCCGCCGCGACTAATATGGACATGTAGAACGCGCTCTCGACGAGGGAGAAGTAATATGAGAATCGCACGCTGGGCATTCACCGTTTTCTTGATAACGCCGCTGACCGCGCCGCTGAGGACCGCCTCCGCGATGCCTCGGCAGCAGGACGATTCGTTGGCGGCTGCCGCTCGCCGCGCGCAAGATAAGAAGGCGCGGCAGGCGAGTTCCTCCAAGCCAGCCAAGGTTTGGGACAACGACAATCTGCCGGACACGCCCGGAGCCATCAACGTGATCGGGCCGGATCAACCTCCCGCGGACTCGTCCGCAATGCCCGGCAACAATGCCGCCAACCCACCGGCCGTGGACCCGAAGACCGCGGCTGCCAATAGATCTGCCGCGGAGGGCGACCTCGCCTCGGCCAAGAACAAGCTCGCGGACCTGAAGGCCGATCTCGACGTGATGCAGCGCAAATATGAGATGGATCAGTCCAGCTACTACGGCAAGACCAACTACGCCGCCGACAAAGACGGCGCGGCCGCGCTCGCCAGCGAAAAGGCTGACATAGACGACAAGCTGGACGAAGTCGCCACCGCGGAAAAGCAGCTGGCGGAATTGCAATCGAAGGTTGACACCGCTAGTGCCGACAAACCGCCCGCCGCGAAGTAACCCATCACTCCGGTTTCTGTAGGGCCAGCGTCTCGGTGGCGATTTTGACGCGCGCGCTTCCGGAAACGTACCCCTACTAATAGTACATATTTTCCTTGACACACTAGACGCCCCGGCGCACAATCCCGCCAGTTCCAGGGGGCGTTTTCCGTTTCACATGCTTGCCGGCGTTCTTCGCTCGCTTTCCGCCGCAGGCCCATCTGACTGCGAGGCAAAAGGATGCAATATCTGCCCGGCTGGACGGTGCAGTGCTTGACTCCGGAATGTCCCGCGCGTGGCCACTGGCTCCGCGTACAGGGCAGGCCACAGGAAATCTGCAGCAATTGTGGCGCTCCGCTTCACAACGTGCCTCCGCCGCTCGCGCCGCGTTTTCGCATGCGGCCCCGCGCCCTTTCGAGTTATCGCCCGGCGCGGCCTCCGCGCTGAATCTACCGCGGCCCCGCCAACCAAATGGCTAGAGTACCGGCCCGGATCGCCTCTGAACACACCAGGGCGGTTCGGGCATTTTCATTGCCCATTTCATGGCAAGACGCTCGGTTTCGCAATTACAGGATGGAGGGCAAAAAAGGGGGAGCGGCCGGTGGGGGGACCGGCCGCTCGTGGGCATTGGGGGTGATGGAGGTGCAGCAACTCGGGGCACTCGCCCCGAATCCATAGTCATTCTGCCGGTAGTTCGCTGCACGGTCGATAGCCAGCTGGATTCAATCGTGTCAGTACCTTCGTACTTGTCCTCAGATTTCGACGCACCTTCGCCGGCCGCGCCGGTTCCACGCTTTGCGTAGAGACTCCGTTGTTATTGCGTCCAGGTTTTCGCTAGAATGCGGGCCATGCCAGTCCAGCCATTTGAGGTATCCCAGCGCACGGGATCGCTTGCGACCGTGCAAATCATCAGCGTAAAGGGCGCCATCACGTTCGCCACTTCGCCCGCATTCCAGGACGCGATCGCCGCAGCCACGGCGCCGCGCTTGATCATTGACCTCACCGAAGTATCGTCCGTGGATTCGATGGCCGTCGGCACGCTCGTGCGAGCTTTTGTTTCCTGTCACAAAGCCGGCCGCAAACTCGTTCTCGTGGGGCTGAATTACCGCGTGAAAAATATTCTGCAAATCACGGGCGTGGACCCGCTGTTCGAAATTTACGCGAACATCTCGGAAGCGCAAGGCGCGCTGATCTGAACTCCGCTCGAGCGAAGCCGTCGCCGAGCCGCGCTTTTTGCCGCCGGCGCGCGGGATGTACTACGATGAGCGCCCATCAGCGATGCCACTCCCTCGAATTCCGCCGATCCTGATCCGATTTCTGCCGAAGCGCGCGACCTTGTCGCGAACCCCGCCGCAAGCCTCGCGCAAGAAGCGCGAGCGCCAACGAAACCCAGCTCAAGTCCGCGCCACGGGCGCAAGCCTCCAGCCGCATCCCGAAAATCCAAATTCGGGCGCGCTGCTGCCCTTGAAGGACGCCGCGGCGGCGCCCGGCCTTTGGCCCCTTGCCGCCATCTGCGCGACCGCCTGCCTGGGGCTTTTGATCATGGAGTTCGGCGGGAGCGAACAAACATATTCGTCTTTTTTTCCGCCGCCGATTCACAGCTTCGATCCCTACTGGGTGCTGCGCGTCAAGGCCTGGTGGGTTGGCTCGATCCTGATCGGTTTTGTCGCGCTGCCCGCGCTGCTGATGGCTGTCCTGCCCGGCAAGCGTCTCCGCGATTGCAATCTCGGCTTCCGCGGACTCCGCGAACATTTCTGGATTTACGTGGGCCTGTACGGCGCGGTGCTGCCCGTGATCTGGATCGTCTCGCTGTCGCCATCCTTCTACACGTTCTATCCAATGTATGGCCAGGCGGGGCGTTCGTGGTTTGACCTGCTGATGTGGGAGGGAATGTACGCGGGGCAATTCGTCGCGCTGGAATTTTTCTTCCGCGGGTTTCTGGTAGGAGGGCTCGGGCGCTACATCGGAATCTTCGCCGTTCCTGTGTCCGTGATGCCTTACATGATGATCCATTTCACCAAGCTGCTGCCGGAAGCCGCCGCGTCAGTCGTCGCCGGATTTATTCTTGGCTACCTCGCGTGGAAGACGAAATCCATCTGGGGCGGCGTGTGCGTCCACTGCGCCGTCGCCGCGACGATGGATCTGCTCGCGCTGGCGCATAAGGGCCAGCTCCCGCGGCTGCACGGGTAAAAAAGTTCGCGCCACTCTGCACATGCCCTTCAACCGGGAGTGACAGATAGTGACCCGGCAGTCGCGGTTGTGTTGTACGCTCAGCTTCCTTGCGTCAGAATCTTCATTACTACGGCACCCATGAAAATCTGGCTCATCGCCCTCAGTCTACTTATCGCGGTCAGCTTCCCTAATGAGTTCTCTGCGCAAACTTCGGCAGCCCAAACATCCATCGTCTGCGGTGAGGCGGCCCTTCCCGCTCCGGTCAATGAATTACTGAGAGTCAAATTCGCCGGATGGAGACCACAGCAGCTTTCGGACTTATATGTGGACGACCAGAGGCTATGGACCGATTCGCACCCGAAGGAATGCCCTGGCATCGCTATCGGATATTTTGAGAGCGCGGACAGCCTCTCGTATGCGGTTCTGCTTTTGCCGAAGTCGGCAGAACAGAGCGGATACAAAATTCTTGTATTCAGCAGAGGGCTGAACGCCGACGCTTACACATGGAGATTGCTGGAACACGGCGAAGGGAAAGACAGCTTCGCCCCAGTTATTTACAGCATTCCGCCGGGGAAATACAAAGGCTTCGACGAGACGAAGTCAGTTCACACTAAGCTGGACAGTGTTGGCGTCGAGTGGATAGAGAAAAGTGCCTTCATCGACTACTGGTGGGAAGGCCGTTACCACAAGATTTGGACATCCGACTGAACTGGCGCCAAATCTCGCCGTGGGGCCGCACTGTCCTTTGCCGCGCGGGCGGTGAATGTACTACGATAAGCGCCCGCCGATGAGCGACTCCACGTCTCCGAAATCCAGCGATCCGACGAGCGACATGCTCTGGGGATTCTGGTACCCCGCGCTGCGAAGCGATCAATTGCGCGGACGCAAACTCGAGCGCGCCATGTTGCTCGAGGTTCCGCTCGTCCTCGGGCGCGACTCCACCGGAAAGCCGTTTGCGCTGCGCGACGTCTGCCCGCACCGCGCGTTTCCTCTTTCGTTCGGCCGCTTCGACGGCGCCTCGGTCGAGTGCGCCTATCACGGCTGGCAATTCGACGCGCACACCGGCCAGTGCCGCCACATTCCTTCGCTCACATCGGATTCGAAACTCAAGTGCGACCGCATCTTTGCCGGCAGCTTTCCCTGCGAGGAACGCGACGGCTATATCTGGGCGTTCATGGCGAATCCCGAAGGGAGGGCGGTCACGGAGGCGGAACAGGCCAGAGCTGGCGATCCCAGGGCTAAAGCCCCGGAAAGAGGAGAGCGGGCTTCCGTGGGGTTGAAGCCCCACGCTTTCACCATACCACCAGCGCCGGAGCTGCCGACATTCAGCAAGCACTTCAAAATCGCGAGGCTCTCGGCCGATCTGCCGTGCAGCGTGGATCACGGCATCATTGGATTGATGGATCCCGCGCACGGGCCGTTCGTTCATCAGGCCTGGTGGTGGCGCAGCCGGCGAAGCATCCGCGAGAAAGCCAAGCAATTCGAGCCGATTCCCAACGGTTTCCGCATGAGCTCGCACGCGCCCTCCGCTAATAGCGCGCCCTACAAACTCCTGAAGCTCATCACCGGCGAGCCCGCCACAACCACGATTGATTTCGTGCTGCCCGACCAGCGCTTCGAGCAGATTCGTGCGGGCCGCTACTGGCTCTCGAGCCGCACGACCGTCACTCCCGTTCGCCGCGATCTCTGCCGGCTCGATTTCGTCGCCGCGTGGAATATCCTTCCGTGGTTTCCCATCGTCTCGTTCATCGTTCACGTGCTCGGGCCGCGTTTCATCCGCCAGGATACCGAAGTGATCGAGAAGCAGGCGCTCGGCCTGAAATACGAAGATCGCATGATGCTGGTGGACGACGCCGACCGCCAGGCGCGCTGGTATTTTGAATTGAAGGCCGCGCATCTGGAATCGCAGCGCACCGGCGAGCCGATGCGCCATCCCGTTTCCGGTCCCGTCACTCTCCGCTGGCGCTCGTAGCGCTTTGAGCCGGTTCCGCTGCGCATGTCATTCCGAGGAGCGAAGCGACAAGGAATCTCTCTTCGCGTCGCCGCCTGGCGATGCTTTCACACGAAGAGAGATCCCTCGCTTCGCTCGGCGAACGTGCTTGGCAAACCCTCGCCGTCTACCCGAGCTTTCGCTTTCTCTTGCCCTGCACCAATCTTGTCCCTTCGTCCAGTTGTTTGCCCCCACGCCGTTGGAGCATAGTTTTGCAGCCGTTTTCGGCGCTTCTTTCTGTCTCGTTACATGGGAGGATTGCCGTGCTTCGGTCACTTCTAATCATCCTTGCACTTGCGTCGGCCCTGCCTGCTTCGGCGTCGGATATTGGCGCCGTGAAATGCGCGGTGAATCAAGACCGCGTCTGGGTTTACGAATCGCTCAACAGCTTTGACGTGGAAACCAGGCTGAAGTGCGGCGAGACCGTCGAAATTCTCTCGCGTGTGAAGGGCTACGTGAAGATACGCACCGCGAGCGGCGTGGAAGGTTACGTTCCCGACGCCGTATTTCCGGATTTGCCCGCGCTCCCTCCGGATGACGCCGATAAGCCGATGGCGAGCATGGCCGCGCGGCCCGCAGCGACCGCTGTCGCGCATCCGACAGTAGCAGCGCAGCCAGCTGCAGCGTCTCGGGCTGTGGCGTCAACCGTAGCGCCGCCTGCTCCGTCAATCGCCGCGGCGCCGGTCGTGGCATCGAAACCTGCGCCGCCACCCGCGAATTCCGCCGTGGTGTCATCCAATTCGCCAGTCGCAGTGAACGTGAAACCGGCATCGGCAGTCGCAAGCCCCGCAACCTCTCGGTCGCGCGACAAGGCGAGCGCGCCCACGGTGGTCGCGGAACCGGCTGCGCCCAAGAAGGCGCCGGCGAAGGCCGCTTCTACTACACAAACCGCGAAGGCAACGGTCACAACTCCCGCGCCGCAACCGTCCGCATCAGCCACGGCGGTCGTCCCGGCAAAGGCGGTTGTCGCGCCGGTCAGCGCCAAAATGATGGACACGTCCGCGGACGCATCACCTTCGCGCGATATCTCGATCGCGCAGCCGCAGCCCTCGTCCGCTGATCTGGAGGATTACCCCGACGCGAAACCCGACAATGAAAGCGCGGATCCGGCCTGCCACGTATTTTTCTCCGCGTATGGTCTCGCCCCAGCCCAGTACAAGTGGCTGGTCGAAAATCGCCGCAAGCAATACTCGGAAATTTGCCCCGCTCCCGATCTCGCCCGCGTGGACTACGTAATCCTGTTCGCGCACGATTCCGACACTTACAATTCAGCCATGCCCGCGACGGTTCATACCGACCGCAATGGGTTTTCGGATTTTAGTCCCATGACCACGGTGGACACGGCGCTTCAGTCCGTCTCGGACCTGGACAAGGCCCGCTACGAATTTGTCTGGGTATTCCACACGAAGCGCGGCACGTTTGATCCCAGCAGGTTTTCCGCGCGGCGGCGCCCGCAATTCACCACGGATGCGAAGGGCTCGCACGCCTCGGCCCGCGCCGTCGAAGACGCGTTCCATTTCATCGAGGGACAGGGCACCCCCGATCGCTAGCGCCTGTGCTGGCTTTCGCGCCTAATTCGTTATCCCGCTCAAAAACGGATAATGCTCCGCGGCGGCCATGAAGAAAAGCATCGGCAGCGACATCCAGAATCCCGTGCGCGACGCCAGAAACGCCCAGCGCGCAAAATACGCGGCTTCGGGCGGCATCGCCGTGCCCTGCTCCCCGCTGGCTCGCGTCCACGCGATCAGCCGCTTCTGCGCGCGCCAGATAATTCCCCACGCATTCAGCAGCATCAGCAATCCCATTCCTCCGCCCACGCTGATAGCCAGGTGGCTGTTGGACGATTGCGAATTCGCATTCAGCACCAGCACAATCCCCGACGCTGCCACGGCAATCGCAGCAATCGCGATCGCGCGCACCCAGGCGCTGTCGAGAATCCCCTTGTGCGGCAACTGGAACGGATAAATCAGCGCAAACGCAACTATCCACACCAGCAGCCACCAGCCCATCCAGTGCCACGCGAGCGCCGGGTCTCCCGCATTGTGCGCGTCCGCGGATAAAATCATCCAGAAGTAGCGCAGTCCGGCGATCACCGTGACCAGCGCGGACCACCGGAACCACCACATCGCCCGCGACATCAGCGCCGGAAAAATCTTCGCGCGCACCGCCGGCTCCAGCCCCTTCAGCGTGGGCGTGCCCACCAAGTTGAAAAAATAAAGCAGGCCGATCCAGATGATGCCGGCCACAAAGTGCATCCAGCGCAGCGCGATCTGTTCCGTCGCGACCGCGCTCTGCGGAAAGTTGATCTGCACGTCACCGATCAGAAGCACAGCCAACAGAATCCAGGGAGACATTCGGTACCTCCAGCCACCAAGCGCGGTTTTTGCGACGCCGGCGTCACGCCACTCTCTTACGGCAGCGCCACTCCCGCGCAAAAGGCTCCGACCGGAGAGGATGTCAACAGCGCCAGCCGATGTCAACAATGCGCAACGGTCCACCGTTCTTTAGGGGGTCGGGGCTTCAGCTCCGACATAAACCGCCCAGGATGAGAGGGGCTTTAGCCCCTGAGGGAAATTTTAATCGGCGCGTTTGCGGGTTTCCGGGAAAACGCCAGCGAGACGCTGGCGCTACGAAGGCAACGGCGGGACGGCGAGGATGGGGGCTTGCGATTAACGCTGGGCCGCGAGTGCGGCGATCAGCGCGCTGGCCTGCGGCGTTCCCAGCCCGGTGACGTAGTCATATCCGACGGAGGCGGTGCAAATGACGCCGCACGCGCCGTTGGCGCCCTGCGTGACCGGCCGAAAGTCGGCGTTCAGCCCCGTCTTCGCGATTGTGTAAAGCGTGGTATCCGTGCTGGAGAGATTCGATTTGCGCGCCGCAGCTCGCGTCGAGTTGGCGATGGCAATCAGCGCGGCCCATTGCGGCGTGCCGGCGCTCGTTCCGCCCACCTGAAACCATCCGGCGTAGCCGCTGATCCCTATCGAGTCGTAGACCGCGTAGCCGGTGGCGGGATTCGCGTTGTACGAAACATCGGGACTCCCGCGGTAGCCGCGCGAATCATCCGGTATTCCGAACTGCGCCTGAAACGAAGGCTCGCGCTCGTACGCGCTCAATCCGCCGCCGCTACCGTTCCATCCCGCTTCGCTCTGATAGCTTCCGCTGGTGCTGAGATACAGCGACGTTCCGCCGATTCCGATCACATCCGGCGACGCCGCGGGGTATGCCACGCCGCTCCCGGCATCGCCCGAGGCTGCCACATAGGTCACGCCGTTCGAGACGAAATTCTTGTCCATGCTCGTCTCGCCTGAAAATTCGCCTACCGTCCAGCTCATGGATACGCACGACGCGCCATCGCGCACCGCGACAGTTACGCCGTTGACCAGATCGCCGAGGCTATTGCTCGGCGCTTCGACCAGAACGATGGTGGCTTTCGGAGCGATCGCGTGCGCCCATTCCACATCGAGTGCGATTTCCACGGCCCAGTTGGCGTTCGCCGCGGGCTTCTTTCCACTCGAATAGACTTTGCGGAAGCAGCCGTTGCTGCTGGTGCAGGCCGGGAGACCGAATTGCGCGCTGAAGACGCCGAGATCGGATTCCGCATTGGCATCGTCGTACGCGTCCACGATTCCAATCGTCTGCCCGGCGCCTTGATTCGTCACCTGGTCGAAGCCATAGGCGTGGCGTACCTGCGCGGGAGCAAACGCAGTGCTCGGAGGGCCGGAGGGAACGCCGGCGGCCGAAGTAAAGTCCGGCGTATAAATTGAATAGTGCGGGCGCATGAAGCTTACGGGGCTTTCGCCGCCTTCGGTAAGGCGCGGCAGATTCGTCATCACATGCTGCGCGTGGAGCGGCTGGCTGAATAGCAGCGCGCCGGACAGGACCATCAAGCTGAGTGCGGACTTGCGGATTCCCTCAGTTCGCATTTCAATTCCCCCCTTGCGGAAGGCCCCTTGCGGTCGGGACCGTGTCACTCGCTTCTTCCAACGAGGATGAGGATAGCCTCCGAAACGGGGTATGCCCTATAGGCCAGGATTCCCAAATAAGTGGTACGAAAGTTCAGTTTGCGGACCTGTCTCTACGAGCAAGGGCCTCGTATAACAATTGTATTATCAATTAGATACGAGGCATTCAATTAGCGCGGAGCCGCGTATGAAATCTACGGCCGGCGAAGCCCGGTTTTGCCCGCGGCAAGCTTCCCGGTGTAGATCGCCATGCCCACGGCTGCGTCCATGCCGGCCTTTTCGAGAGCGTTTACCTCGCGCATGCTGCGAATTCCGCCGGCGGCGGTGATCGGCAGCTTGGTGACGCGCTGAAGCTGCCGGAACCACGCGAGGTTGGTTCCCTTCATCGTGCCTTCGTTATCCACGAACGTGGAAAGGAAGCCGGAACAGAATGGCTCGAGCTCCGGAATCACATCCGCGGGCCGGAGTTTCAGACGCTCCCGCCATCCGCGCACCAGGATCCGGCCGCCCTCCGTATCGAGAGCCACGATCACGCGTTTGCGTCCGACGCGCGAGGCAAGCGCACCCAGAAATTCTCGCGCTACTTCTCCATCACGAAATGCGGCGCTCCCCACGATAATTTTTTCCGCGCCCCACGAAAGAATTCTCTCGGCGCGCGCCAGCGTCCGTATCCCGCCGCCGACGCGCACTTTCCGCTTCCCTCGCTGGCATAGCAGCTTGATCCATCGCGCGTTCGAGCCCTTTCGCATCGCCGCGTCGAGGTCAATCACATGCAGAATCGGATAATCGCGGAACCGGTCGAGCAGGCCGAGGACGTCGTCCACGGCCAACGCCCGCCGCCTGCCGCGCACCAGCTGAACGGCCTTTCCGCCTTGAAGGTCAATGCAGGGAATGATCATCGCTTCTTCGGTCTTGCTTTCGTCCGACTATCGGCTCAGGCGGATCGGCACGCCGCGTTCGGCCAGGAATTTCTTTAGCGCCGAAATGGAACGCGTCTCCTGATGGAAGATCGAAGCGGCCAAGGCGGCGTCGGCGCAGCCGTCCGTGTACACAGAGAGAAAATCCTCAAACGTGCTGGCGCCGCCCGACGCGATCACGGGCACCGGCACTGTCGCCGCGATCTTCGCGGTCAGCTCGCAATCGAATCCGCTACACGTGCCGTCGCGGTCAATTGAAGTCACCAAAATCTCTCCGGCTCCGCGCGACACCGCTTCGGCGGCCCACTCGGCTGCGTCGAGGCCGGTCGCGTCCCGCCCTCCTCGCGTGTACGCTTCCCACGAATCGCCCTTGCGCTTCACGTCGAGTGAAAGCACTACCGCCTGCGCGCCGAATTGCTGCGACAGCTCCGAAATTAATTCCGGCCGCTCGACCGCTGCCGTGTTCACCGTCACTTTGTCCGCGCCGGCGCGCAGCACGGCCCGCCCATCCTCCATTTTTCGGATTCCGCCACCGGCCGTCAGCGGAATATTCAGCTGTTCCGCCACGCGCCGAATCGTCTCGAGAAACGTCGCGCGTCCCTGCACGGACGCGCTGATGTCGAGCACCACGAGTTCGTCCGCGCCTTCGCGGTTATAGCGCGCCCCCAGCTCGGCCGGATCGCCCATGTCGCGTAGCCCCTCGAACTCGATTCCTTTCACCACGCGGCCTGCGTCTACATCGAGGCACGGAATGATTCTGCGAGCGAGCGTCATTGGATGGATTCCACGAAGTTGCGCAGAACCTGCGCTCCGGTTTCTCCGGATTTTTCCGGATGAAATTGCACGCCTCGCAAGTTGCCCCGCTCAATCACCGCCGAAAACGGGAAACCATGATCGCAAGCCGCCACCGTCGGCTCCGCCGAGGCAGGAGCAGCAAAAGAATGCGCGAAATAAAAATAGGCGTCGTCGGGAATGCCGCGAAGCAGCACGCTCGCCTGCGTGCGCCGCACCTGGTTCCAGCCGATATGTGGAGACTTCACGTTCGTCGGCAGCGCGCGAACCTCCTCCGGGAAGAAGCCCAGGCCCTTGTCTCCGGGAGCTTCCTCGCTCGAAGCGAACATCGCTTGAAGTCCCAGGCAGATTCCGAGAATCGGCACGCCCGCCTGAAAAGCGGCGCGCAGCGGCTCCGTAAGATTTCTCTCGCGCAATCCCGCGACAAACGCCGCGAAGTGCCCCACGCCGGGCAGCACGATCGCTTTCGCCGCGCGGAGCTGCCCGGGCTCGACTGCGCGTTCCGTTTCCGCGCCCAGCCCGCGCAACGCGCGCTCGACGGACGGCAAATTCCCGGCGCCGTAATCTACAATCGCGATTTTCACAGCAACCCCTTGGTGGAGGGCAGCACGCGCCGAAGCTGCTTATCGCGCGTGACCGCGAAACGCAGCGCCTTCGCAAAGGCCTTGAAGATGGACTCGACCTGGTGATGCGACGACCGGCCGTACACCAGCTTCAAGTGCACGTTCGCCGCGGCAGCATGCGCGAACGCCCGGAAAAAATCCTCCATCAGCTCGGTCTGAAAATCACCGACCCGCGCCGCCGAAATCTTGAAATTGCAGACACAATACGCGCGCCCGGAAAAATCCAGCGCCGCGGCTGCCAGGCAATCGTCCATCGGCATCAGGAAATAACCGGCGCGCAGGATTCCGCGCTTCGACCCCAGCGCCTTCTTCACGGCTTCGCCCAGCGCGATGCCCACGTCCTCGACGGTGTGGTGCTGGTCCACGTCCAGATCGCCGCGCGCCGCGAGATCGAGATCCATGCCGCCGTGGCGCGCGATTTGTTCCAGCATGTGATCGAAGAATCGGATTCCCGTGGCGATATGTGATTTCCCGCGCCCGTCGAGATTCAGGCGCAGCCGGATGTCGGTTTCCTTCGTGGTTCGCTGCAACGCTGCTTTTCTCATAGGATCTCTTTCAATTCGCGCAGCAGCCGCCGCGTCTGGGCCAAAGTTCCCAGCGTGATGCGGACGTAGCCCTCGCCGCCGAAATCGCTCGAGCGGTCGCGGACCAGGATTCCTTTGCGCGCCAGCGCCGCGACGATTCGCTTCGTTCGTTCGCCGAAATGCACCAGCACGAAATTGCCCGCGCTCGGAAAGAACTGCACCCCAAATCGCTTCATCCCGCGCGCCAATTCCACGCGGCTGCGGCGCACTTCCCGCACCGTCCGCGCGATAAACGCTCGATCGCGCATGGCCGCTTCGGCAGCCACCAGCGCGGCGGCGTTCACCGGGTAGGGCGATTGAGCCTTCCTCATCGTCGCCGCCATTTCGCGATGGACGAAGATGCAGCCGATGCGCAGGCCCGCCAGCCCCGCCGCTTTCGAAAAAGTGCGCGTGACGATCAGATTTTTGTGCCGCCGGATCCAGGGAATTACCGTGACGCCGGAAAACTCGAAATATGCCTCGTCAATCACCACCATCGTCCGCGGGGCGGCTTTCAGGATTCGCTGCAATTCCCGCGTGGACAGCAGATTGCCCGTGGGGCTATTCGGATTCGGCAGAAAGAACACACGCGGGCCCGCCCGCAGCGCCGCCAGCACATTGTTCCACGGGAAACACATGGCGGCGTCGTAGCGCGGCGCCACGATTCGCGCCCCCGCCAGTTCCGAGTAAAAGCGGTACATGGCAAACGTTGGCTCAACCACCAGAAGCTTATCTCGTGGCTCGACGAATGCATTCACCACGAGGCTCAGCCCTTCGTCCGTGCCGTTCGTCAGCAGAAGCTCTGCGGGCTCCACGCCAAAAAACTTCGCGGCCTTCCGGCAAACTGCTTCCTGCTCCGGATACGCCGAAATGGAAGCAGCGCCAAGTTTCGCGAGCGCTCGGCGCACTGCCGGCGAGCAGCCAATGGGATTTTCGTTGAAGTCCAGGCGCAGCTTGTCGGTGCGGCCCTCGAGCGGCGGATGATACGCGTGCATCCGCTCGACCGCCCGCCGCACGCGAGTCGGCGTCGTCATTTCCGCACCTCGACCGATTGCGCGTGCGCGGCAAGTCCTTCGGCGCGCGCAAATTGCTCGACCACGGGCGCGAGCCGCCGCACGCCCGCGCGAGACACTTCCTGCACGCTGATGCATTTCACGAAGTCCGAAACCGAAAGGCCCCCGCGCGTGCGCGCCGCGCCGCCAGTCGGCAGGACGTGATTTGTGCCGCTCGCGTAATCACCGAACGACTGCGCGCTCCAGTCGCCGAGGAAAATGCTTCCCGCGCTATCAACTCGACTCAACAGGCCGTCCGCTCCGCCGGGCAGGCTCAGATGTTCCGGCGCAAACCGGTTCACGAATCCTACTGCGTCCGGCAAAGTTTTCGCCACAAGCACCGCGCCATTTTTCGCGAGGGAGCGCCGCGCAAGATTCGATTTCGGGAGATCGGCCAACTGCTGCTCGATCTCCGCAGCGACGTCGCGCGCCAATCGCGCAGAAGTGGTGACCAGCACCGAAATCGCGTCGGGATCGTGTTCCGCCTGCGCGATCAAATCCGATGCAATAAATCGAGCATTGCCGCGCACCGCGAAAACCAGCGCTTCCGTCGGCCCCGCGAGCATGTCTATGGCGCAATCGTTGCTCACCAGCTTTTTCGCGGCGGTGACGAAACGGTTGCCGGGCCCAACAATTTTGTCCACGCGCGGAATCGAGCGCGTCCCATAGGCGAGCGCCGCGATAGCCTGCGCGCCGCCCACGCGTGCCACTCGGCGCACGGCAAGTATTTCCGCGGCAGCGAGTAGCGCCGGCCCCGGTTGCAGGCTGGCGACCACAATTTCCTGCACGCCGGCCTCCTGCGCCGGAATCACGGTCATCAACAGAGTCGAAACCAGCGAAAAGCGTCCGCCCGGCAAATAGCATCCAACGAATTCGATCGGCCGGACGCGCTGCCCGCAGCGCACTCCCGGCTCGACTTCGATCATCCATTCCTGCGGTTTCTGACGCCGCGCGACGGCGCGAATATTGCGCGCCGCATGATCAACGGCGGCCAGGAATTCGCGCGGGACGCTCTTGCGCGCAGCAGTCAATTCCGAACGCGCGATCCACACATTCCGCGGACCCAGCGCCAGCCGGTCCAGCCGCTTCGTCCAGGAAAATAGCGCCGCATCTCCGCGGCGACGCACGTCCGCAACGATCCGCGCGGCAACGCGCTCCGCATTGCGACTGCTTGCGCGGCGCGAGGCCAGGATTTTCCTTTCGTTTGCGGCCGTCAGCGGAAGAGTGCGCATCAATACACGACCTTGTTCAGCGGGTACTCGACAATTCCTTCCGCGCGCGCCGCTTTCAGTTTGGGAATCAGTTCGCGGACGGTTTTCTCTTCGACGATCGTATTGATCGCGACCCATTCCGGGTCGCTCAACTGTGCGATCGTGGGATTGCGCAGCGAAGGCAGCGCGGCCAGCACTTTGTCGAGGTCATCGCGCCGCACGTTGAGCATCAATCCCACGCGGCTGTAGGCCTTGATGGCGCCCTCGAGCAGCATCGCCATGTGCGCGATTTTTTCGTGTTTCCACGCGTCTTTCCGGGCCGCGCGGTTGGCGATCAGCCACGTTGCGGATTCCAGCAGCGTATCCACCACGCGCAGGTGATTGGCGCGCAGCGACGATCCCGTTTCCGTCACCTCCACAATCGCGTCGGCCAGTTGCGGGACTTTCACTTCCGTGGCGCCCCAGGAAAATTCCACGCGCGCCTTCACGCCGTGTTTCGCGAGATACCGCTCCGTCATCTTCACGGCCTCGGTCGCGATCACTTTTCCCTCGAGGTCGCGCACGCTCTGCATCGGCGAATCTTCCGCCACGGCGAGCACCCAGCGCACGCGTCCGAAGCTCGTCTTCGAATAAACCAGCTCGATCACTTCCTCGACGTCCGCGCCTGTTTCAAGAATCCAATCCTTACCGGTGAGGCCGGCATCGAGCGCGCCGCTTTCCACGTACCGCGCCATTTCCTGCGCGCGGACCATCATGCATTCGATATCGGGGTCATCAATTCCCGGATAGTAGCTGCGCGAGCTGACCGAAATTCGCCAGCCGGCCTTCGCGAATAGCTCGACCGTGGAATCCTGCAGGCTTCCCTTCGGGATGCCGAGTTTCAGGCGGCTCATTATTTTTTCCCCTTGCCGCGCTGATCGCTGGCGGGCTTGCCGTAGAGTTCTTCGGGTGAAAGAATCCGCTCGGCGACTACTTTCGCTCTGCCATCGCGCCCCATCTGGCGGAAAAAGCAGCTCCGGTAACCTTCGTGGCACACGGCGCCGCCATCGAGTTCGGCGCGCACCAGCAGCGCGTCCTGGTCGCAATCCACGCGCAATTCGCGCAGCAGCAGTTTTTGGCCGCTGCTCTCGCCTTTCATCCACAATTTCTTGCGCGAGCGGCTATAGAACGTGACGAAACCGGTTTCCTGCGTCTTGGCGAGGGCTTCGCGGTTCATGAATCCCAGCATCAGCACTTCGCCGTTCACGGCGTCCTGCACGATGGCCGGAATTAAGCCATTTTCCTTTTCGAAATCGAGTTCCATGTTTTCACAATCTCCTGAAAGCTTTTGAGCATGTCATCCCGAAGGCGTTTACGCCTGAGGGATCTCTCTTCGATCGACCGGGTGGCAAGCGCTCCACCCGAAGAGAGATTCCTCGCTTCGCTCGGAATGACACCATCCCAAATATTGGCGCCCATAAAAACAAAAAGCCCGCCAGCGCTTGCCGCGCCAGCGGGCTGATGAGTGCAGCTAATTTCGATCCAGCTAGCCACACCGCCGCGGGCACGCGTTCACGTGATGGTGATGGCTATGATGTGTCCGCAGCAGTTTCATGAC
>Ga0182015_10002671_pt1 | contig 21113 bp, 16 predicted proteins | sample 712P3MmetaG_FD_120478 | JGI IMG/M metagenome (GOLD analysis project Ga0182015, IMG submission 120478) | Permafrost microbial communities from Stordalen Mire, Sweden - 712P3M metaG | ecosystem: Environmental > Terrestrial > Soil > Wetlands > Permafrost | place: Sweden: Stordalen | collected...
GATGTAATCGGTCGCGCCGCCCGCTTTCACCGCCTGCACGGCAGCTTCGTAGTCATCGACAGCAGTCATCAGGATGACCGCGGATTCAGGCGAGATCTGGTGCGCGTGGCGCAGGACTTCGACGCCATCCACGCCCGGCATTTTGATGTCCGTAACAATCACATCGAAGAGCGCACTATCGATCTTGCGCTTGGCCAGTTCGCCGCCGGTAACGGTTTCCACCTTGTGGCCATCGCGGCGCAGAGCGATGTCGAGCAGTTCGCAGATGGAGCGCTCGTCGTCACAGACGAGAATATTACCCACGCGCGCCTCCTGCGGTTCCGGAAGTCGCCAGCGCGGCGCCCGCGTATTCCGCCGCCGCAGGCTTGTTGGCGGCGACGCCCGACTCCAGACGACGCAGGCGGACTACGAAGCTGGTACCCTTGCTGATTGCCGAACGAGCCCACACCTTGCCTTCATGCGCCTGGACGATCTGGTAAACAATGGCCAGGCCGAGACCGGTTCCACCTTCAAAGTTGGACTGGAAGGGCTCAAAGATTTTCTCCGTCTGCTGTGAGTTGATGCCGGGACCGGTATCGGCAAAGCTCATCTCCCAGTCGGGACCGCGCTCGGCCAGCGCCACGGTCAGGCTTCCGCCTTTACTTTTCATGGCCTTCACCGCATTTTCGCAGAAGTTCCAGAACACCTGTTTGAGCTTGTCGCCATCGGCCAGCACAAAGGCTTCGGACTTCGGAAAGCTGCGTTCGAGTCTGATACCCGCGTTCTCGGCGGTGAGGCGGTGTTGCAGCAAAGTGAGTGTGTCCTCGAGCAAAGGAATCAGATTCACCTTCTCGAAACGATATTGCTTGCCCCGCGAGTAGGCCAGAAAATCGGTGATGATGTTGTTCAGGCGGCCGGACTCGCGGATGACAATCTGCAAAAGATGCCGCTCTTCAGGGTTCAAGGAAGGTGCATCGGACAACATACTGACCGAGCCGGCGATGGAGGTCAGGGGGTTCCTGATTTCGTGAGCGATGGCAGCGGCCAGACGGCCCACGGCGGCGAGGCGATCCTGCATGCGCACCTCGCGTTCCAGGCGGCGGATCTCAGTAAGATCGTCGAAGGAATAGACAAATCCCAAATCACCGCGGGCACTGACATTGAGCGCGGAAACCATCACACGGAAAGTCTTGCGGAAGCCCTTGGCGGTCATGTACCGGACCTCGGCATCACCCCGGGCTCCGCCGAAGTGGGGCAACGGATCCTGAAAAAGGTCGGGCATGGAGCGGCCGCGCAATTCAGCTTCGGAGATCTCGAGCAGTTGCTGAGCCGCTCGATTGACCAGCGTGATGCGTCCGTCGAGCCCGGTAGTGATGACACCGCCGCTCATGGACTGCACGATATTTTCGTGGAGCGCCTGCAGATTCTCGAGCGCTCCGCTCGCGTCCTTCAGTTGCACATCCACCTGACGCAGTTTGCTCATCAGCAAGCCCGCCAGATAGGCAATGGCGAAGTAGGCAAACAGGTTGACGAAGATCACGACCTGGAGGGCCTGCAGCTTGGGATGCGAAGTCGAATACGACGGAATCACCGAATAATATTCCAGTTCGATGGTAGTTCCGAACATGATGAAAGCCAGGGCCGCGCTTAGATAGGCCCAGACTCGCGGCAGCAGCATGCTGGCGACAACGATGACCAAGGGATAGAGGAAATTGAGCGAGCTGTCGATGCCTCCGGTTACCTGGACGATCAGCGTGACCATGGCCAGATCGGAGAGCACCTGCAGAATGGCCTGCAGGCGGTGTTCGCTCCAGACCGAAACCAGAAAAAGAAAAAACAGCGAGAGCACGAACCACAGCACCATTCCGGTGAGAAAGGGCAGCACCGGGAGCGGGCTGGGGGTCAGGCGGATCACGGCGAGCTCGATGACGAGCAGGACCATCAGGATCAGGATGCGAACCTTCACCAGCCAGGTCAGCCAGTTTCGCTCATCGGAGATGGAGTGCATAGAATCGGTCGTTAGTCGCTGGTCGTTGGTCGTTCGCGGTTCGTCGCTAACCCCAGACATTCGGAGCTAGTCTGGCGCCGGGGTGTTTAGCCCAACGACTAACGACCAGCGACCAACGACCGCTTTTCTATCCCGCCAGTTTTGCGATCATCGAGAACAGCGGCATATACAGCGAAATGACGATGCCGCCGATGGTGACGCCGAGGACACCGATGATGACCGGCTCCAGCATGGCCAGCATGTCTTTGGTGGCGGAGTCGACTTCGTCTTCGTAGAAGTCTGCGATCTTCTGCAACATGGAATCCATGGCGCCGGTGGCTTCGCCCACGCCGATCATCTGGGTCACCATATTGGGGAAGACGCCGCATTCGCGGAGTGGATCGACGATGGTACGGCCTTCTTCGATCGCCTTGCGCACCTTCATCAGCGCTTCTTCGAGCACGGCGTTGCCCGAGGTGCGGGCAGTGATGGCCAAGCCCTCAAGAATTGGAACGCCGGAGGTGATGAGCGTGCCCAGAGTCCGGGTGAAACGAGCGACTGCAATCTTACGCAGCAGCAGTCCCATAATAGGCAGCTTGAGCAGCATGGCGTCGAAGTAATACCGTCCGCGCGGGTGCTTGCGAATCTGCTTGACGCCGAAAACGAGACCAACGCCACCGATAATGAAGAACCACCAGAAGTTGCCCACGAAGCTACTGAGGCCAATGACAATGCGCGTCGGCAGCGGAAGGGCGACTCCCAGGCCGACAAAGAGGTTAGCGAAGATCGGCACCACCCACTTCAGCAAGGCAGCCACGATCAGCATGGCCAATGAAACCACGGCAACCGGATAGATCAATGCCGACTTGACGGCCGCGCGCAGCTTGACCGCCTTCTCCACGTAGATCGCCAGGCGCTGGAGGATGATGTCGAGAATACCGCCGGTTTCGCCCGCCTCGATCATGTTGGTAGTCAGATCGTCGAAGACCACAGGAAAGGTGCGCATGGCATTGGCCAGGGTTGCGCCACCTTCGACGGTGGTCCGGACACCGAGCAAGGTTTTCTGAAAGGCGGGATTCTCCTGGTTGGCGCCGAGAATTTCCAGGCACTGCACCAGCGGCAGGCCGGCATCAATCATGACGGAGAACTGGCGGAAGAACACCGCGACTTCCTTCACCTTGACCTTGCCGCTGCCGAAAGTGGGCATGGAAAATTCCTTACCCTTCTCGCGGATGGAGCCCGGCGTGATGCGCTCCTTCCGAAGCTGCGAGGCCAGTCCGTCCTTGGTGTTGGCTACGCGCTCTCCCTGAATCTTTTCGCCCGAGGCGGTCTTCCCTGAAAACGTAAAAACCGGCATGGTAACTTTCTCCTTGTCCGTGTTGCGACGGCGTGAGCTGCCGATGGCGAGCGGCTCGCGCTTTCTCGTCTAATCGCTCTTCTTTTGCTTGTCCCTTGTCTCTTGCCCCTTGTTCGTCTCTTAGCTCGTCAATATGTTCATCAATAAGCCCGTCGATCTGCTGTCCTGCGCCCCCGCGTGCTATGGAGCATTCGCTGATGTCATCGCTTAACCGGCACACCTTTGGAAACCGGAGCCGGATTGGTGCGATTCGTCAGGCTGGCGCCGCGCGCGATCATTTCCTGCAGTTCATCCTGATTGCTGGAGCGCATCAGCGCCATTTCCAGCGTGATCTGCTTCTGGAAATATGCGGTGGCGAGCGACTGGTTGAAGGTCTGCATGCCGTACTTCTCCTGACCGGACTGCATGGCGGAGTAGATCTGGTGAATCTTGTCTTCGCGGATCAGGTTGCGCACGGCGGCATTGGGCACCAGGATTTCCATGCACATGGCGCGTCCCTTGCCGTCGATCTTCGGCAGCAGGCTTTGACACATGATGCCTTCGAGCACCAGCGAAAGCTGGGCGCGAATCTGCGATTGCTGGTGCGCTGGAAACACGTCAATGACGCGGTTGATGGTGGAGGATGCCGAATTGGTATGCAGCGTGCCGAATGTAAGGTGGCCGGTTTCCGCGATACGGAGCGCGGATTCGATGGTTTCGAGATCGCGCATTTCGCCGATCAGCACCACGTCCGGGTCTTCACGAAGCGCGGCGCGCAAGGCGTCGGTAAAACTCTTCGTGTCCGAGTGCAATTCGCGCTGGTTGACCAGGCAGTTTTTGTTCATGTGCACGAACTCGATCGGATCCTCGATAGTAAGGATGTGCTCGTGGCGCTCGGTATTGATCTTGTCGATCATCGCCGCCAGCGTCGTGGACTTGCCCGAACCCGTGGGCCCGGTCACGAGTACGAGCCCGCGCGGCTTGTCGCACAACTTGCTGACCACCGGGGGCAGACCGAGTTGGTTGAATGATTTAATCTCGAAAGGAATCAGACGGAAAACGCACGCCGACGCGCCGCGTTGATTGAAGACATTGGCTCGGAAGCGAGCGAGGCCCTTCAGACCGAAGGAGAAATCCAGTTCGAGACTTTCTTCGAAACGGTGCTTCTGCGTATCGGTCATCACGCTGTAGGCTAGCTGCTTGGTTTCAGCGGGCGTCAACTGGGGCAGATCGAGCGGCACCAGATGTCCGTGCACGCGGATCTGTGGCGGAGAGTTGGTGGTGATGTGGAGGTCGCTTCCATTCATCTCCAGCATGCGGCGGAGCAGATCGCTGAGTGAGAGTGCCATAGTTTTCTTCTATCCTTCTAGTGGATCGTTTCGCGAGCCACTTCTTCGAGCGTGGTCCAGCCTTGCGCGACTTTGGTCAACCCGCTGCGACGCAGGGTGATCATGCCGCGTTCAATCGCTTTCTTTTTGAGTTCAAGAGCCGAGGCGCCAACCAAAACCAGTTCCCGGATCTCGTCATCCACTTCCATCACTTCGTACAACCCGGTGCGGCCCTTGTAGCCGGTCTTGTTGCAGGTGGCGCAGCCCTTGCCTTTCATGATCTGCACCGTCTTCGCTTCTTCGGGCGAGAAGCCTTCGTCGATCAGGGCTTGCACCGGCACCTCGACAGGCTCGGCGCAGTCTTTGCAGATCCGCCGTATCAGGCGCTGGGCGCAGATGAGATGGACCGAGGTCGCGACCAGGAAAGGCTCGATGCCCATGTTCATGAGACGGGTTATGGTTTCGGGCGCGCCATTGGTGTGCAGGGTGGACAAAACCAGGTGGCCGGTGAGGGCGGCTTTGATGGCAATTTCGGCGGTTTCAAAGTCGCGGATTTCGCCGACCAGAATGATATTTGGATCCTGCCGCAGGAAGGCGCGCAGGGCCGCGGCAAAATTCAAGCCAATCTGTTCCTTCATCTGCACCTGGTTTACGCCCTGCAGTTGGAACTCAACCGGGTCTTCCGCGGTCATGATGTTGGTGTCGGGCTGGTTCAAACGTGAGATGGAAGAATAGAGCGTGTTGGTCTTGCCGGATCCGGTGGGGCCCGTGACCAGAACCATGCCGTAGGGCTTCAGAATGGCTCTCTCGAATTTGACCAGCGACTCCTGCTCAAAACCGAGCTTCGTCATATCGAGGCGAAGATTTTCCTTGTCGAGCAACCGGAGCACGATCTTTTCGCCCCAGAGAGTAGGCAGCGTGGAAACGCGGAAATCGAGCTGCTTTTTCTTGCCGCCAATCTGCATCTTCAGCATGATGCGGCCGTCTTGCGGCAGCCGCTTTTCGCTGATGTCGAGTTTCGCCATGATCTTAAGGCGCGAAGTAATGGCGTCCTTCAGCTTCAGCGGCGGATTCATGATCAGCTGCAGAACTCCGTCAATTCGGAAGCGGACGCGGAATTCCTTTTCGTAGGGCTCCATGTGAATATCGCTGGCGCCGCGCTTCACGGCATCGGTGAGCACCAGGTTCACCAGCTTGACAATGGGAGCTTCATCGGCCGCTTTCTCCAGCTCCTTAAGTTCGAGTTCCTGCTCTTCGTTCTGCAGCTCGATATCAGTACTTTCGTTGACGTCGTTCATCGACTGCATGACCTGCTCAAGCTCGGCTTCTTTGGAAGTGCCGTAGGCCTTGTCGATGCCCTCGATGATGGAGCTTTCCGATGCCACGACCGGTTCGATATTGAAGCCGGTCATGAACTTGATATCGTCCATCGCAAACACATTGGTGGGATCCACCATGGCGATGGTCAGCGAAGCGCCGACGCGGCTCAGCGGCAAAATCTGATAGCGCTTCGCGGTCTCGTACGGAATCAGCTTGACGACGGCAGGGTCGATTTCAAAGTAAGAAAGATTAATGGCAGGCACGCCGTACTGGCGCGAGAGAAAGTTGGTGACATCCTCATCCGAAAGGAAACCCAACTTCACCAACGCGGAGGCGAGCCGGGTGCGCGACTCCTTCTGGAGCTTGGTCGCCTGTTCCAACTGTTCTGGGGTGATGACCTTTTCTTTGACGAGCAGATCACCCAGCCGCTGAGACATATCTCTCCTGTATTCCCACGAAATCCTGGGTCCATGCGTAAACCGCTGATTAAGGGGGATCAGCGAGGATGCTTTCGCACTGACACAAATTGTCAACCCTATGGGAATTCTGAAAAAGTAACTTAAGTTCATACATGGGGTAACTACCGGGCTTTGATAGGGCGGAACTTACTGAAAACAGGGGTTACGATCGTTTGGCACACTTGCCGCATTTGCCACAAATGACACCCCGACTATCACAAAAACTATGACGAAATTCGAGATGCCAAAACGAGCACCTTTGACAACTTCACAATTTGTGAAGTATTATCGGAGAGTGCAGATTGTGACGCGCAAGCATCTGGAAGAGGCGATGGAAGCTCACAAAGGTGCGGCGGATGAACTCACGAAATGGCAACGAACCGTGAAAGCTGCCCGATGGCGCAATATTGAGGAAGTGCGGAGCATCTTTAAGGATGCCGATCCTGTGGACGGCTATGTCATCTTTAACGTCCGCAATAATCGATATAGGCTTGTCACCGTAATTCACTTTTTAGAGGTGATAGAAGGAAAGCAGACGAAGGGACATGTTTACATTCGGTCTTTCTTGACGCACAGGGAATACGACAATCGCGCAAACTGGGACAAGAAGTATGGGAGGAGGAAGAGGAAATGAGCGCAACAACAGTAATTCTCGCCAACCCGGCAAAGATGATCGCAAAAGGGGCTCCTCACATCATCCACAACGATGAGGAACTGGAGGCCTATACCGAAGCCCTTTTTAAGCTCACAGCTTTGGAGAAGCCTTCTCCTCCTGAAATGGAAGCCATCGAATTGCTGTCCCTGCTCGTGGAACGCTATGAGGATGAGCATTGGCCCATCACTGACGTTGATCCGGTTTCCTTGGTGCGGTATCTCATCGAACGGGCAACCCTCACGCAGCGGGACTTGATTCCTGAGTTCGGGTCGGAGAGTGCAGTAAGCATGTTCCTCAGCGGGCAACGAAACCTCACCACGGAACAGATTCGGAAACTCTGCATCCGATTCAAACTCACTGCCGATGTTTTCATCCCTACGGGGGTAGCAGCGGCGGGGACTTAATATGTTCGCGATCCCCACCATTCCCCCCCACAAGAATTACAAGCCTCGCGAAGTTGACGTCATCTTGGGGCTCCTGCCGCATAACCCTAAGACGCAGAGACGAAACCGGCAGAATTAGATCCGCCAACGGCTCGCGGTTTCTGCCGCAGAATGATGACAGCGGTTCCAAACCGGCCTCCGCCATGAGCGAAGCCCGCCACCACGCGATCGGTATTTACTACCGCACGCTGTTTTCCGCCTGGGGACGCCAGCACTGGTGGCCGGCGCAATCGCGCTTTGAGGTCATCGTCGGCGCATATTTAACGCAGAACACGGCATGGACGAATGTCGAAAAGGCGCTCCGCAATCTTCGCAGAGCTCGCCTTCTGACCATCAGTGGAATCCGGCGCACCCCTCCGTCTGAGCTCGAACAATTGATTCGTTCGGCAGGTTACTTCCGGCAGAAAGCGCAGCGGCTGAAAACGTTTGTGCAATTTCTCGACCAGCATTATGGTGGGTCACTTGCGCGGATGTTCGCTCGGCCGACGGCTGAACTCCGTGATGAACTGCTCGCGCTCAACGGTGTCGGGCCGGAGACCGCCGACTCGATTTTGTTGTATGCCGGCAATCACCCCATCTTTGTCGTGGACGCGTACACGAGGCGCCTTCTGGAACGACACCAGCTCGTTTCCGACGCGACCGGCTATGACGAGATTCGACAACTGTTCGAGGCTGGACTGGTGGCAGCCGCGGAGACGGTCCCGGGCGTCGAAATCAGCTCCGGGTTCGGGGAGTCCGGTGCAATCGAGCCCGCATTGGCGAAGACGATGGGGCCGCGAGGCTCAAGTCACCGGCCTTCGCGCATGAGCACGGCTGAGCGCACCGCGCTCGTCCAGATATTCAACGAAATGCACGGGCTGATCGTCGGAGTGGGCAAGACTTATTGCCTAAAGTCACAACCACGGTGTGACCAATGTCCTTTGCAGAAGTTCCTTCCCGAGGCAAAGTGAGTAGAAAAGTAAGTCCGCGGGAGTTGCTTCATGGAATGGCGATTTCATATTTGTGTCTTGGCGGCCGCAGCTTCTTGTCTCGGGTTTGGCGCCGCTTTCCGGGGGCAGTCGTTGCGTGAAACTGCACAGGGAGCCGGAATTCTCATCGGTACGGCGGTGCGGCCGGCGCAACTCTCCGAGGTGGCATACTCGTCGACGCTGGCGCGCGAGTTCAACATGCTGGAGCCGGAAGATGCGCTCAAGTGGGAGGTCGTCCATCCGGAACCGCAGTCTTATGATTTTTCGCAAGCTGACCAGATGGTGGATTTCGGCGACTCGTCACGGCATGCGGGTTCGCGGTCACACGCTGGTTTGGCACCGCCAGAACCCGAAATGGCTGACCGAAGGAAATTACACCTCGGGCGAACTTGCTGAGATTCTTGAGAAACACATTAAGGCGGTGGTCGGACATTACCGGGGCAAAATTTTCGCGTGGGACGTGGTCAATGAGGCCTTCGACGAGTCGCATCCGGGAACACTGCGGAGCACGATCTGGCGAGACCAGCCCGGAATCGACGCAACTGAAAATGCGGCTGCGAGCAGCGCGCAGCAGAGCTACTCCTACATTGAGCGCTATTTCCGCTGGGCGCATGAAACCGATTCACAAGCTCTTCTGTTTTACAACGAGGCCGAGGCTGAGACTATGAATCCGAAATCGGACGCGATCTACGCCATGGTTCGCGATTTCCGGCAACGTGGCGTGCCGATTGATGGTGTGGGATTTCAGATGCACATCGCGAACCTGCACGCCGATGTCGCGTCCATTTCCGCCAATATCCGCCGCTTTAGTGCTCTCGGCGTGCAGGTCCACATCACCGAGTTGGACGTCGCTTTGCCGGTGGATCCAAATGGCAATGCTCGCTTCGAAGATCTGCAAAGACAGGCGGACATCTATCGCGAGATTGCCGGCGCCTGCCTGTCGCATCCCGGATGCACCGCGATCCAGACATGGGGCTTTACCGACAAGTATTCCTGGATCGGATCGCACTCGAAGCGGACGCAGGGCGCGGCGCTGCCCTTTGACCGGAACTATACGGCCAAGCCCGCGTATGAAGCGCTGCGGAATGCGCTGGAGCAGCCGGGGAGTCGTTAGCGGCCAATGGAGCGACGGTTCGCGGGCGACCAACGAGACCAACGGCGGATGACGCCCTATAATGGGGCAATCCTTGGCCTCATTGAATCCAATTCGCGATGAACCCAGGACTTCCGGCCGCCGGAAGGCGGTAATCGCGCTGCCGATCGGTGCGTTTCTGCTGCTCGCGATCCTGGTGTTGCAGGGCTCGTTCAATCTGAAGTTCATCAGCCCCGACAGCAACGAGCAGCTGCTGTTTTTTGCCGGACTGAGCGGCCTGATTTTCTTTGCCTTCGTGGCGCTGACGGTCGTCTTGGGCCGCAACCTGCTGAAGTTGTACGCGGAGCGGCGGCAAGGCGTGGCGGGCTCAAAGTTCCGCACACGCCTGGTGGTGGTCAGCCTGCTGCTTTCGTTTTTGCCCGTGATTGCCATGTTCTGGTTTTCCTATGGGCTGATGAATCGCTCGATCGACAAGTGGTTTTCGCAACCCGTCGAGGAAGTGCGTGCGGATACGGAGGCGATGTCGGCTCTGCTCTATGATTATGCAGGCCAGAATGCGGCTTCGGAAGCACAATCGATTGCCCAGTCGGACGAATTTCGAAGAGCGTTTAACAGCCGAAATTTCTCGGAAGCCGCCGAAGAACTTCGGGAACATATCCCGACACTGCAGGGCGGATTCGTGATGGCTCTGGCGAATGGTAACGCGGCTGCCAGTGTGAACGCCCCCGCGCTCTGGACCGACATGAAGGAAGGCTTCCCCCTGCAGTCGGCCCTGCGCGGAGAGCATCCGCTTTTCCCGTGGGGGCAAACGGATTACATTGTCGCGGCGGCCCCGCTCCATGGCGGCGCTGTCCTGGTCGCCATGCCTCTCCCGCCAAAATTTGCCCAAACCGCCAGACAGATTCAGGAAAGCCAGCAGCGTTATGTCGAACTGGCGGCAAAGAGAAAGTTGTTTCGGCGGACTTATATCGGATATCTGCTGCTGCTGACGGTGGTTGTACTCTTCGCCTCAACCTGGCTCGCACTTCTGCTTTCGAAACTGGTCAATCGTCCAGTGGCCGCGCTGGCGGCGGGTACCGAGGCCATTTCCAAAGGCCAACTGGACTATCGCGTCGATATCCGCGCCACCGACGAACTGGCCGAACTGGTGCAGTCCTTTAACAGCATGGCCGAGCAACTGGAATCCAGCCGTCGCCAGATCGAAGCCTCCAGCCGCGATGTAGGCGCGGCGAACGAAGCGCTTGAAACCAGACGCCGGTACATTGAAACCGTCCTCGAGAGTATTCCCACCGGAGTGATTTCAATTGACGCGGAGCGCCGTGTAACGCTGGCGAATGCCGCTTTCTCCCGCATGTTTTACCTGGAGCGAAGCGAGTACGTGAGCCCGGCCACACTGCTGAACCTGCCGCTGCGCGATGTCGTGCCCGCGGATTTGCTCGAGGACCTCGAACCGCTGCTTCGCCGCGCCGATCGTATGGGCATCACGGCGGCTAATATTGAACTCTCCCTGCCACGAACTCAGCTGAATGTCGCCATAACCGTGTCCGCCCTGCGGCACGCCTCCGAGGGACTGGGATATGTGCTGGTATTCGAAGACCTCTCCGACCTGCTGCGGGCTCAGAAGCAGGCAGCCTGGCGCGAGGTGGCGCGGCGCGTGGCACACGAGATCAAGAATCCATTGACGCCGATCGCTCTTTCCGCCGAACGAATTCATCGCCATTTGACGCGGAGCACCGCCCCCGATGCCGCGTCACTCGAGGTCATCCGCACTTGCGCGGATACCATCAGGAAGGCGGTCGAAACCGTACGCGCGCTGGTCGACGAATTTTCCGTGTTGGCGCGTTTTCCCGCCTCTCGCCCACAACCCGCCAGCTTGAATAATCTGGTGGAAAGCGCGCTCATCATGTTTAACGGGCGGCTGGAGGGCATCACCGTCCGAACGGAATTGGCCAATGATCTGCCGGCGGTGATGGCCGACCCGGAAGCGATCAAGCGCGCGGTCGCAAACCTCGTCGATAACGCCGCTGAGGCCATGCAAAATGCGATCCTGAAAGAGATAACAATTTCAACATCCCTGCTCGGTAGCCGCGATGCCGTGGAACTGGTTGTCTCTGACACCGGCCAGGGAGTTTCGCGTGATGTGAAGGAACGGCTGTTCCTGCCGTACTTTTCGACCAAGGAGCGCGGCACCGGCCTTGGTCTGGCCATTGTGAGCAGAATTGTGGAAGACCATCGTGGTTCGATCCGCGTGGAAGAAAACAAACCAGTAGGCAGTCGCTTCGTGATCGAGTTGCCGGTAACTGTAGAAACGCTTAGCGCTCCGGCGGCAAGCTAAGCAGTCGTTGGTCGCTAGTCGTTTGCGAGCGACAAGCAACTGACGACCAACGACCAAAGACTAACGACCGAGCTAAACAATGGCACACATCCTGATCGTTGATGACGAGTCCGCTATCCGCGAATCCTTGCGCGGAATCCTGGAGGACGAGGGATACCAGACCAGCGTCAGCCCGAGCGGCGAAGACTGCTTGGAGTTGCTGCGTAAGAGCGGCTTCGACCTGATCCTGCTCGATGTGTGGCTGACCGGCATCGACGGGCTGGAAGTGCTGGAGAAGATCCGCGAGATGGAAGACCCGCCGGAGGTCATCATGATCTCGGGCCATGGAACCATCGAGACCGCCGTGCGCGCCACCAAGCTGGGCGCGTACGATTTTGCGGAAAAGCCACTATCGCTCGAAAAGACGCTCATTCTGGTGAAAAATGCGATCGAAGCGCGGCGGCTGCGCCACGAGAATCTCGACCTGCGGAAGCAGCTGCAATCAAAGAGCGTGATCGTGGGCGACAGCGTCCCCATGAAGGCGCTGCGGCAACAAATCGCGCTCATGGCGCCCACCAACGGACGCGTGCTGATCTACGGCGAATCGGGCACCGGCAAAGAGCTGGTCGCGCATGCCATCCACATACAGAGCCTGCGCAAAGATGAAAGGTTTGTCGAGACCAACTGCGCCGCCATCCCCGAAGACCTGATCGACAGCGAACTCTTCGGACATCGCAAATCGTCATTTCCGGGAGCTACCTCCGACAAGGAAGGCAAGTTTCAAAAAGCCGATCGAGGAACCCTGTTTCTGGATGAAGTCGGCGACATGAGCCTGAAGACGCAGTCGAAAGTCCTGCGCACGCTGGAGCAGCAGCGCTTCATTCCGGTCGGAAGCGACGACCCAGTCACCGTGGATGTGCGCGTGATCGCTTCCACCAACAAGGATCTGGAAGAAGAAATTGCCAAGGGAAACTTCCGCGAAGATCTTTTTTATCGACTGAACGTGGTCCCGTTTGTGGTGCCGCCGCTGCGCGAACGCAAGGAAGACATTCCGTTGTTTGCGCGCCACTTTTTGAAAGAATTTGCATCCGCCTATGGCCGGCGACCCAGAGAAATCACGGACGATGCCATCGATTCCCTGACGCGTTACGCGTGGCCGGGAAATGTTCGCGAGCTGCGCAATGTGATCGAACGCATCGTGATTATGAATCCTACGACTTCACGATTTGAACGCAAGCATCTTCCACCGCTGCTCCATCGCGACGGCAGCCGCCGGGTGACGGGCGCTGAGGGCTCGACGCTGCATCAGGCACGGGCGGCTTATGAGCGAGATTACATTCTCAAGAAGCTGGACGAAAATCACAGCAACATCAGCCGCACGGCCGAAGTGCTAGGCCTCGAGCGCAGCCACCTCTATCGCAAGATGAAGAGTTTGGGGATTGCCGCGAAAGAGTAGGCCAGCCATCAGCCATCAGAAAATGCAAAACGTAGTCTCGTCCAACCTCAACATGAATTAAAGATTGAATTAGCAGGTTTTCCCGAAAGCTGAGGGCTGATTGCTGACGGCTGAAAGCTATCTTTTCAGCATGTGAATCTCAGTCCCGTTCTTATGAAACTGGACGTCGTCCATTAACTGATTAATCAGGTAAATGCCGCGACCGTGATTCGAATAAACATTCTCACCATGGCAGGGATCGGCAACCGAAGCGGGATCAAAACCGGGACCGGGATCGCGGACGATGATCAGGATGCCGCGCCTCTCGTCGCAGGCAACGTCGCATTCGATAATCTTGGAGGCATCGTTTTTCGCTCCATGCACGACCGCATTGGCCAGGGCTTCGGTCAAAGCAAGCTCGATGTTATCTTCGCTTCCCGGAGCGCATTTCATTTCTCGCACCACGTCCATCACGCTGCGAACGACCGGGTCCACGGCATCGTGGTCGGCGGCCAGCGTCACGCTGAGTTTGAGCTCAAGTTTATCCGCGCCGAAATTACACGACTCCGGCGACGGCTTGGAAGATGAGGAAGAATCTGTCATAGATGGCTGTGGGTTTCGGTTACAGACCTTTCTATTAACTGAGATGCAGTTAGACGCTGACAGATTCTAGGGATTTAGGGTCAAAGAAGCAAACCTTATTTCATTCCGTTAATGTTAGCGCATTACTCGACCTCGTAAGGACCTGAAACTGATAGCCCAATAGCCAAAGTTGAAACACGGCTCCGCGCGATACATTGCAACATTTTGTCATGATTTGTGACTGTCCAAAAACTTTACAGTTCCAGATCCGGAGGCCCTCCAATCTGCTGCAGTTGACGCCGCCAATCCAGCTCTTCGACAAAGTTTCGCGAATCGCGCCATCCTGCCTTGATCTTGACAAAAAGCTCGAGAAAAACCCTGGTCCCCACCATCTTCTCGATATCGAGGCGGCTTGCGGTTCCAATCTGCTTGAGCATCTGGCCGCCTTTGCCGAGCAGAATAGCCTTCTGGCCCTCGCGTTCGCAATAAATTACAGCGGCAATCCGCGTCAGCTTCGGGCTCTCTTCGAACTGCTCGATCAGGACTGAGACCGCATGCGGCACCTCTTCATGCGTGTGCATCAGAACCTGCTCACGAATCAATTCCGCCGCCATGAATCGCACCGGCTGATCGGTAATTTGATCTTCGGGAAAATAGCGCGGACCGTTGGGCAGCGCCTTCAGAACGCATGCCAGCAACTCGTCGAGTCCCTTTTTCTTGAGCGCCGAGATGGGGACGATTTCCTTGAAATCGTGCAGCGCTTGAAACTGCGCGATCAGCGGAAGCAGCTTACTCTTGTCGGCGAGCAAATCAATTTTGTTGAGCAGCAGAAAGACCGGCGTGCCCGCCTTTTTCGCCAGGTCGAGGACGAAGCCGTCTTCCGCGTCCCACTTCTTTTTGGCGTCGACGATGAGCAGAATCAGTTCGCAGCCTTCGAGCGCCTCGCGTACCTCGGACATCATCTTGCGGCCGAGCGACGAACCGGAACGGTGAACTCCGGGCGTGTCGATGAGCACGATCTGTCCGGTTTCGCGCGCCTTTACCTTGGGAACGTTGATGATGCCAAGAATGCGGTTGCGCGTGGTCTGGGGCTTCGGCGAAATGATGGCGAGCTTCTCGCCGACCAGCGCATTCAACAGCGTGCTCTTGCCCACATTCGGGCGGCCGAGAATGCAGACGAATCCAGAGTGGAAGGACATGAGAATAGGGTACTAGGTTTCTCAGTTCGCGGTTCGCGGTTCCCGGTTCTTAGTTCTCAGCTATCCTCAATCCGGCCGGAGAGCTGTCATCGGGTCAATGGAAGCGGCGCGGCGCGCCGGAAGCAACGAAGCTGTCAACGCCAGGAGCAGCACGACCAACGCCGCCAGCGCCAGCACCATCGGATCCAACGGGCTTACACCGAACAGGAATGACTGCAACAGATGCGAAGCGGCTGCGGCGCCAAGCAATCCCAGGATGCACCCCGCGACCGCAAGCTTCGCCGCGGATCCAACAACCAGACCCAGGATTCCCGACCGTTGCGATCCCAGGGCAATGCGGATCGCCATCTCCTGCGCGCGCAGCGTCGCCGAGAATGCAATCACACTGTAGACGCCGAGCGCCGCCAGCAACACCGCTGCCATGGCGAAGGCGGAAATAAGTGCGGTGTTGAAGCGGCGGGGAGCTTCGCTGTCGGAGACCGCACGCTCCATGCTTTGGATTCGGGCGAGCGGCAACTGAGGATCAATCGAGCCGACAATCGACCGGAGAATATTCGCCATCTGCTCGGGATCGGTTGCCGTGCGCACAGCGATGTATCCGCTGTTGCCATTCAGATCCGTCGGTGAGGCTAGGGATCCTATCGACGGTTCAAACTGTTTGACCGGCTGATAGTACTGTTCTGGCGTAGGTTCGTCGGGCGAACCCTGCTTTACGTCGGCGACTTCGCCCACAATCGTCATCCAGAGCGAAGGTTTCTCCTGTGGGCCGAGGCGGAAGCGCCTCCCAATGGGACTCGCACCCGGCCAGTAGTGCTCAGCGAAGTTGTGATTAACGACCGCGACCAGTTGCGTGTTGGCCGCATCCGCCTGCATAAAGAAACGGCCGCTCAGCAGTGGAATACCCATGGCCTGCAGATAATCGCCCTGCACCGTGACCAGCGTAGCGAGGTTCAGGCCGGCACCCTGCGGAGGAACGTAGCCATCAACAATAAAATCGGCGTAGCCAATGCTCCCCGAATCCGGCAGAAATGACGTCAGCCCCGCAGACTTCACGCCAGAAAGCTGTTGCACGCGGCGAATCAATTCATCATTGAATCCATCCACCGCCGCTTGGGTTGCGTATTCCTTCCGCGGCAGCGAGTAAGACGCCGTAAGAATATGATCCAGGCGGAAGCCGAGATTGACGTCGCGCATCTTCTCAAAGCTCCGCAACAGCAAACCGGAAGCTACGAGCAGCACTAACGCGATGGCGATTTCGCCAATTACCAATGCCGAGCGAAGTCGTGCGTGGCCGCCGCCGGGCGCGCCCGTGCGGCCTCCTTCTTTCAGAATCTCGTTCACGCTCGTCCGCAGCGCGGCAAAAGCCGGAGCCATCCCGCAAACGATGCCAGTGAGAACCGCCAGGACCATGGCGAACAACACTACTTGCCAATCAAGACTGACCTCACGAATGCGGGGCAGCGATTCGGGAAGCCAGCGCAGGCCCACCTTCAACCCGATCGCAGCCAGAACCAGCCCGAGCACGCCTCCGGTCACGCTCAACACCAGGCTCTCGAGGATGGCTTGCCGCAGCAGCGCACCGGCGCGGGCTCCGAGTGCCAGGCGCACCGCAATTTCGCGGCGCCGCCGGATCGCTCGCACCAGCAACAGCCCGGCAAGATTGGCGCCGGCGATCAGCAGCACGACAAGGGTGGCCAGAAACAAAGTGCGTACCAGTTGACGAGCCTGGTCAACGGTTTCTTCGTGCAGGGAGCGCACCACTGCGCGTATGCGCATACTCGACACAAAAGGGGGATAGTTGCGCATGATCTCCAGCGCCACACGCTCCGCATCGCTTTCGGCCTGCGCCGGAGTGACTCCCGGCTTGAGCCGTCCCACCATACGAAGGTTCCATGCCGCCGCGCCGGTCGCGATCTCCTGTTGACTGAAGCTCATCGGGACCCATAACTCGCTGTTATTCAAGTGTCCCGGCACCAACGGGAACTCAAAGTTGCCTGGCATCACGCCGATCACTTCATAGGGCTTGCGGTCCAGCAGGATCTTCGTTCCCAGTACGCGCTCATCACCGTGCAAGCGACTTTGCCAGAGCGAGTAACTGATCACCGCGACTTGCTCCTTTTGTTCATCTTCCTGCTGCGTAAAGAATCGGCCCTTGAGTGGTTCGACCTGCAATGCGGGAAACACCCCGCCGGTGAGTCGAGCGCCATACACCTGCGCTGGCTCACCAATGCCCGATAGTTCCCAACCAATTCGCTGATAACCGCCCAGACTCTCGAAGCTTTGCGTATCGCGCGTGTAGGCCAGGACGTCGGGAGCGGTGACCCCAACTTCACCGCTGCCTCCCACGTTTGCACCTTGCAGGGTGTCGGAGAGCTGCATCAGCCTTTCGGGATGCGGAAACGGTAGCGGGCGCAGCAGCACGCCTTCGACGATGGAGAATATGGCAGTCGTGGCCCCGATGCCCAGCGCGAAAATCAGCACCGCCGTGGCGGTAAAGCCGGGCGACTTCAGCAAATGGCGGATTGCGATCCGCAGGTCTTGGAAAGGCATCGGTTCGGCACTCTAGCAGATTCTAAAATAAGGCCGGGTGCCAGTCCAAGCTTCGCTTGGGCCGACCTATTGACGTCTTGCGGTAGAGACGCGGCTTGCCGCGTCTGAAGCGAGGCAAGCCTGAGCCAAGGCAAGCCGCGTCTAAGCAAACCCGCACGTCACGACGAACCGAGCGCGCGACGCGCCTTGGAAAAGTCTCCGTTGCTGCTCCTCCAATTGCTGGACAGCGTTCCTATCGCCCAGAAGATTGCTAATAGCAAGAACACCTTGCTGCCGGGAAGGTGCGCAGCCCAGGCGTAGAACGCGCTCAGCATTGGAAGCACAGCGGAAGACATTACTCCAGCCGACCACATGATTGCCTTCGCCGCGGGACTGGCTTTCTGCATCGTGGCCTTCTCGGTCTGCACCCCAAAGAAAGGAAGATGCTCAAACAGCCATCGCGGGCCCGCGGGATAGCCTTGAGGATTGCCGGTTCCTCCGACGGTATAGAACGTCAAGCGTATGCCGAGAAGCCTCCCCGCCGCCCAGTGCGCGATTCCATGGGAGAAGAAATAGAGGAGAAGCCAGGCTGCGATCATGATTACGATGACTGCGGGTGTCGAGTGCACCGATCGCTCCAGAATCAGGGCAGCACACGCAGCCGCGAGTCCAGCGATCTGCACTGTGTTCCCGGCAGGGATGGAGAGCCGTCTGAAGATCTTCCGTTGCGGAATCGAGTTTGGAGTATGCATTATTCGACGCCGCCGGCCTGGCGACCAGTTTTCCAGTGGGTCAGTCTCTCACATAAGGTCCGGTGGAGAGACGGGCGCCCTTGCCCGTCCACCCCACCCAGGTGCCGGGCGGCAGGCCTTTGACCTCGTAGGCACAAGCAACACAAGGGGTGCCCCATTCCTGCGCGTACTTTGCGCAGGAATGGGATTCCACAACCGCCGCGAGTGTAGGCTTTCTTTCGAGGCGACTGAGCCGACCAAATACGCCAGCACCGTGTCATCACATCTTTCCTGTACGCCCATCACAGACACCCAGCCGCGACTCTGCGAAAATTCTCCGAGAGTGCAACATCAAGAGGAGTGCCCGTCTCCCGAGACGGTTGTCGACGATCTTTGAAAAGTGAGCGGAAGCAGTGAACCACCCGCTTAGTCCTTTAGAAGGGATATATTAGAGCTACCTCTTTTACCCTCAATACTTTAGCGCAAATCGGGGGGGGTTAAAAACCAACACCCAAATCCCTTCCAGCGACGTCAAAAAAATCCATAGCGAACTACGAACGTGGAGTCCAAACTCTGATCGCTATCGAGAGAACGCCTTCCCACTTTCATCGTCGTTTGTATTGGTATGAAGTCCCCGAGTTGCACATAACTCCGCCTTCAAGGAAATCGGGGCGGCACGCAAATAAAATCTTCGCGCACCACCCCGATCATTGACTTGCCACTTACTGAGGATAGGTCGAGGGAATTACTTTGTTGATTTCATAGATATCCCAGGAGCCGAGCCCAGTTACATAGTCGTATCCGGGCAGTGCGGTGAATAGTCCGTTGGCTCCGATAGTGACGTCATTGAAATCGGGGCTGCTTGCAGTGGGTCCGCCATTCGCCAGTTGATAAATCAGCGGCGCGGCGAAACCAAGTTTGTTGTTGTGCGAGGTTTCAATTCGCGCCCATGATTCCATGGCTAACGGCGACGAAAGGCTTGTGCCGCCAATGAGCGTGGCTGTGCCACTGACGATGATGTTGGCCGCGCAGATCGCCACTTCGGCGCCGCCGGCGCACATCGATACGTCGGGCACGCCCCTCAGGCCGGCCTCGGAACTGGGGACGACGGGCAGCGTACCCGTTCCCGTATAGGACTGCCAGAATGGGGATGTTTCGAAATAGCTGGGGCCTCCACCACTGAAGTCAGCGGCTGTTTCGAAGTCGAAGGTGTAGTCGGTGTTAGTGAAGAGGTAGGTTCCACCAACTGAGACTACATAGGGCGATGACGCCGGGTACGCGGTATCCGGTGGTCCAGAAAGCGGAACGCCGTTAGTGGCCTCCAGAGGACAGGCCGAACCCTGGTCGCCGGACGAAGCAAATGGCGTGATGCCCTGCAACGCTGCTTCTCCAAACACCTCATCATCCAGAAGCATCGAGCCGTCGATATAGGGCGAGAACTCACACTCGCCGAATGACATGTTGAACGCTTTTACCTGGTTACTGGACACAGCTTTGCTAATGGCGAGGCCAAGATCGGAATCGGTCATGGATGTCGCCACATAAAAATAGAGATGCTTCACCTGTTGCGCGATTCCGGTTGAGGACTGGGAATCGAGATCCCACTCGTCGGCGCCGCTCGTGTCCGAGCTGGGAATGCCGGCGTTCACAATGGTTACAGGAATCTGCGGCAGGTTGTAAGTGGTTTCGAATGTCCGTAAATCTTTTACCACTTGAGTCAGATCGCCCTCCGCAATGATGCCCACCGCGGTTGCCTTCCCAGACGTAAAGTTGTGGGCCGCGCAATTGGCGTTATCCGACGGACACGCGGCGTTGTAAGCAATCTGGTATTGCTGCGGTGAATAGCTCTCGTTGCTGATGTCGGGCACTGGACAGACAGGAGGCGTACAAGGGACGGTTTGAGATCCGGCCCGCAGATTGATCAGGTTCGAATGCAGTCCCACGACATTGTTGAGCCCAAGTACGGCAATCACGCTGCCCGAAAGCGACGCCGGAACTTGTGCAGGAGCGGTATTCAGATAGACGGTATTTCCATTGATCGAATACTGTTCGAGCACCGTGTTAAACGCCGTTGCAACTCCGCCGGCTGTTCCGTCTGCCTCGATTAGAAGCTGATTGTCCGCGACAGTCACGTTAGTAAATCCCGCACCGGATAAATAACTCTCGACTGCCTGCACTTGCGCCGTGGTCGCTCCGAATTGTGCCGCGAATTGTTGGACGGTAAGCGAACTCCCATAGAGCGGGTTGCCCGGCGTCAGCATGGCGCGGAGAGTCGGTTGAACCTGGTTGGCATTCTGCTCTTGCAGGCCAACCACGATGTGCATCGGCGTAGCCGCCGCCAGAGAACCGATCGGCGCTGCGTTCTGCAGGTATTGAACTGGATATGCTTTGGTGGCAGTAGCCGCCCAATTCTGGGCGCTGGCGTTTAGCGACATGCAGACAACGAGAAGCGCAGAACCGGCGAGCGCTCCCACACACTTGACGAAAGTGGCCACGATTTTTCTCCTCTCACTTCGCTGGGGTAGGAATTTGCTAGCTTCGGCGAGTCACGACTAGCGCCGCGCTGAATTGCAGGCGAATCGCCAAACATTCGTTTACAGAAAATTACTTGACAGACAATCACTTAGTGCTGCAGGCGGGACAAACACGATGCTAATGGCTTTGCGGCTTTGACTTTTATTAGGTAAATTCTGCCGTTTCTCACCTTATTCAATAGAATTTTTATGTGACAGGAGGATTTACTAATGCTAAGTGAA
>Ga0182015_10002672_pt1 | contig 21111 bp, 16 predicted proteins | sample 712P3MmetaG_FD_120478 | JGI IMG/M metagenome (GOLD analysis project Ga0182015, IMG submission 120478) | Permafrost microbial communities from Stordalen Mire, Sweden - 712P3M metaG | ecosystem: Environmental > Terrestrial > Soil > Wetlands > Permafrost | place: Sweden: Stordalen | collected...
TGGCGGAGAGGGAGGGATTCGAACCCCCGGTACCCTTTCGGGTACGCCGGTTTTCAAGACCGGAGCCATCAACCACTCGGCCACCTCTCCGCGGCAGTTTCAATTTTACATGCAGCCTTTTGTCTGTCGAGCGGCAAAGTATGTGACGCCACCTGCGGCGGGGTGCTTCCCAGTTGCATCTAAGATCAGTGACTTTTTCGAGTATCCGCCGCGCCCTGGGAAATACCTACCGTGATGTACTTAAGAACGAGACTTTGCAGGCGGCTGCGGCCCTGTCCTATTACACGCTTTTCGGTGCATTTCCGGGCCTGATCTTGCTATCTGCGGTAATGGCCCACCTTCCCTTACGAGACTTCTTCCAGGACTCGTTATTTGCCCTTGGACGGGTTGCGCCTCCCGGAACAATACCGATGGTACAGTCGGCTCTCCAGGATATTTCGGCAAAGAGGCCTGGTGCATGGCTGTCGCTAGGAACGTTAGGAACTCTGTGGGTTGTGTCCTCCGCCTTCGACGAACTGATCGAAGCCTTGGACGCGGCGTATGACGTGGAGGACTCGCGGCCGTTCTGGAAGACCCGTATTCTTGCCGTGGCTCTGGCGGGTCTGACCGGGATTTTTCTGCTGTGTGGAATTGCGACCATGATTGTTGGTCCCCGGGCCGGTCAGTGGATTGCCGCAAAGCTCTCACTGTCGCACGCATTTGTTGTAGTTTGGCCCTCGCTTCATTGGGTATTGGCTTTTCTGTTCGCCATGCTCACCGTGGAAGCGATTTACTTTATCGCGCCCCAAGTGAAACAACGGTTCTTGTGGACCTTGCCGGGCGCTGTTTTGTCGGTACTCTGCTGGATAGGCTTGACTCACTTGCTGGGCATCTACTTTCACTATTTCGCAAATTACAACCGTACTTACGGAACCTTGGGTGGCGTGATGGCTTTAATGACTTGGCTTTACTGGGCGTACTTTATTTTGCTGGTGGGTTGTGAATTGAACGCAGAACTGGCTAAAGAGCGGAACGCGTCACAGGTCTCAACGGCCCAGCCGCTAGGAAATCGGCGAAACATCGGTCGAGCCGCGTGAAGAATTATCGCGCCTTCATCAAAATTTCGTGTGGAACTTTCCGTCGACTGACACTCCCCCAACTTCGTCACGAGTAACGCTGACCGACCATCGATTATTGATCCGATAGTCCCCCTCGACGATCTCGGTACCAGGCTGCGAAAGATCCGTGGAAAATGTAAATAGGAAGTTCTTGGTTACCCGCTGCTGAACCGCGACTCGGGCCGAAGGATTTTGATTTCCCCCAAGCAACGGATCGATTTGCAGACTGGAAATGCCCGCCAGGTGCTGAATGCCGCCGGTGACCTGGCTTGCAGCCTGCGAAGCGAGAATGGAATCCGTGCTCGTGCCGGCGGCGCTCGCCTCCGAGGCAGTCTGGCCATTCGCGATCAAACTGATGACGTCCGCAGTGGAAAGAGAAGGATCGGAAGTGTAGGAAGTGGTGAGCCGGTCGAATGGTCCGCGGAGGCCAATAGTCATGTTGTATTGCTCAACCGTGGTGGTAACTGCGACGTTAAGCGTAGGCTCAGTTTGAATGGGATTATCGAAGGTAATAATTCCACGTTGAAGTTGATAGCGGACATTGCGATAGAAAAGCTCGCCCGAGGTCAGATCGGTCCTTCCAACAATCACCGGGTTTGCGGCTGTGCCGACTACCTGAAGATTCACATCGCCTTCCACGCTGATCTGGGAACTTGTCGCACTGAGATTACTCTTCGATTGCAGGCCGACTGCGAGCTTGATGTTATCGAGCGGACCGGGTGCGCTGGGAACCGTGGTGCCGCCAAACTGATCGCTGAATTTGGAGAGGTCGAAGTCGGGCGTGAACGAAAGCGAATCGATCAGCACCCGCCCGTTCAAGATGGAAGAATCTTTGGTGCCGCTCAGAATTAGGTTGCCATCGAGCAGCGCACGCACGCCCTCTGGATACCGTAGTCGTACCGACTTGCTTTGCAGCGTGATGTTGAATTGCAAGTCGGGACGGTATGAGATCGATCCTCCCGCCGAAACTTCTCCTCCGCCTACTTCTCCTGTGAGCCCTGACAATTGCAGGCTGTTATCAATGATCTTAAGATTCCCATTTAGTTTTTGGACGCTTAAAGGCGAATCCTGCGTGGAGATGGCGACATCCTGAAAGCGAAGTTGTCCCTGTACTGCTGGATTGGTTGACGTGCCAGACGCATGCACCTCGAGCGCAACCGTCCCTGAACTCTGCACGTCAGGATCGAATATCTTGACGATGCGCACATCCACTGAGCCCTGAGCCGTGAGGCGTGGGGATGAAGACCCGTTGAGCGGGAATGTCCCTTGTACTCGAAGCGACGTGTCAGTGCCTCGGATTTCGGCGGGCTGCAAAGTGATCACTGAATTGACCAGATCAGCCCGAATCGGGCTTGCAGCTCCGACTTCGAGTGACTGGTAGCTCGCCTTTAGCGTGGGAATTGTAAGGTGCGCCTCGATACGAGACGTGTCTTTCAAGGGACCCTTTATAGTCGCGTGCAATTCGGTCTCACCCTGAAAGCCTTGTGGGGGGTTGGGTAAATACATTGCCAGCAAGGGCTCAAGTTTCACGTCGTTGGTATCAATTGAAGCTTCGGCATCGTAATCGCTGCTGAGTGCGACGCTCGCTTTTGAATGAATCTTGGCTTCTCCGACTTGGGAATCCAGAGTAAGGTTCGCGCGTTTATCCGAGACATGAAGCTCGGCCTTCATTTCAGAGGCAGATTTGCCGCGGACCTGAAGTTGAGGAATTTCCAGCGAAGCCTCAAGCTGAGGATTATCCAAAGTGCCCTGTCCGTTCGCCGATAGCGTTAGTGTGCCGTCGATTCCAAGATTCCTGGCTTGCACCGTCTTCAGCTTTTGCAAAATCACAGACGGAGCGTTTAGATGAACCGTGTACGCCTTTGTTTTCGGCGTGTAGGCAAGCGTTCCACTCGCGGCACCCGCGGGCAAGTTCACGTTGAGCACAGACATTAATGAAGATCTGTCCGCTTGAAAAGTCGCGGCGAGCCGCTGAACGGGCTCCCCATAAACCTGCGCGTCATCGATTCGTGCTGAGCCGATTCCTGCCGGGTTCAACTCGGATCCTTGAACAGAAATGTCCGCTGACAAGTCTCCGGAGATTGGATAGTGAACGTTGGCGAGCCTTTGCAAATCTGCGATCCGCATCTTTTGAACGGAAAACGTTGCGGTGACTGGATTGGAAGGAAGATAGGACCAATTTATTAATACAGCATGTGCCGTCAGAGAAGCTTTGCCCTTGTCCGCACTTACCAGCATCGCGTTGTTTACTGAGACCTGCGAAGGGCCTGCACGGAATCCGGCCTGAAGCGTTCGCCACTCGCTGCCCTGCACCTGCAAGTGATTCGCACTGAATTGGCCGCTGACTTGTGGGCTATGCATCGTTCCTTGCACTTGGCCCTTCACAGATGCGCTTCCGGCGATTGCCAGCGATGACGCCTGCTTGCTGCCCAGAGCCGATAGTATCTCTGCCAAGTGGTGTAGATCGTTGGAATTTGCCTGAAGCTGAAGATTTGAATGGTTGCTGAGTTCGCCTCGCACTACCAGCGTGGCGGAAGGAATCTGCAGGGAGGTATCTCGAAATGTCACGACGTTTTTTGGACCATCGTAGGAAGCGTGAATCGCACCGGTGACGGGCAGGACTGTTGAAGATTTCCGTTGGGCCTGTTGCGCCGAGGAACGAAGAAGCAAATCTATCCGCCCCAGAACATGGTTGAAGCTGCCGCTCCATGATGCGTCAACGGTACCGTCCAGCCTTCCGGAAAAGCTTATGTTTTTGACGTTCGCTTGCCGTATCGAGGCTTGTGCCGTCTGAAGAGAAATTCTCCGCAACGTGGTTCTTATCCGACCGATAGGCGTCGTATCCAGATGCTCCACGCTGATGTCGCTCGAGAGCGTTCCGCCGAAAGTTTCGAAAGCGACGTTGTTCGCGTGAAATGTTCCGTTCTCCAGATTGTAGTGCCCTTGCAACGCCCGAAGATTCAAGCGTCCTTGCGCCGCATCGACCAGTATTTCGTTGCTGGAGATTCGACCTTCGATCGCAACGTTCCGCAATACAGGCTGCCCATCCGCCTGCTGATAGTGGAGTTTTCCAGACAATGCCAAGTCGCCTGCAGCCGCAACGGGTTTAGCCATGGAAGAAAAATCCTGAGTATGTAGGCTAAGGTCGTAGCGTCCGTCGACAACCGGATTGCTGTAATTGCTCAGGGTGGCGCTCACAGATAGAGCAGAGGAACCGACCATCAGCTCAGCCGATTGCAGAGAAAACTGATTTGGACTGGCGCTAAAGCTCGCTGCCAAACTATGAGAGAAAGTTGGATTGTCATCGTAGCGTAGGTCGCCCTTATCGTAAGAAACCGATCCAACGTAACGCGTTCCGGATGGTTCGAAGTGGATGTTGGTTCGCAGATCGTACAACTCTGCAGCGACAGGAATTGTTCTGTCGTTGTACTGAACCTGTCCATTGCTCAGAATTACATGTTGCGCCGCTAGATCGAACAAACTTGTGTTGCTGGTGGTTTGTTTAGGCGGAGCTTGAGGCAAGTTATTTCGCCCTTCGCGATCGACCTCCACATTGGCGACCGGGTGTTCAATCGCAAGCTCGGTCAGCGTAAACTTCCGCTGCAGAATCGATTGAATCTTCAGCCCGACCGTTAATTTGTCAACATGCAGCAGGGGCGGCTGGCTGTCTGGCTCAGTACCGCGAAGAGTAACGTTATAGAGATGTGCGGTAAGGGTGGAAAGTTGAAAGTCGAAACCGCCGATCTCGGCGTGACCGCCCGTGGCTTCATCCGTGTCGCTGACGATGGCGCGAATGGCTAAGCGTTGAAAGCTGGCAGTTCTCAAAAACAGTAGTCCACCCGCAACGCTGACAATGACCAGCACGCCAACCGCTGCCAAACTCCAACCAACAATTCTTTGCCATCGCATAAAGTTTAGAAGGCCTGACCAAGTGTGATGAAGTACTGCGTCGGGTCGATGCCAGACACAGGATTTAAATTGTGCCCAAGATCGATACGAATGGGGCCAATCGGCGTCGAATAACGCAGTCCAATGCCGATGGTATTGGTGTAATTGGTCACGAAATTATTGAAGCTGATGGCGCTATATACGTTGCCACCGTCATAGAACAGCACGCCTCCAAGATTTTTCATGATTCGCAATGGAAAGCGCACTTCGGAATTCAGGATGAATAATTGAGTTCCACCGACGGGCACCGTGATGTTTACGCAACCGGTTTGACCTTTCAGCACATTGCAGAACGGAACAATACGCTGGGGCCCCGCTTCATCGATGGGAAAGCCTCGCAGCGTGGTGCCACCGCCGGAAAAGTAAAGCTGGCTTGTGGGGACAAAACTTCCGCTGAAGGCCTTTGCCAAGCCAAGACGAACACTATTGGCGAATACGATGGAATGAAACGGTTTGTAAAAAGCGTACTGCCCAAAGAGTCTTGCGAAATTAGCGCTGGAACCGAGCGCCGTGGGGGTGATGGATAAGTTTAGGTCCTCAAGCACTCCCCGATGAGCATCGAGCGGCTTGTCGCGCGTGTCGCGAATGAGCGTCCCGGAGAATGTGGAGAGATGCACGTTGCGGTCCTGCGGCAGCACCAGTTCAGGTACGAGCAGCTGCGATAAATCCGTCTTATTGAAATCGTACCGAAGTTGAAGGCGAGTATTGGTTTTGTGGTTCAACAGCTTTTCCAACTGCAATGAGGCATCCCCAAGGCTCGCCGCGAAAAGCGGATTCTCTGTTGTCCGCTCGATGGACACGCTGGTCACGGAACTCCACAGAGAGCCGAAGAAGTGAGGCTGCAGATAACTGATAATGGCCCGCTGGTCGAGTCGCGAGAGCAGAATGGATCCGCTTGCGGTTTCACCCAACCCACGCATATTGCGCCGCGTAAGTTGGATTGAACCGAGAGGGCTGGCATAAGTCCCCTGGCTGGCTGCGACCTGGTTACTCCCCAGACCAATGGTCGGTGCGCCGCCAGGAACCGCCACTGTGCCGGTGGGAACGTTGCCTCCGCGATGCGAAACTTCGAAGCCGAATCCGTAAGTGATCTCGTTGCGATTGGCTTCGTGCACCTTGACCAGCGCGTCTTCCTCGGTTTGATCCGTAATTGGTCTCCTCGGACCAACGCTTGCCCAATCAAAGATATTCAAGTCGTAGAGCCTTGTCTCCGACGCTAGTAACTGGCTCTTTCGCATGGGCGCCTCAACCGGCAAGTTGGTGGATTTTTCGATCAACGAAAGCCTTGTATGCTTTTGCCCCAGGTAAACAACCTTTTCTACCCGTATCATCTGGTGTTCCGTGATAGCGTACGTCACGTTTACTCGATGGATGTCGCCGGGAAGCCGGGTGACTACGGTATTCACCTCCGCATTGAGATATCCACGATCCAGATAAGTTGCGTCAATCCGATTGCGGTCATTCGAAAGTTGCCGCGCGGAAAAAGGAGCCCCAGCTTTTAGTTCAAAGCCCTTCGGCGCGGTGAGCTGATTTTCCGGGACACTAAGGTTACCGGTAAGTTGAATGTGGTTGACCAGAGTCTGCGTGCCTTCTTCAATATCGAATTGAACGTCGATCCTGGCATCGTGGTCGATGGTTTGTGGCGTAATCTTGGCCTCCTCGTAACCCCTGTCCCGATAGTAGGCGAGAAGATTGTCTGAGCTCTGTTTCAATAGCTTTTGGCTGATGCTGCCGTGGGTCCATGGATGGGAGCGTTTCACTAGAACCAAGGGCACTAAGTTCTTGGAAGGCACCTGCTTGTTCCCACGAAAAGTGATCTCACCTACTTTGTGCTTGCGACCGCGATCGATTTTGTACACCAGCAAGACCCGATCCGGTTGCCTCTGCATGTCGGTGGTCACCTTGGCATCGAAATAGCCCTTGCCTTGAAGGTAGTTGACGAGATTTTGTTGGCCCTCCTGCACTAGGTCGGCGTCGATCGTTCCTTCCGAGTAAATTGGTATCAGCTTTCTCATCTCCCGCCTGGAGAGGAAAGGGATGATGGAAAGCTTAGCGCCGGTAGTTTGAACCAGCACTAACGGACCAACCTCAATTTGAAAGGAGACGTCCACCCGGTTCGTATCCGCATGATATTGCGGCGGGATTTGGGTCACTTTGCTTTCGAGCCGGTGCTGTTGTACTAAGTACTTCTTAATGAGTGCTGTCGCTGCCTTGATCCGGTCCGGGGAGAAAGGTTTGCCGGGTTTGAGGAGTGCTCCGGCAAATCTTGCCCGCAGTGAACGCGTCTTACGCAATAACCATGCTTCTTCCGAGTCGGTGGCGCCGCGGAGTTCAATGCTTCCAATGCGAGCCTGCTTGCCAAGTTGAACCTCGAAGGTTACATTGACCAGTTGGTTGGCATCGTCAATTTGGGGCTTGGCATGGACCTCAGATTGAAAGAATCCGTTGTCTTTCAAAAATCGTGACAACGCAGCTTCGGAAATTGGAATTCGCGCCTTGTCATAGGGGTCTTCATCCTGCAAGTCCACCACTTGCAAGAGGCGCGCGTAAGAAAAGGATTTCGTGACTCCCTCAAAGCTCACCACCCCAAGGTAGTAGGCTGGCTCGAGAATGAAATTTAGACGCAACCCTGAAATGTCCGGAATTACGTTGACTGTGACTTTCTTGAATCCGCCGGCTTTCTGCAGCGCCTCGATACTAGCCTCAACATTGGCTTGCGAATAGGGTTGCCCCGCCTTCTGGGTGACTGATGCAATGAGTGGCTCGAGATTGCGATGCGGGCTGGCAATCAGGTCTACAGAACTTACGGTTTGCCCCTTGTAAAACGTTTGTGGACTCGTCGAAGAAACCTGAGCCCCGACGAAAAGCGAAATTAGAGGCAAATTGCATATAACGAGCAAGCGCATAAGAATGGTTCGGACGACAGGCCGCCGGGGAAACGAAGCTTTTCGCAAGACAGTATGGATGCATTGGTCTTAGCAGGAGTTGGCATGTAAGGGATATTGATTGCATGTGATTAAATCAAATCATGTTTGCCAGAAAAGTTCGAGTCGAGCACCAGGAGGGCACGGCGCCACGGCAGCTCTGTCCGTTGAAATGGCTCGACAGTTTTGCGATGCGCAATTTCACGAATGCCACCGTTTTCGACGACACTTTGCCGATTTCGGATGGCAGGATGGAGATCGGTAGCGGAGTTCCATTGGACCAACTCCGCTGCGCCATGGAAGATTGGTTCCGGCGCAAGGGCTATCTGTCGAAGGAGTCAAAGTTGGCACTGGAAGAGTTGAAAGAGCAGGCGGACACTTAGGGCGGTTCCATAAGAGGCCGCAATCTACTGGATAACTCTTAGGGCCACAAGGGGCGCTAGGAGTTTTCCCGATTGGGAATTACATGGGTTGAGAGCCTTTTCAAAGGTTAACGAAGTTTAAAGCAACTGTAGAGAATTACCAGTCGTCCTACTTTTCGCTCCGCAGATGGCAGTCAATTTGCTAAGAGGGCATTCGGAGGTGCGGATTATGAGCTTAAAATCACAGCTCTACCCCCTGTTTCGCACTCGTGAGGTTCTACCCGCTGAATATTCAACCTCGCGTTCGTTTACGAAAATGTCTTGGGGCATGCCGCCCGATAAATTAGAGAACGTGAAGTTTCTGCGTTCGCGGCTTGTCTATGACACGAGCGCAGTTTCCGCTTCAGCCCCTAATTCGCGCGACTCCGAAGTCTCTCGCAACTATCGAGACATGATTTTGGGCTTAGCGCTGGCCATTGCCGTAAGCGCGAGCTTCTGGACAGGGGTCGCGCTGCTGATGGCAAAGGTTGCGAGATAAGCCGGGACTCCAGGCTATTTCTGATAGTGGAGCAACGACATTACATCGAATCCCTTGAGCTTTTCACGGCCTTTCAGAAAGTCCAGTTCCACGACGAAGCCCAAGCCCGCAATCTCCGCTCCCAGCTGTGTCGCGAGCTTTGCAGTAGCTTCCGCGGTACCGCCGGTGGCCAGCAGATCGTCTACGATAATCACTCGCTGGCCTTTCTGGATCGCGTCCTTATGGATTTCAAGCGAGTTCGTTCCGTACTCGAGCGAGTAATCGTACCTTACGGTTTCCGCCGGCAGCTTGCCCGGCTTGCGTACAGGAACAAACCCGGCGTTCAGGCGGTAAGCCAGAGCCGGGGCGAAGATGAATCCACGGGCTTCCATGCCCAGCACTAGATCGATCTGCCGATCCAAATAATGTTCGGACAATCGGTCCACCAGCGCGGCGAACCCGGCTTTGTCCTTCAACAGCGTTGTAATGTCGTAGAAAAGAATTCCCTTCTGCGGGAAGTCCGGCACTTCGCGAATAAGCTTCTTCAGTTGATTCTGATCAAGTTGATCTTGCTTCATAGTGGAATTGGAGGACAATCTACCATGCTCCTTCAATGCGGAATGTAGTTCCCTCGGTGGGGCTGGCTGGAGATTCATCTACGACATCTACTCGCGCCGCTCGCGGCCCCTGGTGCAACCGCGAACGTAATCCCAAAAGCTGGTCTCGTGTTCCCTGAGCGAACACTTCCACGCCGCCATTCGCATTGTTGCGTACCCATCCTGCGACGCCCAGAATGTGGGCTTCGCGCTCGACAAACCAACGAAAACCAACGCCTTGCACGCGTCCGCGCACAATGAAGCGGCGGGCCTCGATCGCTTTTTCGGTAGAAGTCACGCTCGGAGGTGAGATGCAGATTCTATCAAGTAGATTGCCGAGAGAAACCAATCGGAATTATAGAGCGGGATGCCCCGTTTCGCCAGCATCATCGAGCTAATTCTGTTGAATAGACTCTCAACTCCACAGCCTGGTCGCGTAGTCGGTCATGGTGAGGCCCAGCAATAAGAGCAGGAAGAAGAGTGCGGCAACAATCACCAGTTTGGTGAGTTTTTCGCTTGCGTGCCATACGTGCATGAAAAAGAGCGCGACCAATGTTGCTTTTACAGTGGCAATCGTGAGGGCCACGGCGGCATTGAACGGATCGAGGTCCACCGCCGCGACTCTATACGTAAGGTAGGTCAGAAACAGCAAAGTGATCCAGATACCGAAATACATCTTCAATGGCGACGATTTTGCATGTTCCGACATAACAATCCTCGGGTGCGGCCTTACGCGTGACGGTCAATCAGATAGAGCAAGGGAAACAAATAAATCCAAATGATATCGACGAAATGCCAGTAGAGTCCGCCGATCTCGATCGGAGTATGCCACTGTGGGCTGAATCGCCCCTTCCATGACATGGTGAGCAGCCAGGCAAAAATGCCCAGACCGACAATCATATGCAGCGCGTGGATGCCGGTCATGACGAAGTAGAGCGCGAAAAAAATCTGAGCATGGCGGGGATTCGCGTATTCCCCCGGATGGCCCGGAACCGGCACGTTCTCAAAGCTGAAAGATACGCCGGGCACGTGGTGCTCTTCAAACTTGTCTCGATACTCTTTCCCCTTAATGCCCAAGAAGGCGAGGCCAAAGATCATGGTGAGGATCAGGCTGCCGATTAAGAGCGTACGGCGAGCGGTCTGCGCCGCCCAAACCGCCAGCACAACGGTCAAGCTGCTGCAGATAAGGACAGCCGTGTTGGTTGCTCCAAGACCCGCGTCCATCGACTTGCTGGCAGCTGCGAAAGAAGGGAAGTACCATCGCCGGTAAACCAGGTAGGCGCAGAACAAACCGCCGAAGAACATGATCTCCGTAGCCAGGAAAACCCACATTCCCAGGCTGGCGGCGTCCCGCTGCTGCTCCGGAGCGGCAAAGTGGTGCAGCAGCGCGGGATTATGCGCAGCGTGAGCTTCGCCGTGATGTTCGTGAACCGCGGTCAGGCCGTCGGCGCCGGCTTCATTTTGCAACTGGGACCTCCTCTTTGTGAGGCGCGTCCAACTCGTCGTAGTTGTAAGCTTCCCAGGTCACCACTGGCTCCTCGTCAAAGTTGAAAGTGGGTGGCGGCGAAGCAGTCTTCCATTCCAACCCAGCAGCGTTCCACGGATTCTCCGACGCAGGTTTTCCGTATCGCATGGACCATAGCAAATAAACCATCGGTAGAAGATACCCGACGCCAAGGATGGTCGCGCCTGCCGTCGACATTACATTCAATATCTGAAATTCCGGCATGTGGCTGTAATCGTAATAACGCCTCGGCATACCCATGTATCCCAGTAAAAACTGCGGAAAGAATGTGAGATTGAATCCGATGAAAACAATCAACGCGGCCAGACGCGCCCAGCCTTCCGGGTACAGCCTGCCCGATATTTTCGGCCACCAGAAGTGAATTCCGCCAAGATACCCCATCACCGCTCCTCCCACCATTATGTAGTGGAAGTGTGCCACCACGAAGTAAGTGTCGGTGACGTGGACATCGATGCCGAGAGCCGACAGAAATAATCCGGTCAAGCCGCCAATGGTAAATAGTCCGAGAAATCCGAAGGCGTAAAGCATCGGCGCGTCATAGTGGATGGACCCTTTATAAAGAGTCGCAGTCCAGTTGAAAACTTTGATAGCCGAAGGCAAAGCTACTGCATAGCTCAGGAACGAGAAAACCAACGCGGAATACACGGAGATTCCGGCTACGAACATGTGATGAGCCCACACCAGAAAACCGAAGACGGCAATCGCGATAGACGAAAACGCCACGAAATGATATCCAAAGATGCGCTTGCGCGAGAAGCAGGCAATGATCTCGGTAATCACCCCCATCGATGGCAAAATCATGATGTAGACGGCGGGATGGGAATAGAACCAGAACAGATGCTGGAATAGAAGCGGATCGCCGCCCAGCTTCGGGTCGAAAATCCCAAGGTGCAAGGCACGTTCGGCGGCCACCAACACGATGGTGATGGCAATCACTGGAGTGCCAAGAAGCTGAATGATGCTGGTGGCGTAATGCGCCCAGATAAATAAAGGAAGACGCGACCAGGTCATGCCCGGTGCGCGCATACGGTGAATGGTGACGACGAAGTTCAATCCCGTCAGGATGGAAGAAAATCCGGCGATGAAGATAGCGATGCCAGCTTCAACAATTTTTGTGTTCGTAAACCCCGTGCTGAACGGGGTATAGAAAGTCCATCCGGTGTCGACGCCGCCCGTCAGCATGCAGTGCATCATCAGCGCGCCACCGATGATGTAGAGATACCAACTCAGCAGGTTGATGCGGGGAAATGCCAGGTCTTTCGCCCCAATCATCATCGGCACAAGAAAATTTCCCAGCACGGCTGGAATGGAAGGGATAAGGAAGAAGAAAACCATCACCATGCCGTGCATGGTGAAAAGCTTGTTGTAAGTATCGGCTTGAACCAGATCGCCCGCCGGAGTGAGAAGCTCCAGTCGGATCAGAAGCGCAAAGAAGCCGCCAATAAAGAAAAAGAAGGTAATCGAGAGAAGATACAGAAGTGCGATACGTTTGTGGTCGGTGGTCATCAGCCATGACCAAGCCCCATATTTTTCGTTCAGGTAATTCTTTTGTTCCGCCGCTTCTGGAAATACAGGCTGAGGAATCATGGGATGAGGAATCGTTGGTTGCATACTTATTGCACCTTACTCCCGCTCGGTAACGGCGGAGTTTGCCCTTCGGTATCGGATGAATCTCCCGAAACGGCTCGATTGGCGCTGGTCTTCGCGCCATTTATCGGTTTCGAGAGCGAAATCGCCTTAATATACGCCACCAAGTCGTTCACCTGCTCTTCACTCACCAGGCCCTGGAAGGTGGGCATAATCGGCTGGAATCCCTTTACCCGCTTCGAGCCAGGATCCAGAATCGATTCGCGAAGATAATTTTCGTCGGCGGTGACTGTTCGGCCGTCATCGAGTTGAACCGGCTTCCCGAAAACCCCTTGCAAGTTCGGTCCGCGGCCCTGGGTATCGGACCGATGACAGGTGGAGCAGCCGAGTTCGGCAAAAATCTTTTCGCCGCTCGCCGAGAGCGGACCGGTGGAAGCGCCGTTCATCCACGCTTCATAGTCCGCCGGCTGCTGCACCACAATGGAACCCACCATGCCCGAGTGCTGGGTTCCGCAATATTCGGCGCAGAATAGATGGTAGACGCCAGGCTTCGTGGCGCGAAACCATTCGACGGTATAGCGGCCTGGCAGCACGTCCTGTTTAATGCGAAACGCGGGGATATAGAAACTGTGAATCACGTCCTGCGAGGTCATGATCAATTTAACGTCGCGGCCTACCGGAACGTGCAGTTCATTAATTTCGCGCTGGCCTTCCGCATGTTCCACCTTCCACATCCACTGCTTCGCCACCACGTAGACTTCGGCCGCGTCGGCGGGAGGCGTGCGCTCCTGGAAGAAGACAAAAGCGCCCCAGCCGAAGATGGCCATAAAGATCAGGAATGGAATGGCGCTCCAGGTAATCTCAAGCGCATTGGAACCTTCAATCTGCTCCGCCCGCACTCCCGGCCGGTGCCGAAAGCGGGCGGCAAAAAAGGCGACGCAAGCAAACACCAGCAAAGCCATCGCCCCGGTTACGAGGAGAAGGAAAATATACAGCGCATCCACGCGGCTCGCCATGGTGGAAGCCTGGTCCGGCCATAATGGAAAATTATTCAGCATACCGTGTCTTCGTTGCCGGCTTCCTTGTTGCCGAGTGCGTCACCGAACGATCCAGCCTCCAGAGGACAAAAAATAAACCACCCAGCAGCAGAATGGTCACCGCCGCCCCGAGGCGCAAAATGTTTGCCACCATCGCTCCATACTTCCCGGTCTGCGGATCGTAGTGATAGCAATAGAGCAGGACGACATCGACCGCATTGCCGATCTTGCCTTGCGATGCCTCGACCAACCCCATCCGCAAATCTTTCGGCGGAAAGTCCACGCCGTAGAAGTAACGCGAGATGCGGCCTTGCGGAGTCAACAGCATAATGGCCGTGGCATGAGCGTACTGATTGCTTTTTTCATCGTACTGATACTGGAAGCCGACGGTCTTCGTTAGAGCGTCAATCGATTGGGCTTGGCCGGTAAGAAAATGCCATCCCGCTGCGGCATTGGGGCGCCCGTAGCGTTTTACGTAGTCCGCCTTCTTGGCGGCAGCCATCGCCGGAGTCTCCCGAGGGTCGAAGCTCACGGTAATGACGTCGAATTCATTGCCCACGTCGAACTTGACTAGCCGCATTGCACTGGAAAGCCCGGCCAGAGCCTCACCGCATAGCATTGTGCAGTTGTAGTAGACGAGGTTCAGGATCAGCGGCTTGCGGCCCAAGTAGTCGCCCAGTTTGACGCTCTTCCCAGTCTCATCCACGAATGTGAGGTCCGGAGAAACCTGGGCGTCCAGATGCTGTTCAATGCCAACATTTTGCAGCCGAGGCGGACGCGTGTTCGCGGGCGGTGACATGACGCCATTATTCATCTGCGCCGCAGCCGATATCGAAAGCAGCGCCAACAGCAAATATCGTGCGACAAACGAATTGTGTTTCTTACTGCTCACTTCATTTCACCTTTTCTTGGTCCAGTTGCCTTCGTTGCCGGAGAAGAACCGCTCGTTCCCTCGTCTTCAGCGCCCTTGTCGCCGGTTTCCTGCGGACGTACCGGAAGCCCGCGCTGCACTAATAAATCCATGGCTCGTTCAATGGGAATGCGGACGGTGCCGGCATTTTCGTCGACCCAGCCATAACTGTAGAGCGTGTTGTCCTGCTGCAAGCGAATGTCATTCAACTGACCGCGCTCATCTTCCTCCAGCCGTGGGCTCGGGAAGGCGGTCTGCGGATATCCCGGAGGAATGTGGAGAGTATCCTGGGGAACGTTCGTGATCAGCGGATTCACCTCAGGCTGCGACGCGCGAACCCGATGATCGAGAAATGTATAAAGTCCCCTCAGCCCGACCATGCATAACGACGTGGCCACACCCAGAACAAGCAGAAAGTAAAGGATATTTTTTGGGCCTAGGTCTTGATGTTCATAGTTGCCGTGGCCAAACGGACCTTCTCCGCCGTTGTTCCCGTGTTTTGTGGTCTCGTCAGTCATTCCTTATCACTTATCACTCTTCATTCAACTCATTGCTCAAAAACTAGTTCGTACCCGGTAGTTTCTCGTTGTTGATTCCTATTCATGCGCTGGCTGCAAAACCTCATGAGCATCCTGGTCATACGCCGGAAGCAGCGGCAGCGATGCGAGGTTGCGAAAGAAATACCAAAGCCAGATTCCTCCCATCGCGATCGGCACAACGATGTCGGAAACGGTGATTGCGAAATTCTTCGAGAAATTCGGCTCAATGATCCAGAACAAGTCCACGTAGCACATGAAGATCAGCAGCACCGCGACCCAAACTAAGTGCCGGATATTGCGCTTTAACGATCTCGACAACAGTGTGGCAAACGGAAAGGCAAAGTGGAACAGGACCAGGCTCAAGGCCACGTATCCCCAGCCGTTATTGATCCTCTTCAGATAGAAAGTAATTTCCGCCGGCAGGTCGCCCGCCCAGATGATGAGCCATTGCGAGAAGGAGAAATAGGCCCAGACCATGATGAAAGTGAGCATCCACTTGCCGTGGTCATGAACAAACGACGGCTTCAACAGCTCCGACATCGGCTTGTAGTCGAAAAGGATGCGCTCGACGATCACGGCGAGACACATGGCGGAAAGAATCTCGCCGATGAGGACGATGAGGCCAAAAATGGTTGAGATCCACGTAGGATCAAGCGACATCACCCAATCGATGGTCGCGAACGAAATCGTGAATGCGTAAAGGATAAGCCCCGGTCCGCTAACCGCTTTGAATCGCTCGCTGTTCTTGGGAGCGTTCTTATGGTCGGTCTGCTTGGACCATCGGGAGAGCAGAAACGAGAGAACGTTCCAGATGGCAAAATAAATGACGGCTCGAATCAGGTAGCCGGAAAAATTCAGATAGCTCTGTTTGATGAAGCTATGCTTTTCGAGGTGTTCGCGTATGTGCGGATCCTGAATGGCATCGAGCGGCATGATCCAGGGATAAACCCGGTGCTGCCATACCGCGATAATCATCGGAATGAACAGTATTGAGAGCAACGGAATCGTTCGCATGGCCGCGCCCAGGATGCGTCGAATAACCGTGCCCCAGCCGCCGCCGGTAAGGTGCCGGATCATCACAATCGCCATGCAGCCAAGCGACACGCCGAGCCAGCACATGAACCCAAGCAGATAGCCGCGATAGAACTCGTCAGGACGTAGGAATGCGAGAACAACGGAGCCCAAGGCGAACACAACCCCGACCACCAACGACCTCTGGCCGATTTTCTTTACGATTGGCGGCGCCGATAGATCGAGAAGAAGAGTACCGGCGCTCATGGTTGCTCCTCTAACTTGGGAGTCGAGGCTGGGGCGACGATCGGCAGGGTTGCTCCGGAAGCGTCCACGCCCTTCATTTTAGGCGGCCGCGATGGAATCGCCTGCCCAGCCGGAACATCGGCACGGATCGCATCCTGGCTCAACTGCAAAGCACGGATGTAGGCCACAATCGCCCAGCGGTCCCGCGGGGTGACTTGCGAAGAGTAGTCGAGCATAATGCCGAAGCCGTTGGTCATCACGTCGAAGAAGTGGCCGAGCGGGGCTTTTTGCAGGCGCGGAATGTGGTACGACGGCGGACGGCGAGAGAATCCGCGCGTCGGGATGAAACCATTGCCGTCTCCGAGCGGCGAATGACACGGAGAGCAATAAATATCGAAACGCTCGCGGCCCCGCTCTAACACTTCCTTGGTAATCGGAAACGGCATGTAGTCGCCGTCGTTGTTGCCAATCTTGCCAGTATAGAAGTAGGTATCCGCGCGCAGATCACCGCGGGCAACCGTGCCTTCAACCAGCGGGCGAGCTCCGCGATGGTCGGCAAAAAAATTACTCTCGGCCAGCGGGTTGAGCCGCGGCTGCACCTGCATGTCGAGCCGGCATGCGGAAAGCAGGCCGACGGCGGCGAGCGCTGCGGCAAATGAGACTTGGCGAAGGCGGACCATTCTAGCTGGGCACCTCCGAAATCGAGCGCGGCGCCAAGCCTTCGAGAAAGCTGTGGGTGCCGACCGGATCGTATTTTGGATCCGAAGAAAACACGATCAGGAAGAAACGATCCTTCGACGCCAGCGCAAAGCGCGGCACATTGAATACCGGGTGATACGGCATCGGTAATCCATTCAGCGCCAGCATCCCGAGCACCGCCGACAGGCCGGCAAACAGAATGGTCATCTCGAACGTAATCACGATAAACGCCGGCCAGGAATGCGGAGGCTTTCCCCCAATGTTCAGCGGATAATCCACCGCAGACATCCACCACTGCATCAGGTAGCCGCTGAGGCCGCCCACGATGCCCCCGATCAGAACCACTAACGGAACCGCATTGCGATGAAAGCCGATTTCTTCCGCCAAGCCCTCAATGGGGAAGGGGCTGTACGCATCGATCTTTTGGTAGCCGGCCTGATGAGTCTTTCGAGCAGCGTCCACCAGATGCTGCGCCGTATCGAACTCCGCCATCATGCCGTACATGGGCTGGCGCTTCATGGCTGTTCCTTAACCTCCGCTTCCGGCAGCAGGGTGCGCATTTCATAGATCGAGATCGCCGGCAGCAGCCGCAGGAAAAGGAACATCAACGCCAGGAACATGCCTATCGTTCCCGCGAAAGTCATATAGTCCCAGCGCGTGGGATAGTACATTCCCCAGGATGAAGTGAGGAAGTCGCGATGCAGGCTGACGACAACGATGATGAAGCGCTCCAGCCACATCCCGACCAGCACGACGAGCGAAACAAAAAACAAACCGACCGGACTGGTACGCACCTTTCGAAGCCACAGCACCTGCGGGATGCCGATGTTGCAGGTGAGCAGCAAGTAATAAAAGAACGCATAGGGTCCGTGCAGCCGGTTCCATAAGGTAAAAGCGTCGTAGCGGTCTCCGCTGTACCAGCCCATAAAAGCCTCGATCCCGTAGCCGTAAGCCACGATCAGTCCCGTGGCCAGCATGACTTTGGCTGAATTCTGCAGGTGCCGTTCGGTAATAAAATCTTCCAGCCCGTAAATCTTTCGGATTGGAATTGCCAGCATCAGCACCATGGCGAAACCGGAGTAGATGGCTCCCGCGACAAAGTAGGGCGGAAAAATCGTAGTATGCCAGCCCGGAACAATTCCGATGGCGAAATCAAAGCTCACCACTGTGTGAACCGAGAGCACCAGAGGCGTAGCCAGCCCTGCCAAAAGAAGATACGCAGTTTCGTAGCGATGCCAGTGTCGCGCCGATCCTCGCCAGCCCATGGCAAGCGTGCCGTAAATCAGCCTTGCCGCCGGATGAGTCGCGCGATCCCGCAGCGTACCCAAGTCGGGAATGAGCCCGATGAACCAGAACACGGCAGAGATCGTTGCGTAGGTCGACACCGCGAAAACGTCCCACATCAGCGGGCTACGGAATTGCGGCCACACCCGCATAGTGTTCGGATACGGGAAGAGCCAATACGCCAGCCACGGACGCCCCACGTGCAGTAGCGGGAAAAGTCCCGCGCAGGCCACGGCAAAGAGCGTCATGGCTTCGGCGAAGCGGTTGATCGAATTCCGCCACGACTGGCGCAACAAAAGAAGAATTGCGGAAATCAGCGTGCCCGCGTGCCCAATTCCGATCCACCACACGAAGTTTACGATGGCGAAGCCCCAGCCGATGGGGATGGTCACGCCCCAGATGCCGACGCCCTTGAGAAACAGGTAGCCGATGGCGTAGAGCAGCATCATCGTCATCAGGAAGGCGATTCCGAAGCCGAGGAACCATCCATTTGAGGTGGGACGGGTCAGCACGATGGCGCTGATTTTTTCCGTGACCGTACCGAAAGTATGGCCCGGCTCGATAACCGGAGCGCGTTCCGCTTCCACCGTCGTTTTGTATGGCTCGTTCATTATTCGTTCGCCAGTATTGTTTCCCGCTGCCCTCAGGGGCTAAAGCCCCGGTCCTGAAATGCCCTTAACGGCACGGCTGAAGCCATGCCCTGATACGAACCGTGCCCTGATACGAACCGTGCCCTGATACGAACCGCGCACTGATACGAACCGCGCACTGATACGAACCGCGCACTGATACAAACCGCACACTGATACAAACCGCACACTGATACAAACCGCACACTGATACGAACCGCCTGGTGCCGATCGCGGGCTTCTTGCCCTGTTCGCGATTCGTATCAGGGTATGCCTTTAGGCATACCGCAAAAGCTGCCTCTCCCTTGCGCCTTTATGCGCTGCCCCTATCCCTTTAGCTCCGGGTTCGGGTTTGTGACTTCCGCTAAATAAGTTGTTCGCGGGCGCGTGTTCAACTCGCCCAGAAGGCTATAGTTGCGCGACTGAGCCTTCAATTTGGAAACCCGGCTGTTCGGGTCATTAATATTGCCAAAGATAATCGCGTCCGCCGGACAGGACTGCTGGCAGGCGGTCTGCAAGTCACCGTCTTTAATCTTGATTTCCTTGCCTTCGCGTACCGACGCCGTCTCGGTGTCGATTTTGTGCTCGTTGATGCGCTGCACGCAGTAGGTACACTTTTCCATCACGCCGCGGCTGCGCACCGTGACCTCCGGATTCCGCATCAGCTTGAATTGGGGCGTCTCCCAGTCCTGGAAAAGCAAAAAGTTGAAGCGCCGCACCTTATAAGGACAGTTGTTCGAACAATACCGCGTCCCTACGCAGCGGTTGTAGATCATGTCGTTCAAGCCTTCGCTCGAGTGGTTAGTGGCCCCCACCGGGCAGACCACCTCGCATGGAGCGTCCTCACACTGCATGCAGGGCAGCGGCTGGAAGTAAGCTTTGGGATTGTCGCGGTCGCCCTGATAGTAGGCGTCGACGCGAATCCAGTGCATGTGGCGGCCCAGCCTTACCTGCTCCTGACCAACCACCGGAATGTTGTTCTCCGACTGGCATGCCACGATGCAGTTATTGCACCCTACGCACTTATTCAGATCGATGGCCATGCCCCACGAGTAGGACTCTTCCTCATAGGGATAAAGCTTATACAGCGTGAGCTCTCGCGGGGGCTGCTCCTCTTTGGCGAAATCCGGCTCTTTGCGGTACTCCTCCAGCGTGGTTTCGCGGACCAGGGGGCGTACGTCCCCGTTCGGCGTTTCCATCGACTGATAACCTTGCGTCGAAGCCAGTTCGTAAGTGTCGCCGGTCTTCCGAAGTTGAACCCCACTCGCGCTCCACGGAGCGGCGGCCGTGCGGAGCGAATATGCGTTGTAACCCCGTTCCGTTCCCACGCGCCCCGCACGAGTACGCCCATAGCCAAGGGTAATGGCGACTGAATTATCGGGATGGCCGGCCTGAATCCAGACCGGACCCTTGATTTTGCGGCCGTTCAACTCCAGTTCGACAACATCTTTACTCCTGATTTGCAGGCGGTCGGCCATGGCAGGGCCGATGGTGACGACGTTATCCCAAGTGAGCTTGTTCATCGGCTTGGGAAGTTCCTGGAGCCAACCGTTGTTGGAGAATTGGCCGTCGTAGACCGTGGGGTCGCGGCGGATGTTGAGCTCGATGGCGTTTGTGCTCACACTGGCAGCCGCTGTATTCGTCACGGGGAAATTCGGGGTCTTCGGTGCAAAGGTCTTCGGCTGGTAAGCCGTTCCTTCAATCCAGCCATCATGCAGCGACCTGCGCCAGAAGGCTTCGAAGTCTGCGCCGGTATGCTGCTTCTGCCAGTAAGCACGGACTAGATCGTAACTTGTCGCGTCGGACTGGCCGGAGAGAAGCGCGACGAACTCGATCGCGGTCTTGCCATTGTAGAGTGGCGCGATTAACGGTTGAATGATGCTCGCGGTCCCATCGTAGGCGCGGGCATCGCCCCAAGATTCGAGCTCGTGCGCCTGATTCACGTGCCACTGACAGAGAACAGCGGTCTCATCTTGATAGAGCCCAAGATGCACCCGCAGCGGAGTCTTGTCGCTCTTCAGTAATTTGGCGAAATCCAGCTCTACTGGAGCGTCATAGGCGGGATTGCAGCCAATGATGACCAGCAGATCGACTTTGCCGGCCTGCATATCGGCCGCGAGATCCTTCAGGGAATCTGTCTGGTTGACTGGATTCGCGTCAATGGGGTCGGTGTAGAAAACCGTTTTGCCAACGTTACCCA
>Ga0182015_10002673_pt1 | contig 21105 bp, 25 predicted proteins | sample 712P3MmetaG_FD_120478 | JGI IMG/M metagenome (GOLD analysis project Ga0182015, IMG submission 120478) | Permafrost microbial communities from Stordalen Mire, Sweden - 712P3M metaG | ecosystem: Environmental > Terrestrial > Soil > Wetlands > Permafrost | place: Sweden: Stordalen | collected...
CCGGCTAGCCAGTGGCCTTCTTTGGTGATTCCGATGGGTACCGCTTCGTATTTTTGTGGGTCGAGGCCGCGAATGATCGACGCTGCCGACGCCAGCGAAACTTCATGCTCGCCAGAACGGCCGCCGAATAACACACCGACGCGTAGCCTCCGTTGCTCAGCGCTCACGGTGTATTCCCATTCGTTTAGGATGGCACTACTATGGCGGGAAACTAAAAGACTTGTCCTTGGTTAGCACCCAAACGCTCAATACCCGCGTCTTGCGGCTTTTATCCTCATCGCCAATATCAGGCATGGGCGAAAAAGGGCTGAGTGCCACTCTCACGGCCACGGCGTTCGCGCCGATCGGGGAATTGACTTTCAGAATTTTGTAACTTTTCACTGGGCCATAGTAGCCTTCCGGTCCCCAATCTGCCAAAAAATCTTTCATCGCGTAACTGCTTCCGGGTTTCCAAATTTGGTAAGCCCTCGCCGTATCGCCGGCTACCAGCGCATCAAAGAAATGCTCCGCAGCGCGCTTTTCCGGGTAGTAACGAAACGCAAAATACCCAATCAAAATCAGCGCGAACGCCAACGCCACCACGGTAAACGCCATGGCACGAGACTTCTGCGGTTGCTCCCGAGGTGGATCCAGTAACGTCATCGTCTTCTCCTGCCCTGCGAGCAGCACCAGAAGTATAACTTAGCGCGCACCTGCCCGATGGGCTGTGCCGCAAATTATTAAATTTGAGCGCCGTTTGTAGCGATTGGCGATGATTATTCGTTGGCGGCGATCTTTGCTTCCTCGGGAAGCATGACCGGTATTTCGTCGCGGATTGGATATACGCGCTTACACGTCTGGCATTTGAGACCCGAAGCATCGCTAAGCATTTTCACCGGAGTCTTGCAAACCGGACAGACCAGAATGTCCAGCAATTCCTGCCGAATGGCCACGCAAAACCTCCCATGAAATGCACGAGACGAGAGCGACTGTATCAAAGCAACGTCCACGCAGCAAACTGAGTCAACCGAAAAATGCATGCGCCGTTCTCAATTTGGTCCCACTCCCCAAAATAACGGGTGCTCAAACGCCTCGGCGCTACATTGAAAAACTGACGTTTGCTACGCCAATCCCTGCCCGTCCCTACAGCAAATCCGTCACGATGAATTTGCACGCTAATCGCTACGATTGCTCAAAGTGGGCACTGGCGTGTCCATGCCTACGGGACCTCGACGCGTGAATACGGAACCATCACAACAACCACAGCGCCGCACGCCGCGCTTTCCATTTTCCGCTGAAGCGGAGGTTATCCGGCCTGATACTCAGGTCGTGGATAAAACCCGCGTAAACGAATTGAGTCTGTACGGTTGCTATCTCGATACCAGGGCGCCACTCCCTCGCGGCACCCAAGTGCAGGTGAAAATTTTTGCCGGCGGGCAGTTTTTTGAAGCTGCTGCCACGGTGATTTACGCGCAACCGACCCTGGGCATGGGCGTGGCATTTCGCGAAGTGAAGCCGGCGTTTCTCGCCGTATTGCAAAAATGGCTACGGCAGGCCTTGGACAAGCAAAATGCTGCACCGCCATCCATCGATGACTTCGGATCCGAAGAATAGCTCTAGGTAAGTCAGTGAACGCTTCTATCGCTGATTAGCCAGTCGTTGCCGGGCATAGCTTGCCCAGGAGCTGTCAGGATCAAGCTCTAAATACCTGCGCCAGTGCCGCCGGGCTTCCGCATAGGCGCCGAGTTTGTCGCACACAAAAGCCAGATTGTAGTGCGCGTCGGCGTGTACCGGATCGAGGCGCACGGCCATCCGCAAATGCAGTCGAGCTTGATGCAGGTCGCCTGCTTCTTCTAATACGCTGCCCAGGTTGAACCGCGAAAGCACGTGGTGAGGATGGAACTCGACAGCGCGGCGAAATAGCAGCGTCGCGTCTTCCACGTTGCCCTGTTCGTAAGAAAGCATGCCGAGATTGTTGAGCGCATCCACATGGCCCGGCTCGATATCCAGCGCCCTCTCGTAGGCCTGCGCTGCCGCCGTCAATGCCGTTCCGGATTCGCTGCCCTCCTCCCGCTCCACGCCCAGCCACACCCACTCATCCGCGCTGCGCGTCGGCATCACACGAATTTTTTCGGTCAGCTCGCGAGTTTCGAAGTTCAGCATGATCTGCCCGGAGATCGGCTCCAGGTGCATTCCGGCGCGCTCGACAATCACGTCTCGCCCATTTGAACGGATGCGCAGCTCGGTGAGCGGCGAGGACACGCCCGCAAGCTGCTTCTTGAGCGCAATGATAGAGCGCTGTAGTCTCTGCGCGGAAACGCCCTTTTCTATCAGTTGCTTGGCGGTGCGGAGGGTAATCAGGTCGCGAAAATCGTACGTTTTCTCCGCACCTTTTTCCCGCGGAGCTACCAGCTCTAACTTTTCCCAGTAGTTTAACTGCTTCTCGCTCACATCCAGCATGCGTTGAAACTCGCTACGCGAGAATCGATCGGACGTTGCCATTCAGAACTAGCCCGTGGCTTTCTTGCTCGACTTTTTGGCGGCTGGCGTTGCTGCGGGGGGGACCACGCGCAACGGAGGCTTCTTGGCGCTTGCCGCCGGTTTGGCATTAATACTCTTTTTGAGCGCGTCCATCAAGTCTATTACAGGCGCGCGCGTGGGATGCACGGTTCCGGTCACCTCTTGGCCCTTTTGTTTCGCAGCAATCATCGAGAGCATGCTTTCCTGGTACTCGTCGCGATACTTTTCCGGCTCAAAAGGCGCTGCCAGGCTGTCGATCAACTGCATCGCCAGCTTCTTTTCCTGTTCCTTGGGTTCCACTTTTTCCTGATGCGTGAACTCTGCAACTTCCCGTATTTCGCTTTGATAAAACATGGTGTGCAGAGTCATGCCTTCGGCCCGGGGACGAATCACCACAATGTGCTCTCGCTGGTGCATGGTCACTTTGGCGATCGCCGCGTAGTTGGACTCCTCCATGGCCTTCAGCAACAGCGAGTAGGCCTTTTTGCCCTCCTCCTCAGGGGTCAGGTAATACGAGGCGTCGTAATACAGCGGATCGATCTCATCCACCTTTACGAACTCCAGAATCTCCATCGCGCGTGCCGATTCCGGCTCGATCTTGTCCAGGTCTTCGTCGCTAAACAGCACGTACTGGTCTTTTTCAAACTCATAGCCCTTGATAATTTCTGAACGTTCCACTTTACGGTCGCAGGTGGGGCAAAACAGCGGCATTTTGACGCGCGAGTGACAAACTTCGTGGAGTTGGTTGAGGCTGATGCGTTCGCCGCGCGCCGCGGTGAACAAACGAATAGGGATCGACAGCAGCCCGAACGACAGATAGCCCTTCCAGACCGAAGACGCCATGGTGACTCCTCACGTTAGATACGTGCCTGCGACGGGCAGCGAATAAGGTTAGACGGCGCTGCCAAGCCGCGCAAGGCGAATTGAAGGCGAAAGCCCAGCAAACCGCAACATCCTGGCACGATTCAGACATGACTTCTGCCGCCCGTCCGCTCGCTATTTCGTGCAAGAAACTGAGGATCGCTCGTTCAAAGCATGGGAAGAAGTTTTTGTCTTCCAGTTAGTGCAGGGGCCGAATTGGAGAGCACATGAATCGCAATTTTCGCATGTTGATGATCGGAGGTTTAGTCCTCGTTGTGGCTGGCTGCCGTAAGGCAAATCTTAGCCCCATCGAATCTAGCGATAGCCTACAAACCGTCGCGCTGCAATATACAGGCGCGAGGCCTGCACCGCCGCCTGCGGGCGATCAGTTTGCGGCTGCGTCGTCGCCATCTCAACGTTACATCGCAGAAAGCCACAAGCTCGATGTCGTCCTGCCCGAAGCGGACCTCGCCAAATCATGGGACGCCCTGGTGGCATTCTGCGGCACGATTCAGTGCGAGATCGTCTCCTCGGGCATAAGTTCCCGTTCCGAGGATTCGCCGCCCGCTGCAAACATTTCCTTGCGGGTCGCTCCCGCGGACTTCAACAAACTGTTTACTTTCTTACAAAAGCTCGGAAAAATCTCCCAGCACACTACCGAACGCGAAGACAAAACCACGACCGTCGTGGACACTGACGCCAAAATCAAAAACCTCACCAGTTTCAGAGATAGCTTGAGAACGATGCTGGCCAAGCCGTCTGCCACGGTGAAAGACGTTCTGGAGATTCAGCAGCAACTCGCCGAAGTCCAGTCGCAACTCGACAGTGAAACAACCCAGCGCAAGATTCTTGCCAATGAGACGGAAAAAATTGCCGTCGAGCTGAATTTTCGCGCGGAAAGAATCTTTGCCGATAAGGCTGGTTTTTCGCAGGTCTGGAACGCCTTGCGTCAGTCCACTTCGGTTCTGTCCGCAAGTATCGCTTCTCTCATCACCGTGGGTGTGGCGATCCTGCCGTGGCTGGTTGTGATTCTGCCGGCGATTTGGCTGCTGCGAAAGGCGTCTCGCAGATGGCGCCGAAATCGCGCCTTCTCGTCTCCGCCAACCCCTGCAACTACTTGACCGAAATGGACAGCCTAATTGACCTTGGAATCAGCCTCGCTACCGGGTGACCCTTGGTGCTCTCCGGCATGCAGTCCCCCGTCGGTATCAATAAAAAACGATCGCTTCCCGGTACGACCGTAGGTGGCAGGTGTGGCAGATAATTGATATTTCGCTGGCGCGCCCAGCGATTCGGCGCCGGAGATGATGATGCGAAATTCGTAGCCATCTTTGCCACCGGCGGCAAACTCCGCATCCACCAGCCCGGCATGTTCGCGCGTCGGGGCTAGCGTCTTCTCGGTCGTACTTTTAGCGGAAGCCATCTTCGGCGGCGGGCCCAGGTTGGCAATCGATTCGGGCAATCGAAAATACGTTCGGCGGTACGCTTCTACTGCCTCGGAAAGCTTTTTCAAATTCTCTAACGCAGTGCTCTCATTCGCATCCGCTTCCGCGGAATCCCACTCCACTTCCAGCGAAGGCAGATCGAGCAGCAGCAATCCCAGAGAAAGCAGACGCCACTGCCCGCCTTCGCGCACGAGACCCATGCTTACGTCATGTACGCTCACGCCGGTGGAATCGTCAGCGTCACGCAGCTCCAGCGGCAGGAATGCCAAGTTGTCGCGCACATCCGCGCCACCAATGGCCATTTCCGTGGTCACATCGGGAGTTTCACAGCGGACGATCGGGCGCCCAGCGGGGTTTGTAGCTGCGCTGGCTTTCCCCGGTACGTTCAGCAGCACAAACCGCTTCATCAGCGCCACGCGTGCCGCGGGAGTGAGTCGCTCGAACGCTTCCTTGCTGCGCGTCGTCAGCAGACGCGAAAATCCGCTCGCATCCTGCGAACAAGCTGCCTCCAGAACATCGCGCAAAGCAGCCGCCGGGCTGTTTGCTGCTCCGTTTAACGGCAGGGCGGCTGAGGATACTGGGGCAGGCTGATCCGTTGCTGTTGCCGGAGTGGTGCTTGCAGGCGTATCGCTTGGCTTGGAACTCGATTCCTGCGCTTTCAATTGGTCAGCAAAAACGGTCAGCCCCAGCAACAATGACGCGACCATCGCGGTGACCTTCAAGAACCGCCGACCGCGCAACGAAGAAGACGCTAGATAAAATTTCATTTATGTTTTCGCCAGACTCAATATCCCAACTAGATTTTGCGTGAAGCTCGATCGCGGCATCACCTCGTCGCAACCCGCATTTTTTGCTTGCTCCGCCAGTTCCCGCTGCACGTGAGAAAGAAACGCCACAATGCGAATATCTGGAGCCGCCGCGCGCAACCTCACAATTGCATCGATGGGCTGGCTGCGAGCGTTCAGATCTACGATTACCAGTTGGGGCCGCGGCTCCAGCAAACCCAGCAGCGCATCGGCGTTGCTTGCCACTTTGAATTCCAAACCCAGGTGCTTGGCAGTTTCAGCGACTTTCATCTGAAAGAAAATGTCGTCCATCAGCGCGACTACCCGTTCCATGTTCAGAAATCCTCTGCACCTATTATGCCTGCTTATTTCCCGCCGCAAATGTGACTGGGTGGCAGCGGGCACCTGGCAACGGGTAAGATGCACCTAGAGACCTAACGATGACCGAGCCAAGGACAAAACAAACCAGTGCTGGACCCGAAGTAACCGTTTACACCCGAACCGGGTGTCACCTGTGCGAGGAAGCTAAGACCGCTATTGCACCGCTCCTCCGTGAATTCCATGCGTCCATTCGCGAAATCGATATCGAAGGTGACAGTACGCTGGTCGAGCGATTCGGTTGTGACATCCCGGTAATCTATATCGGAAGGAAAAAAGCGGGCAAGCACCGCGTCAATCTTCAGCAGTTCCGTCGCCAGCTTCAGGACGCCTCGGAAAATATCAACCTGAAATCTAGCTAGTGCCCGGCGTCCGGTTTGTGCGCCCCTACGGTCTCGTCCGGTACATCGCCGACGCGACCTTTCACGCGGTCGTACACGCTGATCTGGCTGACTGAGCCGATCGCTTCATTGTAGAAGGTGGGAACACCGAGGGCCGTACGCAGTTCTTCGTTAAATTTGCGCAATCCTTCTAAATGGGTGGCCAGCGCAGGGAATTTTAGTCCCTCGTCCGTCAGCAAAAATTTCTGATATCCGGCGTCCCACAATCGCGTGAATTGCCCGTTCAACATGATCGTGGGGATAATCGTAAACTGGTACCGTCCATCCGGTTCCTGGCGAAACTCCGCGCCCGCGCCATATTTTTCCACACGCACGACTCCGCGCGTGCTGCCTACCTTGAATCCCAGCGCCGCCAAACCCTCAATGGCCTTGGGGGCAAATCGATCTTCAATATTCCACATAATGGTAATCAGATTACGATGCTGACCCGGCTCTGTAAAGGTAGCCGCTCCGTGGAAACTGGTCCTCGGAAATTGCCAAAGCAGCCGGACAGAAATGGGGGGAAGCTGCATGTACAGTCTGAAAGAATTTAGAAAGAAAGTCCGTTGAGCATCGCTTAGAGCGGCCCGTTTAGCTATCATGGCCTCCAAAAATGCGACTATATCTGCGCGGTGTCCCAGCGCATCTAATCATCTCCGGTCCGCCAGCTCGAATGGGCTAGAAAATCGAAGCGCAGGTTTGAAGCGAATCAAAAATGTCGGCCACAAAACGGATGGCACAGTTCACCGCAAAGTCTAACGAACCAACGGCTCACGTAGGCGAGTCTGTCCTCGCGCGCATCGGCAATACGCCGCTCCTCCGTCTGGAGCGAATCGGCCGTGAATTCCCACACGTAGAATTCAGCGGCAAAGCGGAATGGTTCAATCCCGGCGGGTCGGTGAAGGACCGGCCCGCGCTGGCCATGATCCAGGGCGGCATTAAAAGCGGTGCTTTAAAGGCCGGAAAAACGATTATCGATGCCACCAGTGGCAACACCGGAATTGCATACGCCATGATCGGCGCCGCTCTCGGCTATCCCGTAACCCTGTGCTTGCCCGATAGTGCCTCGCACGAACGCAAGCGCATGCTGGCTGCGTACGGCGCGGAACTGATCATGACCCCCGGCGATGAAGCCACCGACGGCGCCATTCGCCGCGTGCAAAAAATGGTCGCCGCCGACCCTGATAAATATTTCTATCCCGACCAGTATGGCAATCCGGCGAACTGGGAATCTCACTATCACGGCACCGCCAATGAAATTTGGGAGCAAACCGGCGGGCGCATCACCCATTTCGTTGCCGGCCTGGGCACCAGCGGGACGTTCATGGGTGTAACGCGCCGTTTGCGAGAACTGAATCCGCGGATTCGTTGCATCAGCTTGCAGCCCGATGCCGCCTTTCACGGACTGGAGGGCTGGAAGCACATGTCCACTGCGCTGGTTCCGGCCATCTACGATGAAACTTTGGCGGACGAAAATATTGAAGTTGCCACCGAAGCGGCCTACCGCATGGTGAAAGTTGCAGCTCGAGAAGAAGGGCTGCTCTTGAGCCCCAGCGCGGCAGCCGCCCTGATTGGCTGTTTCGAGGTAGCCAAAACAATTCAGTCGGATCAGCACGCGGTCATGGTTACTGTATTCGCGGATTCCGCCGCAAAGTATCTCAGCGAGCGGTTCTGGGACGAGGAGTAATCCCGTGAGCAACTCAGCGCAACTAAAAATCAGCTCCGAACTGGCCGACAAAATTCGCAAATATGGTGCCGATACCTATCCGCACGAATGTTGCGGCGCCCTGCTCGGCCGCGACATTGAAGTGGCCGACCGCCGCGTTTATCGCGAAATTCACGCGCTTCATCCGCTCGTAAACCGCCGCGAAGATTCACCGCAGAATCGCTTCTCGGTAACCAGTGCGGATGTGCTGGAAGCCGAGAAAGACGCCCGCGAGCGTGGCTTGGAAGTCGTCGGATGGTATCATTCGCATCCGGATCACCCGGCACGTCCCAGCCAGTACGATCGCGACCATGCCTGGCCGTGGTACAGCTACATCATCGTCAGCGTTGCCAACAAAATTCCGGAAGAGATGACTTCCTGGCGTCTTGCGGATGACCGTACCGATTTCGAAGGCGAAGAGATTGGGCTGCAGCAAGCCGCTTCGTGACATTAAACTTGGGATTTTTAGCTGTCGCTAAAAAAGGAGCTTCGATGTCCGTGAAAGTAATTATTCCCACGCCATTGCGCGTGTTTGCTGATAAGCGCGAATCCACCGAAGTCACCGCTAAAACGGTTGGCGAAGCGTTGGGACAGCTGACCAATGAATTCGGCAAGCTGCGCAAGCATCTGTTTACCGAAGACGGCAAGCTGCGCAGCTTTGTGAATGTCTACGTGAATGACGAAGACATTCGTTATTTGTCGAAGGAGAATACCCCCACCAAGGACGGCGACACGGTCAGCATTGTGCCCTCCATTGCCGGAGGCATCTTTTAGCAAGCAGGCTGGCGTCGCCTCCACAAAATTCAAACAATAGGGATTAGAGATTCGGAAAAGGAAGCACTCATGTCCACAAAAGTTCAAACGCCCGCGCCCCAGCCACAAGCTGCTTCCCAAACTAAGGCGGCTTCTCTCTCCAACGAAGAAATTCTGCGTTACAGCCGTCACCTGATCATGCCGGAAGTCGGCATGGACGGTCAGCTGAAGCTGAAGAATGCCAAGGTCCTGCTGATCGGTACTGGCGGCCTCGGAGCACCGCTCGGCCTCTATCTTGCGGCTGCCGGCGTCGGCCGTCTGGGCCTCGTCGATTTCGACGTCGTGGATTTCACCAATCTGCAACGACAGGTAACGTTTGGCTCCGACGACGTAGGCAAACCAAAAACAGCCGCTGCCCAGGCTCGCCTGTCAAATCTGAATCCCGATATCCGCATCGAGACGTTTGTAACCAAACTGACCAGCGATAACGCTCTCGATCTCTTCAAGGATTTCGACATCATTGTCGATGGCACAGATAATTTCCCCACGCGTTATCTCGTAAACGATGCTTGCATTCTTCTCGGCAAGCCGAATGTCTACGGTTCGATTTTCAGATTCGAAGGGCAAGCCACCGTATTCGGCATGCCTGCGGGTCCCTGCTATCGCTGTTTGTATCCTGAGCCACCTCCGCCGGGCCTCGTTCCATCCTGCGCCGAAGGCGGTGTGCTTGGTGTGCTGCCTGGAATTGTGGGTTCCATCCAGGCCATGGAAACGATCAAGCTCATTCTGGGCGCGGGAGACAGCCTGGCCGGACGGTTGCTCCTCTTCGACGCGCTAGCCATGAAATTCCGCGAGCTCAAGCTCCGCAAAAATCCCAATTGCCCGATGTGCGGCGAACATCGCACCATTACAAAGCTCATCGATTACTATGAATTTTGCGGCGTGCGCGGAGAAGAAGCTCCCGCGCCGGATGTGCAGGTGCCGGAAATCACTCCTCGTGAACTAAAATCCCGCCTTGATCGCGGAGACGATTTGTACATTCTGGATGTCCGCGAGCCGCACGAATACCAAATCTCCAATATCAATGGGCACTTGATTCCGCTCGGGGAATTGCCGCGTCGCGTACACGAGTTGGATTCTTCACGCGAGATCGTGGCTCATTGCCGCAGCGGAAAACGCTCCGCCGAAGCCGTCGACTTTTTGCGCAAGGCCGGCTTCCGTAAGATACTTAATCTCAGGGGCGGCATTCTGGCGTGGTCCGACGACGTAGATTCCACTATTGCGAAGTATTGACGCGAGGCCCTCAAATGCAGTGTTAGTTTTATTCACACGTTTATCGCGTCCGATCGTGGTTCAAACAAAACTAGGAGAATAAATGGCGGCTACGAAGATCACCGTGAACAATAACGGGTCATTGCGCATTGAAGGCGATTTCGAGCTTGTCGATCCTCAAGGCAATCCCTTTGGATTAGGAGGCCGCACGGTCGTGGGTCTTTGCCGCTGTGGCCGCTCCATGAATAAGCCGTTTTGCGACGGCACTCATAACGCCTGTGGTTTCGTTGATACGGTTGTGGCCAGAGAATTACCCCCGCCCAAGCCGAAAATCTGAATCGTCTCTCGTGCCGGTGTGGTGAGACGGTCTCATCTTGAGAAAGCCGCGAAATACCGTTGATACTGGCCTAACGAACGGGTTAACCACAACGAAACATTAGAAATATCTCGCATCCTGTCCCGTTTTGGCGCAAATGTGCCCCGTCTCGCCCAAACGGAGCAAGGCCGCCAATTGGATCCCTCTCCTCTAACTCGCTTTATCCCAACTAGTTACAAGGCCTCTTTTTTCGCCATAAAAGGGCACCCACTTGCATTCCTAGGCAGTTGTCACGGTTTCTTAGGCAATTGGGGGTAATCTTGGGCGGTTGGGGCAAAATCGTCGGGTATTTCCGGGCTGCACAGCCCGTCGACAATCGACGCGCGCTGATTATCTTCAGCGCCTGCCTCACTGCTCTCGCCATTTTCCCCGCGATGATGGTGGAGTTACGCCAGGCAAGTTTTGCCGGATCACCTCAGACGTATCTATACCTCGAGGTTGGCGGGACCCTCATCAGCTTCTGTTACGCCGCCAACGCGTTAGTACGCTTTCGTGGTACGCATGACCGCACCGCACTTATTCTCGCGTTCGGCTTTGTCCTCTCCGGAATTATTGAGACCGTTGGCTACTTTGGCTTGAATGACGCCTTGGCCTCCGGCCACGTGGATTTGTCGCGCATTCCCATGGGCTGGATGGTCAGCCGCACGCTCCTTGCGGTGTTGTTGCTGGCTGCCGTAGGGGTGGAGCGCTACATGCCGACTGCCCGGCAGCCTAGCCGTGAAACCGCCGGCGCGCTGCTGGTGGTGGCCATCGCGGCCTATGTCACCAGCGCGGCCTTTCTGGCAGCTCCGCCCGCACCCCTCGCGCAGCATTCCAGCATACTGTCCCGGCCGTGGGACCTGCTGCCGGCCACACTGTTTCTTTTCGCCGCCGTCTGCTTCCGCCGCCGCCTGAAGCAAGACAAAACCACGGGTACAGCACCTTCGATATACGACTACTCGCTCTTTCTGGTTGCCTCGCTCAACGTTATCTGCCACGTGTCGGCTGCTTTCTCACGTCAGCTTTTCGACGCACCGTTTTTTCTCGCTGAGCTGAGCAAGACCACCAGTTATATCGTGATGCTCGGCGGCGCCTTGGTGGACCAGGCGCGGCTTTTTGACCAGGTCCGCTCCATGTCGGTTACCGATCCGCTGACTGGCCTGGCGAATTACCGCCGCCTGATCAGCGTAATCGAGGCGGAGCTCGATCGGTCGCGTCGCACTCATCACCCGTTCAGCATCGTGTTGTTGGACATGGATGGCCTCAAAACCATCAATGACCGCTTCGGACATTTAACCGGCAGCCGCGCCTTGGTACGCCTGGGAAAAATCCTTCGCAATCACTCGCGGGCTATCGACACCGCCGCGCGTTACGGCGGAGACGAGTTTGCCCTGGTGCTGCCGGAAGCCGAGCGCGACATCGCCACCCGTGTTTTCACTCGCATTCGCGAGCGCCTCTCCACCGAGGAAGAAACCCCTACGCTTTCCGTCAGCGCTGGCGTCGCCGCCTATCCGGAAGATGGCGACACCCCTGAAAAGTTGCTGGGCGCGGCCGACCGCGCTTTGTACCGCATGAAGAACCGCGGCAACAGCAATGTTCAAAATCTCTCGCGCATCGCGGCGTGTTTGTGAGTATCGATGGCCCAGCGCTCCAGACCGTTTGCGTACCACCGCACGGAACAGCGTATTCCCATGGAAGTTCCCGTGATTCTCGACGGACACCGGCACATGCCCGGTTCCGAACCGACTTTTACCGAAAATGTAAGTGCGCGCGGCGCCCGCGTTGTCAGTGTGCGGCGCTGGGAGCAAGGCGAAAAACTGACCTTCGCCTCGCGCACCGGAGAGTTTCGTTCCTCGGCTCGAGTGGCCTACTGCCATCCTCTGCAAGGCGAAGGCTTTGCAGTGGGAGTGGAGTTCCTGGAAGCCAAAGGACGATGGGTTGTTTAATTCCAAAAACGCTTGACGTAATCGGCAGGCGGATAGGAGGGGACCGCTGGAAATAGGGAAAAACAGTAAACTAGCGCAAAATTTTACTGAGGTCTGAAGCGCCGTGACTCGCACCGAACGTCCGGCGCTTCGGGCTTTTTATGGCCCTTTTTCTTTGATTACCTCGGAAGCACTTCTCGATACACCTTGGTCATCTCCGCGACCATCCGCTCGCTCGAAAAAACTTCTGCAATACGTTGACGCCCCGCTTTCCCAATTGTCTGTGCAAACTGCTTATCCGTTAACAGTCGCGTTACCGCTTTAGCGATTTCGTGGACGTTGCCCTTCTCCACCAGCAAACCGGTCTTCTCATTCTCGATGATTTCTGCGAAGGCGCAGCATTGAAACGCTACGGACGGAATCTCATAGCTCATGGCCGCCAGCAGAGAAGTCCCCAGCCCTTCGAAAAATGACGGGAACAAAAATACGTCGAGCGCCTGGTAGACAACTTCGATGTCCGCCACAAAACCCGCAAAAATTACCGCTTCGGCTACGCCGAGTTCCTTCGCCAAAGTGTCAAGTGCGGGTTTGCTTGGCCCCGTGCCGGCCAGCAACAATTTGCATTCAGGAAATTCCTGACGAAGCTGCGCCAGCGCGCGGATCAGCAATTCGTGGCCTTTGTCGGGAAGCAGAGCACCTACAGAGCCGAGCAGCGGCGTGTCATCGGAAATGCCCCATCGCGTGCGAGCGCGCTGTCGCGCTTCGCTTGTAGGTATGGCCGGAATATCCACGCCTTCGTATACGATGACCAGTTTTTCCTTGGGTGCGCCGGAGTTCGCCAACTGCTCCGCAACCCATTGAGAAATCGCTACAATCCGCGCCGCCGATTGATACCGCGCCAGCGCCAAACGGCTCTTTGTCAGCGGGTATCCGACCCGCCGTGAAATGAGGAAGGCAGCCCTGCGATGCGCTCCGGCGAACCACGCCGAGGTTACCGCATGCGCCTCATTCGCGTGTACCACGTCGAACGAGCCCTTTTGCGTTAGTTGAAAAATCTTCAGCGCTGCTGAGACCCTAGCGGTGTGTCGCGGGACCCAGTGGACCTCCACGCGTCGCGCAGCAGCGCGTTTTCCCAGCGCGGAGCCCTTGGTGGCGACAAGTTCGGCCGTATCACCACGCGCGTTCAAGGCCTTCAGGATCAGCAACGCCTGGTTCTGGCCGCCTCGCCACTCGGTTTCCAGATCGACGAGCAAAATTTTCACGAATTAAGACCGCGTGTCCGTTCGAGTTTCTTGGCTTTGATCAATTTTCCCAGTTTTGCGTACTTCAATCGCACCGAACGCGCCGCCATTTTGGCAATGAGTAAACCGCGATAACCGTCCAGAAAACCGCCACGCAGCACAAAGGTGTAAAACCACCGCCAGGGCGAAGCGAAAATCATAGCTGCGCGCCACGAACGTTTGCCTTCCCAGTGCATCTGTTGCGCGGCGAGCTGTGTGTATTTCTCGACTTTCGCTTGGTGCTCCTCAAAACTCCGCACCGTGTAATGCAGCAAATCGCCGTTCAGGCGTCCCGGCGGCCCTACAAAACGCACGGATTCGTGAATGATCCCGGAAAAGCGTGCCTCGTCGCGGTCATAAAGGCGGCGCTGAAAATCCGGATACCAGCCCGAGTGCTTAATCCAGGCGCCCAGATACCACGTTTTTCTAGCCACTTCATATACCGAGAATTGCGGCTCCGTGTTTTTCCAGGCGAGCAATGAGGTTTGCAGCTCGCTGCTCAATTCTTCGTCGGCATCCATCGACAGGATCCACTCATTGGTGGCGCACTCCGCGGCGAAATTTTTTTGCTCTCCATAGCTGGACCACGCGCGAAAGAAGAACGCCGCTCCCTGTTGCCGCGCCAGCGCCTCGGTGCGGTCCGTGCTGCCGGAATCCACCACCACAATTTCATCGACGACCCCGGCCAGTGACGCCAGGGCGCGCGGTAAGTTGTGTTCTTCGTTGAAGGTAATCAAACAAGCGGAGATGCGGTTCATGGGCGGACAGCCCCTACTGTGCTACGATTATTGATTCCAAACAAGCGAGGAAACGTTTGTGCCGGATCACCTTTCGCGCAAAGAGCTGAAGCAAGACAAAATCAAGGAGACGCTGGAACATGGCGCGGAGGCTGTGTATTCGCACAGTCAGCTCGCGCTGGCGGTTTTGCTTGTCGTGCTGGTGGCCGCCGCGGTGTATGGCGGCTGGAGAATTTACCACGATCGCCGAACCGTGCAGGCCAACGCCGCGTTTGACGCCGCGCTGAAAGCTTACGCCGGGCGAGTTGGCCCGCCTGCTCCGGGCGAACCAGTCGACCCGAGCGAGCCAACCTATCCGGATGATATGGCGCGGGCGCAGGACGCCGCGCGCAAATTCAACGATGTCGCCAACAAATATTCCGGCACCAGTCCCGGCAAACTGTCGCGCTATTACAACGCCTTGTGCCTGGAGGATCTGGAGCAGCACAATCAGGCCCTCGAGGAATTGAAGAAAATCAGCTCGGGCAGTGACAAGGAACTCGCCGACATGGCGCAGTATCAGATCGCCGTCATCTATTCCCGGTCCGGCAAACAAGACGACGCCATCAAAATGTATCGCTCCCTGGCGGACAAGAATTCCGTGTTCGTTCCTCGCCCTCTCGTTCTACTCGAGCTGGCGGGCGTATTGCGGCAAACCAAGCCTCAGGAAGCCGCCGCTGTATATCAACAGATCAAAAAGGAATATCCAGACTCGACCATCTCTGAGGAAGCAGATCGTGGCTTGGGCAATCTGCCGCCAAAAACGTAAAGCGCCGCGTTTTGCTCCCGCCCAACCGCGCTTAATCACCAAGCTGGGTCCTTCACCCAGGCTGACGTAATATGAAGGGACAATCGCAATGTCCCACTCGCCGCAGCACTCCGGCACTACCCCGTTCAATTTGAAATCTGGCGCGCCGTGGGCCATGGACGAGCACAATTCGCGCGGCCGCCGCTACCCCGAGCCCTTACACGCTTACCGCAGCGAATATGTTCGTGATCGCGATCGCATCGTGCACGCTCGCGCTTTCCGTCGCCTGGAAGCCAAAACGCAGGTTTTTACCATGCGTTTCTCCGACCATTTTCGCAATCGCCTCACCCACACAATCGAAGTAGCACAGATCGCGCGCACCGTCGCCACCGCTCTCGGGTTAAATGCTGCGCTCGCCGAAGCCTTGGCTCTCGTTCACGACATCGGTCATCCGCCGTTTGGCCATGCCGGCGAACACAAGCTCGATGAGTTGATGCGCGCGCACAGCAGCCGTTTCGACCACAATCTCCATGCCCTCCGGATCGTCGAACATTTCGAGCAACGTTATCTGGATTTTCCCGGCCTGAATCTGACCTTCGAGGTGCGCGAAGGCATCGTTAAACATTCTCGTGAATACCGCGAGCATGATTTTCCCGAACTGACCGAATACCTACTCGGCTTGCGTCCGCCGTTGGAAGCGCAGCTCATCGATTGCGTCGACGAGATTGCCTACGACACTGCCGATCTGGACGACGCCCTGGAGGCCGGACTTCTCGATGTGCAGGCGCTGAGCAACGAAGTTCCCTTATTCGGAGAAATGTATGCCGCAGTTGGAAGCGAGCATCCCGGCGGCCGCGAAAAGCTGAAATTCAATGAAGCTCTCAAACGGGTACTCAATTTCCTGGTAACCGATCTCATCAATTCCACCCAGTCGCGAGTACGCAATGCAGGCATAAACAACGTGGAAGATATCCGCCATGCGTCCGGAAGACTTGCCGGGTTCAGCAGCGAAGCGTCACACGTGAGTGCAGGACTGAAACGGTTTCTATTTGCCCACGTCTATCGTCATCCCGCGATTACTGAGGATCGCGATCGCTCCGTGCGCTGTCTCGAAGAGCTTTTTAGACATTACGATTTATCGCCAGGCACCATGCCCGCGGCCTACGAAGAAGCCACTGCGCAATCTCCCCGCGCCATCGTCGTTTGCGACTACATTGCGGGCATGACCGATCAATTTTTGCTCAAGCAGCACCATGAGCAGTTCGGCTGATACTCAGCCCTTTTGCCGAACTTTCGCTTTCCGTCGTGGGTTTCGGCGAGACTACACAATCACTTGTTGAGCAGCGCCAGGATCTGTTTCTGATTTTTGAGGATGGTGTTGAGGCTCCCCTGGCTCTTCAGAATGGTAGCTTGATTCTTTTTGATCGTGTCCTGGTTGGCCTTGATCTGCTTTTGATTGGCTAGAATTTCCTTCTGATTTAGCAGGATCTGTTTCTGATTTGAGATCACGTCGTTTTCTGACATATCGGTACCGCCTCCCCGTAAAGAGATACGCGTTCTCATCAACGCCTGTCTGGATGAGCCTTGGACGAGGGCGCATTCTCTGCCGCAACAAGAAGGTTCGTCAATAGTGTTTTCGGGTGAGCGGAGCAACAGCCCAGTCTTGCTGGCACCCCCGGCCACACGGCGCAGCCGCCAAATAACGAGATACGGACCACGTAACCATATGACTAAATGCTTTATCGGGGCTTGATTCCTACCGTGCCACCTCGCCTAGAATAGAAATACCCGGCAGCCAAATACGTGGAGTTCACGATGACCGAAGCCTGGAAGAGTTGGGAAGGTCAGACAGTGGATGGCTTCCCGCTGCGCCAATATCTGGGCGGCTCAGACCACAGCGCAGTTTACCTGACCCAATTAAGCGATTTTCCGCCCAAGAACGTGGCCATCAAGTTCATTCTGGCCGAAGCCTCGGCAGATGCACAGTTGGCTCGCTGGCGTGTTGCCGGGGAGTTAAAGCATCCTAACCTCCTGCAACTGATTCGCGTGGGACGTTGCCATCTGGCTAACTCGGAGTTTCTCTATGTGGTGATGGAGTTTGCCGAAGAAGATTTGTCGCAGATTTTGCCACAACGTTCTCTTGAGCCTAATGAAGCGCGGCAGATGCTTGAATCACTTTTGGAGGCCCTGACCTATCTCCACGGGCAGGGACTGGCCCACACGCGCATCAAACCGGGCAACATTCTGGCCACCGGCGATCAGTTGAAAATTTCAAGCGATACGCTCTGCGAGATCGGTAGTGCACCATTGGTGCGCGCGGAATCCACCATTTACACCGCGCCGGAATCCGCCGCAGCACCGGTTTCCGCCGCTGCGGATATCTGGTCGTTAGGCGTGACCGTCGTGGAAGCGCTCACGCAGCGCACTCCGGTAGTCAGGAATCAGCTGCGGACGGAGCTGCCTGTCCCGGAGACTATACCGCCGCCATATCTGGAAATCGCCCGCCGCAGCGTACAGATGGATCCCGCGCGCCGCGCCAGCCTGCAGGAAATTGCCACTCTGCTGAATCCCGAACCCGCAATAAAGCCGCAGCTCAAAAAGGACCCGGCACTCGTGCCGGGAGCGGTCCACGTGACGCCGGCCGAAACGGTGAAAAAAAGCCTGGCCGCCCAGCACGTCGCGGTGACGCCGCACACATTAGTGCCGGCCGCGACTACCCGTACCGCCGAGTCGCCGCGGAAATCGCGAGTTGCCGTTCCATTGCTGGCGGTGATTATCATCATCGCCGCGATACTCGCCGCGCCTCGCGTGCTCAATCGGTTTTCTCAGTTGCAACCGCACGCTGACACTGTCCAGCCGACCATCGCCCCCGCGTCGGAACTTCTCGATTCTCCCCCCATCGTGACGAAGCCGCCGGTCATCAACAACAATGCTGGTCCGAAAAATCTAAACAAACCGGCCGCTGTAGACAATGCGCCAGCAGACAAAGGCGGCAAGGCCGCCAGCGCCAAACAATCCTTGGGCGGCTCTGCAATGGGGTCGGAGAGCCCAACGAAACCAAGCCGGGCGTCGCAGTCCAACCCCGCTCACGGTGCGGTGCTTTACCAGGTCGTGCCGGACGTCTCGCCACGCGCACGCGAAACCATCCTTGGCACCGTTCACGTCAACGTCAGAGTTCACGTGGATGCCAGCGGGAACGTCGTCGGCGCTGATCTCGATAACGGTTCCAGCAGATTTTTTGGGGATCAAGCCGTGCAGGTATCACGCCGGTGGACATTCACTCCGCCACAGGTGAACGGGCACAACGCACCGAGTGAATGGCTGTTGCGTTACGAATTTTCTCCCACAGCCACTAAGGTTTTTCCCACGCAAACGAACCCCTGATGCAAGCCGAGAGTGCTGGGTTTTGACCAGAGTTCGGTAAACTTCGGCAAAACTGTTACATCGTCAAAACCACCCGAAATTCCGCTTTGCCGCTCATCATGCGCGCGTAACCTTCCGCGGCTTTGGCTAGCGGGTATTTCTCAATCATGGGTCGCACCCCGGTCATTTCCGCGAAGCGCAACGTATCTTCCGAATCGGTCGGAATTCCTGCGGACCAACCCTGGATTCTGTGCCGCCCGGTGATCAATTGAATAGGCGAAACTTGAATGGGTTCCGGGGAAGCGCCGACCACCAGTAGCGATCCGTTTGCGCCAAGCCCATCAATCAATTCCGACATGGATTTGGAGTCCGGAGCAGTGGCCAGGATTACGCGTGCGCCTCCCATCTTTTTCAGCTCTTGCGCGGCGTTGCTGGCCTTGCTGTCGATATAGTCCGTCGCGCCCAGCTTCTTTGCGCGGTCGGCGTTTTCCGGGCCACGCCCAATCGCCACCGTACGGTATCCAAATTTGCTGGCAAATTGCACTCCCAGGTGACCTAGCCCTCCGATTCCCTGCACGGCGACAAGGTCCCCTGGCATCGCTCCGCTGCGTCTCAGTGCGTTGAAAGTCGTTATGCCCGCACAGAGTAGCGGCGCCGCCTCAGCGTTATCCAGCGACTCGGGCATCGCAGCCAAAGCCTCTACCGGGGCGGTCATGTATTCGGCGTAGCCGCCGTCGTAACTGATTCCCGGAATCAACTGGTTCGCGCAATTCGCAAAGTCGCCGCGCCGGCACGCCATGCAGGTACCGTCTTGCCCGCCGTGCCATCCCACCCCCACCCGCTGACCTTTTTTCCATCCCTCGACGCCTGTGCCGACCTCATCGATAACCCCTGCGATTTCATGGCCGGGGACGCGCGGGTACGCAATGCCGGGCCATATCCCTTCTTTAGTAAGCGCGTCGCTATGACAAATACCACAAGCTTGCACGCGAACCCTGACGCCCCTCGCGGGCGCCGCCGGGATATCGCGTTCCACCAACTGAAACTCCGCGCCCGCCGCAGTGATCTGCACTGCTTTCATCTTCGCCATCCGGGACCTCCATTTCTCGTGGTGAGCTTACTCAAAGCCTTCGATGCCCATCGCGTAAATTCGTTAGAGGTGTTCGTGCCGTCCGGTAACATTTTGTGAGCAAGGGGTTTACCAGGACTGTGCATAATCAACTCAAAAAGCAGTCGCAAACTGAGGATTGCCGCATGGCCTTTGAAGTGCTAGTCTGCGTAAAAGGTGTTATATGGACCACGCATGGCTAATTAGAAAGATTCTTACTGGCCTCATCATAGTAGGAGCCGTAATCTTCGCAGTGATTCGGCTTGGTGCAGGAACGGCTGCTGTGGCGGGACTCGGCAACTTGCCAATGTCCATGCTTCCGGCCCGTTTGCGCCGTTTCCTTTTTAGCGAACGAAATGATACCCCGCGAATAACGCACAAGTGACGCACTCAACAGTTATGTAACGAGCTATTTCGGATTAGTTCGAGTGATGTAATTGCCGCCGTAGGGTTTCCAGCGCTAGTCCCACCAGTGCATATGTTGCGACATTTGCGACAAGGCACAAACGGACGCTGACGGGGTAATGATGCAAGCCAACTATTGCAATAGGGCAGGTTAACTGGACAAGAATGGACACAATCGGTCCCATCAGACGGTCCTTGCTCGCAACTAAGAAGTAAACCGCCCACCCACTCGCGACGAGAAAGCCCGCAACCGCCCAGATGACGATTCGGTTTTTCATGCGCACCTTCTCGCTGTCTCTGTCGAACGGTCTCACACAGTTTTGTATTTGTCAGGCCCACTCCCGATTAGTCGTGCGGGCTCAGAGGCGTGTCACATTTCGTGTCTCGTGGCCTCGTGGTGTAGCCTTAGTTCTTAGTGCTGCGGAGAACTTGATGGCGTCCAAGTTCCCAAAAACGTCCATTCATAAAGTGTCGAAGCAGAATTGTGGAAAGAAAATCTTCGACTTGCGAACCAGTCTGAAATTAAGCCAATCGCAACTCGCCAGACGCATCGGGACTTCTCCGATGTCCATTTCCAGGTGGGAGGCTGACACTCATCAGCCCTTGGCGAAACATCTGATTAGATTCGGGCTTCTTGCAACCCAGGATGATTGTTGGTTTTTCTGGGGGCAGGCAGGGTTAACTGTCGCGGACGTACTGCGCGTATTGCCCCAGTTCAAAGCCGGCCGCTCGCCGTCCGAATAAAAGGCGCTCCATCCAGTTTTTCAGCCAACCACCTTTCCTAATTCCTGAAAAGTCGCGTTACCGCACATGTCCCCTTTGGACTGACCCTCGCTTTTCCGCTTACCGCGTTTACCAGGATTTGAGGTACGACGGACGCGTTAATCAGGACTTGTGCGCACTCCAAGAAAGTTCGCGGTAAGTCACCGAGAAGATATAATTCCCGCGTGCGACAACCTATGCGGCATGTAATGGCGCTTCGCGTTTCCAAAGCGGTTCTCGTTTTTGCAATCGCACTTTTCTACACGATTCTGGTCCTAAACAACATCACGGATTACGGCTCCAAC
>Ga0182015_10002675_pt1 | contig 21093 bp, 22 predicted proteins | sample 712P3MmetaG_FD_120478 | JGI IMG/M metagenome (GOLD analysis project Ga0182015, IMG submission 120478) | Permafrost microbial communities from Stordalen Mire, Sweden - 712P3M metaG | ecosystem: Environmental > Terrestrial > Soil > Wetlands > Permafrost | place: Sweden: Stordalen | collected...
GCCCCGGTAGTGGGTCATTTTGAAAAGATTATATCGTGGGGGGTTGTCCCCCTGAGCGACTGTTCTTCTTCGTTCACGAAGAAGAACCGATTCGAGGGATCCCTATCTCATGGGCAACTTGGAAATAGGGATGGTTCGACTCATTGAGCTTCCGCAAGCGGAAGCTCAACCCCGCTCACCATGACTCCCGGTTTGAGCAAACTGACTACCGTGCCCGGGATTGCATTCAAAATTTAGCAGACGGGCGTACCGATGATTACCGACTTGGTTCACGAAAATGAAAAGGAACCACTTGCCGGCCCTAAATATTCACAGCCGGCGGCCCTTTTCCACAACTAAAAATAAACATTCCGCTGTACCATGAATCGCCACCACGTCGCAAATTAAAGTTTACAAATCTGCAATGCGAGTGACGTGCTGGGTTCCGAATTGGGTCAGGGGAATTTCGCGTTGACACTGTTTTACCTGGGGATATTTGCGGCCTCGCTGCTGCTTTCTTTTGTCCTTACACGGGTCGTGCGTAATTTCGCTACGATCCGGGGATGGGTATCCGCCCCCGCCCTCGAACGCCATCTCCATACCGCCCCGTTACCGCGACTGGGCGGCGTAGCAATCTTCGTTTCCTTCACTCTGGTCACCGCGGTTTCTCTCATCGCCGGTCATTTTGCGCATAGCCTGAACGTCGGAGTCCCCGAAAAGTTGGTGTTGGCGGTTCTTTTTCCCGGATTTTTGATTTTCTTGCTGGGCGTATACGACGATATCTATTCCGTCGGACCGTATGTCAAGTTCACGGTGCAAGGCATTGCCGGAGCGATAGTTTACGCGAGTGGTTTGCGGATTTTAAATTTGCCGGTGCTTTTTGGGCATCATCATTTCTCTAATTTCATCGGCTTTCCGCTGACTATCTTATGGATTCTTGCGATTACCAATGCTTTCAATCTGATTGACGGATTAGACGGATTGTCGGCCGGTTCGGCGCTTTTTTCGACTCTCGTCGTGTTCGTGGTTGCGTTGTTCAGTTCTTCGACCGCCGTATCGCTGATGTCATTGGCTTTGGCGGGCGCAATTTTGGGATTTTTGCGATTTAACTTTAATCCTGCAACGATTTTTCTGGGCGATTGCGGAAGCCTGTTTATCGGTTTCACGCTAAGTGCGCTGGCGTTGTACGGGGCCGAAAAGTCTCCGACCACGATCGCCGTCGCCATTCCGGTGGTTTCTTTCGGCTTGCCGATTCTGGAAACTGTTCTTTCCATGCTGCGGCGATTCATCAGCGGCCGTCCGGTTTTTACGGCGGACCGCGAACACATTCACCATAAGCTCCTGCAACTCGGACTAAGTCACCGGCAAGTGGTGATCGTTCTCTACGCGGTGTCCGCGGTCTTCGCGATGTTGAGCTTATTCTTGCTGTGGCCGACGGGAAGCACGCTGGGGCTGGTCCTGTTGGTCCTCGGCAGTGGCATCTGGATTGGCGTGCAGCATTTGGGATATCTGGAATTCGGAGAAATTCGCCGCATAGCCCACAGAACTATCGAGCAGCGGCAAATATCGATCAATAATCTTTCGATTCGACGAGCGCTCAAAGAGCTGAAGGTTGCCGGCGATTACGCTCAGCTTTGCCGCATTTTGACGGCGGCATTCGGAAACAACGATTTTGATGGATTCGAACTGCTTCCCTCCGCAAGCCTGCACCTTATCCAGGACCGGGAACTGGAAGCCGGCTTTTGCTGGAGAAAGCTTGGCAATACGATCGAATACCGGCCAATGAAAGCCTGGAGTATCACCCTCGACCTAATCACCGCGAATAATCGCCGGACAGGTTCGATGACAATTTACCGGCGATATTGCGAACGCAATCTGCAACTCGACATAAATCTGCTCACCGCGGATTTCCCCATCGTGTTGGCGGAAGCCCTGGAACGCGTGTCGTTACCCGCGGTTCAATTCGATAGCGCAATGGAAGAGACCGCCGTGATGGCCATTGCGCAGGCCGGATAGCGTTATCCACAGCCCGAACCATCACTAACACTTCTGGCGGCCACCAACTAATTTATTTTCGTATCTCTTTCACGTGTCAGGGGAATTCTCTAAAGATGGCGGACCGGTTAACTGGAAATCAAATTCATTTTGTCACCCTTCGAACAGCGGTCTTTTGCGTAGAGTGCGAGATTATCAGCGAAAACAATACCACCCGATGTTTTTCCTGCGGAAGTCAGGCTGTACTTAGCTTGTCGCGCGTGCTGGGCGGCTCTTTACGGGGCCAGCAGATCGCCCACGTAATTGAGGACGCGGAATTAGACCGGTTAGTCCGGGAACTGTTGCGCACCGTGCCCGCGCGTGTCGAGGGCGGCGTGCCGGCTTCTTTTGCAGCGTTCGCTCCCTCGCGCCACCATGCCAGGTCAAGTGCCGCGCGTTCCGAGATAGACATTTACGCTCAGTCCCAAAACGCTGATATCCACACCATTGAAATCGATCTGGAGCCGGCGATTCATGTTATCGCGGAACGCGCGCAGTCGCTCACCGGAGCCACCGGCGCGGCCATCGCCCTGCGTCATGGCGACGAAATTGTTTGTCGGGCCCGCACCGGCCGCACCGCGCCCGACTTGGGAGTGAGGCTGCAAACGAACTCAGGCATCTCCGCGGATTGTGTGCGCACCGGGGAAGTTGTGCTGTGCAATGATGCGGAACGGAATCATCGGGTAAATCTCGCCAGTTGCCGATCCCTGGGAGTGCGCTCGATATTGGCCGCACCCTTGCGCCATTTCCGTAAGACTCTCGGAGTGTTTGAGGTGTTGTCGGGCTCGCCCAACGCGTTCGACCATCATGACGTTGCAACTATGCAATTGCTTTCCAGCATGATGGTGGCGGCTTTATCTCGGCTTTCGTCCATGAGACCGGCGTCCATGCGCCATTCAGCTTGATATTTGAGATTTTTTCAGAGGCTCGGCGAGAAACTTGTAACCGATACCTCGAACCGTCAGCAGGTGCTGCGGCTTGGAAGGATTTTCTTCTATATAACGCCGCAACCTGACGATGAAGTTATCGATGGCTCGCGTGTCCGTGTCATCGCGTAATCCCCACACTTCTTCGAGGATCGATTTACGCGACACGATGCGGCCATTGTTCTGGGTTAGATGCCGCAGCAATTCCGCTTCCATCAAGGTCAGTCGAATCGTATTTCCATTCGCATGCAGTTCCAGCTTTCCGAAATCGATGGTTCGCCCGTTGAAAGAAAAAATTCCATATTGCGTGGGTTCCTGCGGTTGAACGCCGTTCTCATGGCCCCGGATTGAAGAGTGTGACATCCACTCCCGGCGGCGCAACAGGCCTTGCAGCCGGGCAAGTAAAATAGGCAGTTCGAAAGGTTTGGGCAGGTAATCGTCCGCACCAGCAGCGAATCCTTTGAGCACATCCTCCGGACGCCCGCGCGCCGTGAGCATCAGCAAAGGAATAAAATTTTTCGCCGCCCTGAGCTCGGCCGCGACCGCGAACCCATCTTTTCCGGGAAGCATTACATCGAGCACCATCGCATCAAAATCAGATATCCGCTTCGATTCGACCGCATCGCCTAGGAGCAATTGCAGCGCGGTTTCTCCGTCGCCGACTACTTCCACGACATGACCTTCCGCCTCCAGATTGAACTTGAGCCCATTGGCAATGTGAGCTTCATCCTCTGCGATCAAGATGCGGCTCATAGCGCGCTCCGTGGCAGTTGCATAATGATTGTCGTTCCACGGCCCTCACCCTGACTCTGCGCGAAAACTTTTCCGCCATGCTTCTTGGCGATCGCGCGCACGATGAATAAACCGAGACCGGTGCCTTTCACGTGCGAAAGTGATCTATGCGGAACTCGATAAAATCGTTTAAAGATTCGCTTAAGCTCAGGGGATGGCACGCCAATTCCTTCATCCTTGACGCTCAACCGGATGTGCTTATCGTCCGGCAGGTCAACCCGAACTGAAACCGCAACGTTGTCTCCGGAATATTTGATCGCGTTGTCGAGCACGTTGGAAACCGCGGTGCGCAGTTCTTCCGAGTCGCCATTGACTCGCGCGCCAGCCGGGGGATGCACGAGTTCTTCATAGCGCAAGGCTTTCGGCTCAAGGTGGTAGCCCGTTCGGGCGATCTCAATGCAATCTTTTACCAGTTGACCGAAATCTAGTGGTACGCGGCGGGATTTTCTGACTGTCGCAGTTCCAGCTTTAAGCACTTGCTCGACCGTGCCCATCAGGCGATCGGTATCGTCGAGCATGAGACGATAAAATTCGCGCCGCTGAGATTCGTCCACGTCCCGCCGCTCCAGAGTTTGCAAGTAAAGACGAATCGACGCGATGGGCGTTTTCAGTTCGTGGGTAACGGCATTGATGAAACTGTCGTGCTGCTCATTGCGACGTATTTCGCGCACCAGAAAGATCGTATTCAGGATGAGCCCAGTTACGATCGCTCCAAAGAAGATGATGCCCAGGAAAACGCGAATGCCTTCGCGCCAGTTGAGGATGATCCATCCAAAGCCAACTGCGACCGCGACCGCGGCCAGACACACGCCCAGTGAGAGGAAGAAAATGATGGCCCGGCGCCGGCTGGTAATGCGCATGGCAGGATTCTACCGCGTTGCGCCGCAGGCGAGAACGCGCGACTGCGGAGGGGCTGTTTCGATTCACTCTAAGACGAGGGGATGGCTAAGGTGTGAAACCATGCGCGCTCTATGCGTTCGTGAGGCTCGGTCTCGGCTCCATACAATTCGTATTTCGCGGCGCGGAGGATTTCTCCGACAGACTCGGAGTTCTCGGGTGACACTTCGCACCAAATCCGGGGACGAATTTCTTGCAGCAATCTTTTCGCACCGTTCAGTACTTTGGCTTCGTGAGTTTCCACATCAATCTTCAGAACCGACGGTGCGGGGAAATATTCCAGGAGAGAATCCAAGGTTAAGGAGACGGTAAGTTGAAAATCACGGGCAGCTTCGGCTTGAGCAGATCCTTGGGCCTCAATCAGATGGTTCGAAGCCCGCGCCCTCTCGGCTATGGCGAGTTCGGAGATGCCATTCGCTTCTGAGATTGCGGCGCATAGGACGCTTACCTTTGAGCAGGAGAAATGACCGGCATTCAGCCGCCGCGAAGATCGTCCGATTAATTGGGCGAGCCATAAATCCGGTTCAACCGCCAACACAAATCCGTCCGATCCGGAAAGTGAAGCGGCGCAAAAAGCGAACAGTCCGACATTAGCCCCGATATCCCAAACTACGGCCTGTGGCGTGACCAATTCTTCCGCCATTCTGTAGAGCAATGGATCGACCTTCGACATTGACGTCCAATAACGTAATCCCGCTTCGGGGGTTACGTAGATTGGAAGTTGCCCGAACCTGGTTGGCAGGCGGCGACGCAATACCACGCCACGGCTCGCGTGTTCGATCAATTTGCGGATGGCCATAAAGAATTACTACGGCTTGGCGAAATGCTCCCATCCCGCGGGCGCAAGCGTTCGCATCTTGTTCTTCGTTTTCAGAACCATCCTTCGGCCGCGGATGATTTTACCGATCTCCGTGATGGGGACGCGCGAGATCTCAGCAGGTATATCGGCCTTGGACGGTGCGGTGAAAAGCAACTCATAGTCCTCACCGCCATGCAGTGCAAAATTAAGATCGATGTGCTTGCGCAAGCTGCGGTAAAAGGCCCGGGGGATGGCTTCCGCATAAATCTCGGCGCCGAATCCGCTCTCTTCGCAAATGTGCGCTAAATCGGTGGAAAGGCCATCGCTGATATCGATCATGGCTGAGGCCAGCTTTTGTTCACGAAGAATCCTTCCCACTTCTAGACGCGGCGGAGGATAGAAATAACTGTTCCGATCGGCGGCGAGGATATTGCCGCGGCCATCCTGCAACATCCGCAAAGTATTCGCTGCGCCCCCCAGTGCGCCGGTCACAAAAATGCGATCGCCAGGCTTTGCGCCCGAGCGAAGGATTGCTTTTCCCTGGGGCACAGATCCTAAAACAACAATGTCAGCGAATATTTTGTTCGGAGATCGAGCAGTATCGCCGCCTGCAAGCGTCACGCGGAACTCTTCGGCCAATTTCAGCAAACCCGAAAACAAATCATCCACCCAGGACTGCGGCAACTTTGCGGGCAATGCAAGAGAAAGAAAAACAGCGATCGGAACACCTCCCATGGCGGCTATGTCGCTAAGTCCTCGCAACAAGCAGCGATGGCCGACGGAAGTAGCAGGGTGCAATGCCTTGCAAAAGTGAACGTCTTCCAAACTAAAATCGGTCGTTATCAGCGCTTGGTGGCGTGGGGGAATGGAAATGCAGGCGCAGTCGTCGCCAATGCCAACGATGTTCTGTGCTGTTCCGGCAAGCGTTCTGATGTGGCGAATTAAGGTTTTTTCGGAGAGCGGCAAGACAAGCTAATGATATCCGAAGTAGAAAAAAGCTCGCTTTTCAAACTCGCAATCGCTCGCTTAATTTCGTACCTGATATTCCTGCCGGCTTGAACTATTTATCGCGGCGGGTTTTACCCGAGACAATCGTTATTGACGACTAGGGTCACGATCCCGGGCGGTCCTATCTTAGAAACTCGGCTGCGAGAAATGTCATTCAGGATCGGTCTCCGAAAATTGCGGTGCCTATTCGCACGCAAGTGGATCCTTCCTCAATTGCAATTTCGAAGTCGTGGGACATGCCCATGGAAAGGGCGTCTATGCGGATAGCTGGGAGATGACGGGCTGCGATCTGATCGCGCAATTCCCGCGATTTGCGGAAATAGGGTCTGGCTAGTTCAATATCTTCAGAGAACGGAGACACGGTCATCAGTCCGGAGAATTGCAAATAAGCCAAAGACGGTGCCGCCTCGAGAAGCTCTTCTAGTTGCGAAGAGCCCGGCGCGATGCCGCTCTTCGCGGCTTCGCCACCCACATTGATTTCAATTAATACCTTCAAGCATTTCGAAAGCTCTGCGGCTTCTGCATTTAATTTCTGTGCCAGGCGCAACGAGTCGACCGAGTCGACGGCGGCAAATAATTCCAGCGCTTTCGCGGATTTGTTGGTTTGCAAGTGTCCAATCATGTGCCATTCAGAATCTCGCAGTCCCCTAAGGCCGACTGCTTTTACGGCAAACTCCTGCACCCGGCTCTCTCCGAAAAGTCGAATGCCGGAATCGTAGGCTTCGCGGATCCGATGTGCTGGGACGGTCTTGGTCACAGCCATCAGGGAGACGCCTTGGGGATCGCGCCCCGCTCTGCTTGCCGCGCGTGCGATGCGTTCTTGGATGAGGACGATGTTTTCGGCAACGGACATGGGGTGGTAAAAGGTTACGCCACACATTCCGTACGATGGTAATGGCGGAGACGCTGAATCCATGACTGGTCAAAGAAGTCATGGGACACAGCAGCATGAGCACCGCAATGAGCTATCCCCACCCCGAGACTTCTCGAATGCTTGGGATCGCCGCGATTATCTAGCGACGGGGGGACCTGGACCAATCTGATATCCGGCGGCAAATCGGAAGTCTACAGAGACGATGCAACAGCCAAGCGCTCACACAAAAGATTTCTAGAAAGAAACTAAGAAGGAATGTGGTTAGAACTCCGTTTGCTTTTAATCGCGCGTAGACGACGTTCATACTCCAGGCAGGGCTGGTGTAGATCGCTCCCGAGGTCCCAGTGCCAAAACTGTTCCTGACTGGCGGTTCATAGACAATTTGTTCGATTCCCCGGTTAAAAAATTTGGCCAACTGCAAAATTCGACGGCTGTAGCACATCCTCGCGGTGAACGGAAGCCTGCCTTGCTTGTAGAACTTTAGAATCAGCGCTGACCCTTCAGTTGCGTGCCGCAATGCGGCAGTCACTCCATTCGAAGTAATCGGGTCGACCATGGATGCGGCCTCGCCGGCAATCAACCAGTTCGGTCCAGCAGAGACAGTGTGGACACGACAGCGAAAGGAAGTCACATTTACCGTCCCTAGAGCTCTGTTTCGAAGTAGCGGCTCAAAGCGCGGGAATGCCATCAATTGTTGACGAAAAATTTCCTCGACAGTGAGTCCCCTGTCACGCTTAGCTTTCATCGTCGCACCATCCGTGATATATCCAACACTTATCGTGCCGGGGCAGACCGGGATCTCCCAAATCCATTCAAGATATGCGGATGGGTTAGGGTCCATGTATAGGGTAGTTCCTTCGATTAATTCGGGAACCTGAAAGTAAGTCCAACAGCCAACTTTGGCGGGGCCGAAACTTATAACGGGTAGATTAAACTCGCGGGCTAATAGCGACGTTGCGAAGCCGGACGCATCAATAAACCATGGCGACACGAATCGAAAGCCGCCAGCGGTATGGACTACGGAAATAGTTTTGCCGTCCCGTTCCACACGAACGACCTTGTCCCGGATGAGAGTTACACCATTGCCGACCGCAATATCTGAAAGCTTTTGGTCGAGAAGCAGGCGATCGACGTGCAGCGTGCGAAGTTCGATATGAAAAGGCTGGCCGGCGAGCCAGGCAGAAGGAACATAATGCTGGGAAGAACCATCACGCAACCGCAGCGTCACGTGTCGCTTCCAGGTTGCCATTTCGCTCTTTATTAGATCTTCCATCGGCAATCCCAGAGCCTTCAACAACTCTGGTGCGGACCAATCCAGTGACTCGCCTACCGGTTGGCGAACCGCTTCGGCCGGCTCGATACAGACGACCTTTAGTCCCGCCTTGGCAAGGTGCGCAGAGACTGACTTCCCGGCCAAGCCGCCGCCGATCACGGTCACGTCGTGAGTGGTTGAGCGGGGAATAGCAGACATGAGATTCGGTCCCTACGTCGGCGCAGTTAATGGGGCGGGAGGACACCTGGCACTGGAGAAAAGCAGTTCTTCTGACGGTCCAGCGTTTGCAAGATTTTCTTCGTTTGCCAAAGATGCCGGCGCTGATGTGCGCTCAGGATGCAAAGAGCACCGTACACGTTATAGCTGATTTGGCTTTGTACAGGTGAATTGACCCTGACTTGGTCGATAGCGACTCCGGCAGCCGAATGTATGGTCCGCGATAATTGAGATTGAGAGTCGATAAAGTCAATCCAGGCTGCCTCAAAGTCGTTTGCCTGCGGTAGGAGCAGCGAAATGGTTCTCAACCGCAAACGATAAGGCGGCTCAAGCTGGCGAACGAATACGCGCGCCAGCGTTCCGCGCCGCAGTGATCGCATCGAGGCAAGCCTCGGAGCGGTCGCAATCGCATCCGCAATAGCTGGGAGAAATGAACGCGTGCTGTGTGCCAGATGTTCGAAACATTCTGCGACCGACCACGAATTTCTTTTCAGGCGAATGACTAGATCTGCTTCGCTGCGAGCAAATACGAGGGTTCGCGCTTCACGAGTCACATTTTCGATTTCCTCCAGCAGCGTGGTGAGTTGCTCGTCCGCAGTTCGCGCTACTTCGACTAGTCCTGGTCTACCGAGGCTGCCGTCTGCGGCTTTGGCCAATATCCCAATATTCTGATTCATAATCTCCCGGACTTGAAATCAGAACTGCGAGAACCGACGTTAAGGGGTTAAGGTGCCGGACTGCAATAATTGAAAAACACTATAGAGCCTCAATGGGGAGGGGATGGAAACAACCAGATGCTCAATGCCCAGCTGGCTTCTGTACCTAGCCCGGCACTTCTTTCGCCAGTGCAGCTTCGAGTTGCTCGGGTTTGAAACCGAATGGCCCAGGCTTGCTTTTGTAGGCAATCTTACCTTGCGAGTTGATTAGATATATGCGGTCCGGCCAGCCGGTGTAGGCGCGTTCGGTCGAGTTTCCAAATTCGTCAGGACGGGAAATTTTAAACTCAGTTTACGGACGCAGGTGCCCGCAATGAATGCTCTTTCCTCTTCATTTTTGGGGCTGGCAAACACCACCTGATCTTTAATGTTGCTCTGCATCTGCGAGACGTCACTGGGATGAGCCTCAGCGATATAAACGACCGGAAAGGCAGCGCGATTGCCGTATTGGTCGTAGAGTCTGTTGAGGGCAGGAGCCTCCCGCCGGAAAGGCGGTCAAGTATAGCTGCCGAAGACGAGGACTACATCTGCATCTGATTTAATTCGGAGAGTTTGACGCTGCCGCTCCTATCCATCTGCCAGTGAGAAATCGGGCGCGGGATCTCCTACATTGAGAGTTTCGGCGCGGGCGCGAGTCCATAGAGTCTCGAATGGAAATAATAGAAAAGGAACTGGACTGGGCATCTTCGCCATCACGCGTCCACGGTTTCTGGAGGCTGTCGCATCGACCACCAGATGAATCCGGCGCATGCGAAGTAAGCTACGGCAAGCGCACGAAGACACGAGTCATGAATCTTCGAGCGTGCGGACTTGGCTTCAAGTTAGAAAATTTGTAACTCGAAGAAGTAGTCATTTCGAAATTCTGCTGAGCCTGTCAGCAGGTCATATGCAGACTCATTGCCTCACCGTTTTTTGGGCGTCAAGTCGCAGGATTGCTTCACCTGATTGAGATCGAGGCCGGCGGGAGAAAATTCCGCGATCTCCGATCCGTAGCGGCCGCGAATTTCCACGTTAAAAACATGGGCGCCAATTAGTTCTCGAGTGGTTCCTTTATCCATGGAGAGAAATCGGTCGCGGACCCAGTTCCAGCCGTGACGGCTGTGCGCATCGTCGACTCGGACCATGACTTCCATCTGAGGCTGTCCCCAAAAACCGGGGCGGTTGGGCGGGCCGAGACGAATGCCGGGGTTGAAATCGGCATAAGTATCTTTGCCATTCGTGCAGGTGAGTTCGATTCGCGGTTTGTAACCGCGGTCTTCACTCAGATAGTTGTTCGATAGCAGTTCGAATCGAACTTTCTTGGCACCGGTCATTTTGTCTTCGGAATGGAAGACAGTCCAACTGCCGCCCGCACTGGCGCCGACGCTTTCGTCCTGGTAACCATCGGGACCCTGGGCGTGCGAAGAAATTGCAAATACGCCAACGAGCACAAACAGGGAAAGGACAACGCCGCACAGCCTGCGAATAATGAAAAAGAAATACGATGCTCTCAAGCTATCCTCCAAATTAATACAAATACTATCCCTATCTAAAATAAACCCAAAAAGCAAGAAAGAGTTGCGCGGCTATTTGGCGCAAGTCGGGTCGAAATCAAAGTCACGAGGAAGCGCAGCTTTTTCTACGAATGTTCGTTTACGAAGATAGCTCGCAGAAACGCTCGGCGAAGGCCGGGCCGGCGGCGAAGGAAGCGCGTACAATTTGAAATGGCATGGGTTCTTCCCACACTTTGCCGTCCTCTCTTGCCCGCAAGCAGGTTCGCGTGCGATAAGCCTTGCCGAGTTGGATGCCGTAGGCAACGATCCTCGCTTGCCGTGCGGTGTGCACATGTTTCTGGGCAATGGCAAAGTGCTGGAGACAAAGCATTCGCCCATGTTCGGCGTTGCAGGAGCGAAATAGCGAATGGAAGAAAAACGCGAGTTTCAGGTACGCACTGAACGAATCGAAGAACTGGTGCGGATACTCGAGGGCGCGGAAGACTCAAAGCTGCACGCGGTCGCCCTAGAGTTGATGCAATCGGTCATGGAACTTCACGGTGTTGGCTTGCAAAAAATGCTGGAAATCGTCTCCCGCGCGCCACAGGGCGAGCCTCTGATCGAGGAATTCATAGAGGAAGAATTGATTTCCAGCTTGCTCCTGTGGCATGAGCTTCATCCGGATGACATGGAAACTCGGGTGCTCCACGCGTTGGATAAATTGCGTCCCGGGTTGCAATCCCAAAGCGCGGACGTGGAATTGCTTGGCGTAGAGGACGGGGTGATTCGATTGCGAATTCACGGCACCAGCGGCGGTGGTTGCCATTCTTCGTCGGCGGCGGTGCTGAAAAGCGAAGTCGAAGACGCCATTTATCAGGCCGCGCCTGACGCACTACAGGTCACGACAGAAGAAGTTGAGCATGCTCGACCGACGCAACTTGTCACATTGAAATAGTTTGAGGAGGAATTATGGTGAAGCAAGACACAACTCCGGGTTCTCCGTCGCACACCCCCGGAACGCATTGAAGATTGGTCTAAGCTTGAAAAAGAACCGGGGCGCGAGGGAGCGGGGCGAACTGCGAGGGAATCCACTGGTATTAATTCTGATAAGCGCAGGCCCATTGATCCCCGAATGCCGGAGATGCCGCCGGCATAGCAACCCTGCAAAGCTTCAACAATGAGCAATGGACTCACTAACGGACCGGTGCGGGAGAGCGCCTTTGCCACATTGCGAACAAGCGGGAACGCTTCAGAATGGAAAACTAAAATTGGCTTGTCCGTTTTTTGTGCCTACCAGCAAATGTGAAGATATCGCGTGGCTGCATCCTTCCCGGTTACCCCTTGGAGGAGGCTGGAACGGCCATTGCGGCGCCCCCGGCCATGAAGGATTCTCTCCGACGCGAGAAGAGATAAAGGAGTTTTGCAATTTAGGATACGCCGCTGCGTGTCCGCGGCTACCCGTTATACGCGCCTATGATGCCGTGCGTTTCGCGGTCGTCCGGCACTCGGATTCTTGCCTCGTAGTGTCGTTCGTTTTTGAATCCCAACACCGTCCGGCGGGCCATGGCACTTTGGAGTACGCAATTGCCCCTCGTCAATGGAGATTGACTCATTCTGACGAACGCATTCAGAGAATGGCGGAATGCTATGTGCAATCTTATTTGTCGCGTAAGATCGTACCTGACGACGCAAGCGCCGGAAATACCGCCGATTGAGTAAGAGGACACATGCCAGAAAATGACGACATGATGTTGCCGCGTCCGGTTCGCGATTCGCAATCGGAGATGACAGAGATCGTTCTGCCCAACGATGCGAATCCCCTGAACAATTTGCTGGGCGGGCGGCTGATGCATTGGATCGATTTGGCGGGGGCGATGGCGGCCCATCGGCATTCGAGAAATTATGTGGTCACGGCAGCAATTGATCACCTCGATTTCTGGGTTCCAGTGCACGTCGGAGACCTGGTGATTTTGCGGTCGTCGGTAAATCGCGTCTTTCATACTTCGATGGAAGTCGGAGTAAAAGTCGTAGTCGAAAATTACATCGTTGACACGAGCGAGCACGTCAGCTCGGCTTATCTGACGTTCGTGGCGGTGGATGCCGGCGGAAGGCATTTGAAGGTTCCCGCGGTGATTCCCGAAACTCCGGACGAGCAACGACGCTATGAAGATGCGGGACGTCGGCGGGAAATTAGGCGCGCCGAGTTGGAAAGACGTCGCAATCGAAGCGAAGCGTAAATAGATCAGTGTTGGCGCCCCACGCCGACCCCTCGGGCCACTCCCGTCTCTTCATAAAAATTCATCTGTATAATCGTACTGTCCCGCTTCGCGCAATCGAAAGGTAATCCTTGAACGCATCCATGCCACCACGCCCTGGCCAACAGTCTCCTGCGCCCCAACCTTTACCAGGGGTAGACGCCATCATCGCGGTTGGATCAGGCAAAGGGGGCGTTGGCAAGACGACACTGGCCGTGAATCTGGCTCTCGTACTGGCTAAGTTGGGACATAAAGTCGGATTATTGGACGCCGATGTTTACGGTCCCAATGTTCCGCTGATGCTCGGCATCAACGCGCAGCCCAAGGTGCTGGGCGATAACCGGATCGAGCCGCTCGAAGCGCATGGAGTGAAAGTCATCTCCGTGGGCTTTTTAAACCCCGGCGACAAGCCTCTAATCTGGCGCGGTCCCATGTTGCATTCGATTATCAAGCAATTTTTGGGATCGGTGGTTTGGGGAGAACTGGAATACTTGATCGTCGATTTGCCGCCTGGAACCGGCGATGTCGCACTCTCTTTAATTCAGACCGTTCCGCTCAGCGGAGCGATTGTGGTGTCGACTCCTTCCGACGTGTCGCTTCAGGATGCGCGCAAGGCAATCGAAATGTTCCGCCAGATGAAGGTCGACATCGTGGGGATGGTCGAGAACATGAGCTATTTCACTTGTCCCCATTGCCATAATGAGATTGACATCTTCTCCCGCGGAGGCGCGGAAAAAACCGCTGCCCAATTCGATGTGGAGTTTCTCGGGAATATTGAATTGGATCCCGAAATTCGCAAAGGTGGCGACGCCGGTAACCCGACGGTTCTGCAAGGCGAAGACTCGGCCCACGCCAAATCTCTATTCGCATTTGCCCGTAATGTAGTGAAGCGCATGGACGAAATCAAGGCGGCGTCTACCGACAGCGTAATACAAATTCAATAGGCTTTGATTCCCTGCCCGACGTTTCAGCATCCATATATATATATGTCGGGGTGCTGGGAAGGGCCTTCTTGACAGCCCTTTGCGCCATTCCTAGAATTGGTACAGTCGGAGAGCTGTAACAGGAATTGTAAGTTTTTGGATATAAAGTAGTTACATTTGGGGAACTGCGTTAGAACATAGCCAGCCAAGCAACCCCTCTCCTGATAGCTTGAAACCAAGACAAAGTGTTGTGACATTGAACTGATATGCAACCTGGAACTCCAATTGGCGAACGGGGACGCGAAATCCTAACCGCCATCGTCGAGACATTTATCGCTACGGGCGAGCCGGTCGGCTCGCGGACCCTGGCGCGATCAAATCGCGAGGGGCTCAGTCCGGCGACGATTCGGAATGTGATGGCGGACCTCGCGGATGCTGGATTTCTGGAGCAGCCGCATACTTCCGCGGGAAGAGTGCCCAGTACCGAAGCATACCGCTATTACGTGGAGCAGATTACGGGCGAGGCACGTTTGTCGGATCAGGATCAAAACATTATTCAAGGCTCTTTGAAAGGCGTCACTGACGTTCAGGAGTTCATGGAGCGAACGTCGCACGTGCTCTCCTTGATTTCGCGGAACGTAGGAGTCGCAGTCGCGATTCGCGGACCGAAGAACGCCCTTGATCATGTTTATTTCTCGCGGCTGGGGGATCAGAAAGTATTGGCAGTCGTGGTAACGAAATCGGGATTGGTGCGCGACCGTGTGCTTCGGCTCGATTTGCAGCAATCGGATTTGGATGCGGCCGCCCGATATATCAACGAAAATTTTCGGGGTTGGACCATGGAAGCGCTGCGAGTGGAGCTCGCACGGCGGCTGGAACAGGAGCGCAACGAATATGACCGCCTCATGACATCGGTAGCGCAACTCTACCGTCAGGGCGCGCTGGTTGCGGAGGATGCGACGCAAACGGTATTCGTGGAAGGCACGGCGAATCTGGTATCGGGTGAGCGGGACCGGGACCGGCTTCAGGAGCTTTTGAAGACTCTGGAAGAGAAACAGAAGCTGGTCGAACTGCTCGGTGCTTACCTGGACGCCAAACAAGAAGCGGTGCGGGTCGTCATCGGCCTGGACGAGGCGATGCCGTCTATGCGTAACCTGGTCCTAATTGGCGCCCCAGCCCGAGTCGGAGGTGAAGTTCGTGGTTCGCTGGCGGTGATTGGTCCCACCAGAATCGACTACGAAAACACCATGACCGCAGTTTCCTATATTGCGCGCCTTTTCGACAAAATTCTGAACGAAAGTGGTGAGTGAGCACGATGGCAAGACGAAACGGAAAATCAGAAGTGGAAACACCTGAACTGGACGCGGAGCGAGAACTGCCTTCATCGGACGGCGACACCTTGGAATCTATCGAAGCGTCTTCCAATGGCGAACCTGCGACCGCAAATGAAAGTGAACTGCAAAAGGTAACCGCCGAGCGAAATACATTGCTCGACCGTCTGGCGCGGGCGCAAGCGGAATTCGACAATGCGCGGAAACGTGCGACTCGCGAACAGCAGGAATATCGCGACTATGCGCAGGCCGATACGATTAAAGCGTTGTTGCCGATCCTGGATAGTTTTGAACGCGCGCTGCGGGCGAAGCCCAGCGGCAACTCTCAAGATATCGAATTCCGTAACGGAATTGACCTGATCTACAAGCAATTGCAGGATGCGCTCCTGAAACTCGGGCTGCGTCCGATCGAGGCCGAGGGGCAGGCTTTCGATCCTCATGTGCATGAAGCCATTGAAATGGTCGATACCGACGAAGCCGATGATCAAACGGTAATAAACGAGCTGCAACGCGGGTATAGATTGAAGGAACGATTGTTGCGGCCTGCAATGGTTAGGGTGGCGAGAAATCCGCGGCAATAATTATCAGACTGGGGAAAGGTTATTCTGACTAGCAATGTAAAACGCGATTATTACGATGTCCTCGGCCTGCCGCGCGGCGCGAGCGATCAGGAAATAAAGAGCGCTTATCGCAGGTTGGCCATGCAGTTTCATCCTGACCGCAATCCGAACAATCCGGATGCGGAGGAGAAATTTAAAGAGTGTAGCGAAGCCTATGCCATTCTGGCGGACAATGAAAAACGCGCGCTTTATGACCGCTTCGGCCACGCCGGTGTGAGCAGTGCTCCGGGCGCGGGCGGCGCGGGTTTCGATCCTGCAATTTTCCACGACTTCGGCGATATTTTCGGGGACTTTTTCGGATTCGGCGAAATCTTTGGTGGCGGATCCCGCCGCCGCGGTCATGGCCAGCGCGGCGCCGACTTGCGCGAAGACATAACTCTCGAATTTGAAGAGTCGGTGTTCGGAACGGACACTTCGGTTACGGTTCGCCGTCATGAGACTTGCGAAGAATGTCGCGGATCGGGAAGCGCTCCCGGAAAAGCTCCGGTATCGTGCAGGACGTGCGGAGGACAGGGTCAAGTCCGCTATCAGCAATCATTCTTAAGCGTGACTCGCACTTGTCCCACCTGTCAGGGACTGGGAAGCGTGATCACCGATCCTTGCGCAAAGTGCAAAGGTGAAAGCCGGGTGCAGCGGCAAAAATCGGTTGACGCGAAAATTCCGGCGGGGGTTGAAGACGGTACGCGCATCCGCTTTACCGGGCTTGGTGAAGGGGGCATTCACGGAGGACCTGCGGGCGATCTTTACGTCGTGCTGCACGTCAGACAGCACGAATTTTTCGAGCGCGAGGGGAATGATCTACATTGCGTGATACCAATTTCATTCACCCAGGCTGCGTTAGGCGCTGAAATATCCCTTCCCACCCTCGAAGGCGAACACAAGTTGAAGGTGCCAGAAGGCACGCAATCGGGAGCGCGAGCCCGGGTGCGCGGCAAAGGAGTGCCGGTATTAAATGGCCACGGCAAGGGGGATTTGTTTGTGGAGTTCCACGTGCAGACTCCGCAAAAGTTGAGCAAGCGGCATCGCGAACTTTTGCAAGAGTTGGAAGGCATCACCAAGATTGAGAACAGCCCGCGACATCGAACGCTGCTCGGCAAAGTGAAAGATATTTTCAGCTAGCGCGCGATTGCATACAGCAAGGCTCCGGCTATCCGACCCATTATGATAAATTCTTGGGTTGAGGCGATTGTAAAATGCGGTTGCGCCACTGCTTTTTGTTTTGGCTTTTTCTTCTCTCTCCAGTTGCCCCGCTTTTTTGTCAAACCACATCCCCCGATTCTGCCCCCGCTCACTCTACATTTCAAACCAATGTGCGAGTTGTAGTTGTCGATATAGTGGTCACCAACGGCAAGGGAGAGCCGGTCCAAGGCCTGCGGAAGGAAGATTTTCAGCTGATCGAGGACGGTCATCCGCAGGCCCTCTCAACTTTTGAAGAGCATAAGGGGCAGGCATACGTGCCTACAAAACTGCCTCCCATGCCGGTTGGCGTTTTTACTAATTTTCCCGCTGCCACCCCGCCGGACACGATCAATGTGTTGCTGCTGGACGCGCTCAATACGCCCGTAGCAGATCAAGCCTACGTCCACTCGAGGATGGTCAAGTACCTCAAGAAAATTCAGCCGGGAACGCATCTGGCTATTTTTACGCTGGCCTCGCAACTGAGGTTTATCCAGGGTTTTACGACTGATTCGTCGGTATTGCTCGCGGCTCTGAATGACAAGAAGAGAGGCACCGGCCCCCAGTTATCGCCATTGCTTCGCGAAACCACCGAAGAAAATGCCGATCAGCAATTGCTGGCGGGTATGGCGGACGCGCAGGCATCAGCCGATTCCATCTCGGCACTGCAACAATTTCAAGCGGACACTGCCATCTTTCAGCTCGATTCGCGGATCATCATGACGCTACAGGCGTTTCAACAACTGGGTCATTATCTGGCGGGATTTCCCGGACGGAAAAACATCATATGGTTTTCCAGTTCGTTTCCGTTGAGCATTTTTCCCGATCCCACCCTTCAGGATTCGTTCGATATTTTGCGTCAGTATGGGGACTCGATCCGCGATACTGCCAATCTGCTTACGGATGCACAGGTAGCGATCTATCCGATCGCCGCCGAAGGCCTGGCAACGGATCCACTCTATGAAGCCAGCAGTCTGCCTGTGGGCGTAAACAACAGCCAGCAAGCCATACAACGCCAGAACCGGCAATTGCAAGATGGAAGCGTCGCCCGAAATGCGAATCACGCCACTTCAGATGAGATAGCGAAAGATAGCGGCGGCGAAGCCTTTTACAATACCAACGGAATCAACGATGCCCTGGCGCACGTGATTCGCAATGGCGCGCATTACTACACGGTCACCTACACTCCAACTGACGATCGAATGGATGGCAGCTACCGTCGAATTCAGATCAAAACTAATGACAGCCGATACAAACTCTCTTATCGCCGCGGCTACTTCACTGAGGATGCGCGGCACCAGCAACCGGCACAGCAGCCTGATCCACTCGGGCCCCTGATGGAGCCGGGTATGCCCGCATTTACTCAGGTCATTTATAAGATGCGCGCGGTGCGTTCCGATGCGAAGCTGAGCCCGGCGGAAGTGGCGGGAGATTGCACCAATCTTAAGGGGCCGCTCACGCGATATAGCATTGACTTCGCAATCTCCACCGAGGACCTGAAATTCAAAATTACCCCCGATGGCATGTATCACGGCGATGTCGAAGTCTCCCTCGTAGCCTACGATCAAGACGGCAATCGGCTCAATTGGTTAACTAGAGATACGGTCATGTCTCTCAAGCCGGAACTCTTCGCGTCCTTTGAGCAAGGAGGACTTCAGTTACACCAGGATATCGACGTGCCGAAGGGCGGAATCTTTCTTCGCACCGGCGTATACGATTCCGGATCGCACAAGGCGGGCACGCTCGAAATACCATTGAGTGCGGTTCCAGCAGCGAAGTAGAGCGAATTCCCGTCGTCCAATCGCATATCAGTTTGCTGGATCGCCTACGCTTTTCAATGTGCCATCAATCTTGCAGAGAAAGTACGCGAGGAATTCAAACTCCTGATGAAACGCGGAGGGCAGCACGGGCTTGTTGGAAAGCGAATAAATCAAGATCGAGGGAATTTTGTCCGCTTCAAAGAGAATCGAGTTTTCTATCTCCTCGGTTGGAGGATCTTGGACGCTCTGAGGCGGGATGCCTTGCAGCCGCGCCAAATAGGCGGCGTCGGATTCCAGCAGCTTATTGATCGCGCTGCGCTTTCTTCCACTCTTCGATAGCCGCGCTGCGGGGACCGTATAAAACCGGGGTTCGGCCAGGCCGAGCGTATCCAACACAACAATCGCTATCGGCGATCTGTGGCTGCCATTGCGGAGAGCATCGATAAAATTTCTTTCACCCGCGTTTCCAAAAAGCGCCTCAAATACAAAAGTATGTTTTCTGGGCTGGGCTTGGAGGGCGTTATAGAGCAACGGCAGCATCAAGGCCTCAGGCCAACCCTGTGTTTCCAGGTTTAACCTGGTTCGATGCTCGTACCGCGCTACGATTAATATCTCTGCGGCATCGGTTCCGGATAGCGTGCAAGCCAGGTTCCTCCCCGCATGCTTCTTGATGCTTATTTCCTCCATCAGCTTCGGGTCGCAATGGAGAGCCGAAAAATATCGCTGCAATCGGATGTACCTCTGATTGTCGCTGTCAGGCACATTCAATAACATTGGATTTACCCGTTCCTGCGGCAGTTCCCAAAAAATCAGAGGCGAATTCTGTGCGATTCCCATCCCAGAAGTAAGGAAAATTAAAATTAAAGATAATAGCGGAGTGACCCGGCAAAACAGCGTTATCGAGCTATGCCTCATCGAACTCAGCCTACGTCGACAATCCCAGAGGCGCAACTGAATCAAGGTTGGACAATACCGAACGACCGCCTAAAAATTACCGCTCAACCAGGGCCGCATCGGCGGTCTTGATTTTTACCGCGATATCGATGAAGGCTAACGCGGCACGGCTTAGGGCCTTATCTTTGCGAAATACCAACGCCAGGTCTCGACGAATTTTAGCGTCAGCCAGCACGATCGTCGCCAGTACATTGGCGCGGACGTCTTCCTGCACATTGGATCGCGCGATGAAACCCACGCCTACGTCAGCAGCAACGAAGCGCTTTAGCAATTCGCTGGAATCAAGTTCCATGGCATATTTTGGTTTCAGTTTGCGTTCATGGAATAGATTGTCCAGCCCATCTCGTGTATGCCCGGCCTTGGGCATCACTAGGGGATAATTTGCCACTTCCGCCACAGTCGCAGATTTCAGCTTTGCAATAGGATGGCGAGGCGTCGCAATAATCATGAGTTCATCGCGATGAATGAGCACAACGGTTAGACGGGGATCGCTCACCGGCAGAGACAGCACGCCAAAATCCACTGAATTGTCGATGATCGATTCGAGAATCTTGCCATAATCCGCGCGCTTGATATTAACCGCGACATCGGGATATTGCTTCTTGAATTCAGCGAAGACCTCGGGAAGAATGTGAAGGCAGGTTCCTTCGTTGGCGCCGACGATAATCTCTCCCCGCGGAACCCTTTCCGTCTCCGCAATTGCAACCAGCACAGCCCGGCGGGCGTCCAGCGTCTCTTCCGAATATTTTTGGAAAAGTTTTCCGGCAGCAGTGATGGAAACCTTGCCGCCCGAGCGGTCCAGCAATTTGGCGCCGACCTCTTCCTCCAGCGACCGGATCTGCGATGAAATCGCAGGCTGCGTCCGGAACCGCTTCTCGGCAGCTCGCGAGAAGCTGGACAAGCGGGCGACCTCGAGGAAAGTTTCTAGCTGATCAAAATCCATAAGATATTACTTGATGTTTACTTTTACCATCTGGACGCGAAGCATAACCACCGCTTATCGCCGCGATAAGAACAATAGATTTCCTGAAATAGCGGTTCGCGATTACACTATCGCGCCAGCTCAACGCAAAATTGTAGCAGGTGTA